>Ga0123355_10022087_pt1 | contig 10196 bp, 9 predicted proteins | sample TergutEmb28metaG_3_FD_89872 | JGI IMG/M metagenome (GOLD analysis project Ga0123355, IMG submission 89872) | Embiratermes neotenicus P1 segment gut microbial communities from Petit-Saut dam, French Guiana - Emb289 P1 | ecosystem: Host-associated > Arthropoda: Insects > Digestive system > Gut ... | reverse complement strand
TTAAGTTGTTGACATTGCGTCGCCCCAGGCTCATGTCATTCTACTTCAGATTTAATGATGTGGGCCAGTTTTGATAATAATGGACAACCTTTTCCGAGTTTTGTACCATATAACTGGTTTTCAACATGTATAGCGATTTCGTTTGAAATTGGGCTTCAGGCTGCGCCGAAAAATGCATTGAAGCGTTGCATTTTCCGGCTTGCTTCAGCCCATTTCAAATCGAAACGCCTATATGACTATGCAGCCCCGTCTGCTGCCGGAAAGCGCTAAAATCTTCGCGTTTTCCGGCAGTAGACGGGGTTTTTATTATTTTATATACAAGATTTGCATTTTGGGATATGATGGGTTACAATGTAATATATGGGCTGTATTACAATATATGGCTCACATGAACATATTGGCAATTAATACCTATTTCAAAATCATATCAATCACACAAAGGAGGAGCATCATGGTTAAAACCAACAATGTAATCCCAGTAACAACCACAACAGTGCACCCAGATGATGGGGAGATGGCAATCCTGGAGTATTACTTACGCTGTTTTACCGGCCCGGAAGACGAGGTTCTATACGGGCTAAGGGTAGACATGCGCCACCCCGGCGGCGATTTAATCGAACGTGAAGAAACACCAGCATTAACCGGCTCCATGGCAGACGTTGTGGTCTTGGCCAAAGCATTTGCGGCAGGCACGGTAATGCCCTATGTCCTGCTGGAAATGGTGGAGGAATGGTTTTGCTTTGAAACGAAAAAAGCAGAAGTTGGAAGAGTAGAGACTAGAGGCTAAACCGCTACAAAGGCGTTTCGATTTGAAATGGGCTGAAGCAAGCTGGAAAATGCAACGCCTCAATGCATTTTCCGGCGCAGCCCATTTCAAACGAAACCACCATCCAAACATAAAAAAGGTTTATCTTTATTGCCAAAACCCAATTTGGTGTATTTTCTAAACCTTTTGACTATTCACAAGGAAATAGGTTATTATATTTGTCCACCAACTACTAATGAACTTTGCAAAAAGTCAAAAGGCAGGACAACATGAGTGTTATTAAAATGCAGCTAGGGTATAAGATTTCAGCACTGGAGTTGCCGTACCTGTTTATAGATCATTATATGACCGGCTGCGCGCCGGTTTATCCTCTAATTTACATATTTAGCCTGCGGCGGTTACTGGGCGGCGACCCGGTGTCTGTCCAGGATATCTCTCAGCATTTCCAGTTACTGGACACAGATGTAATGAACGCATGGCGCCATTGGGAGCGGGTGGGCCTTGTAAAAATAGAAGGCAGTGGAATAGATATATCCATTACCTTCTTGCCTGTGCGCAAACCTGCCCCTGTGGATAAACCTTTGGAAACTGTTGACAGTAACCTGCCTGACATGGGTAATCCTGCCAAACCTTTGGCCAAAAACCCTTCTTTACCCAAATTACCTGTGGATAAACCCCCAACCCTTACCCCGCCGGAAGGCCGTCCACAATATTCTGTGCAAGAGTTAACACTCTACCGCAGCCAAAGCAAGGATATAGAGCGTTTGTTCTCCAAAGCCGAGCAAACTATGGGCAAGCTTTTAACATACCACGATATGAATATACTTTTCGGCTTTTACGACTGGTTAAGACTGCCGTCAGATGTTATAGAGTACCTGCTTTCCTACTGTGCCGAGCATGGCCATCGCAACCTACGCTATATTGAAAAATGCGCCCTAGACTGGGCCGAGCGCGATATAGACGACTTAGAAAAAGCCCTGGACTATGTGCATTTATTCGATATGAATTATCGCAGTGTATTACAGCGCATGGGCAAGCTATCCAGCTTCCCTACCCCAGCCCAGCGCAAACTAATAGATAAATGGCTGCACGAGATGCAACTCCCATTGGATGTAGTACTGGAAGCCTGCGACCGCACAAGCCTAACAGCGGAAAAACCTTCACTTTCATATGTAGATAAAATCTTGTCTAAATGGCATAAAAGCGGAATAAGCACCATAACAGACATACAACAGGCCGACGATGATTATGCAAAGCAAAGGGAACAAAAAGAAACCAAGAGCCAAACCGTATCCAAGACACCAAAGGCCAAGAACAATAGGTTCATTAACTTCGAGCAACGGGAAAACGACTACTCCCAAAGGGAACAACAAGAACGCCAGTATCTACTACAACGCCTAAATGGCTAGAATCCACGCAGCACAGGCAAAGGGGCATAGGTTAGCATGGGGTACAAGACAATATACAAAGATGTAATGCGCAGCTACGAAATCTCCCGCAATAAAGCCGAAGCCCTGCTGGACGAACGCCGCGCCGGGATATATCACAGCTTCCCCAAGGTAGTAGAAATCGACCAAAAGCTTTCGGAAATAGGCATAAGTCTGCCAAAGCTGGCCCTGACAAGAAACGTATCCGGCTTACAAGAAGCCCGTGCCATGGCAGAAAACCTAAAGCAAGAAAAAGCCGCAATCCTAACCGACGGTGGTGTACCGGAGGATTATCTAACTGCCGTATACACATGCCGTATCTGCAACGACACCGGTCACATACCATCCGAGGCGGGGCATCTGCCCGTGCGTTGCAGCTGTCTTAGGCAAAAGCTGGTAGATGCATACTATTCCCTTTCCAATATAAGAGGTATATTGGAAGAAGAAAACTTTGACACTTTCGACTTTCGCTGTTTTAGCCCCAACATAATTGAGGCAGAAGGCATTTCACCCGTAACCAATATGAAGGCCATATACAATGTTGCTACGGACTTCGTGCAGGATTTTAATAGTAAGTTTAACAACCTACTGCTATATGGCCGTACGGGGTTGGGCAAAACCTTCATATGCCACTGCATTGCCAAGGATTTGCTGGACGCCGGGCATACGGTTTTATATTTAACCGCCCCACGGTTGTTTAAAATTATAGAAGATTACCGTTTCAACCGCGACGCGCTAAGCGAACCGGACGAAATGCTGGAAGCCGTAGCAGACGTGGACTTACTGATTTTGGATGACCTGGGCGCAGAGTTCGTAACCGTTGTAACAAGTTCCGCCTTGTTCGACATAGTAAACCAGCGCATTCTCACCAAAAAGCCCATGATTATTTCCTCAAACCTATCACCTCACGAACTGGAGAACCATTATTCCGAAAGGATTGTTTCCAGGCTTAGCGGGTATTACCGCATGATAAAATTCTTTGGCGAGGATATTCGCACAAGAAGAATGTACGGAGGCAGAGCATGAGATTTAGGAAGCATGAAAGCATAACAATAAACCTCTTGCCGGAAAGCATTCAAAAGCGAAAGACCCTTCGCAAACTCGTGATTAGATTGGCAGCCGCGCAGGCTGCTATTTTTTTATGTATCGGGCTTATTGCAGCAGGGCTAAACATAATGGAAGCACGAGACTGGGACAATGCCCACGAACTATACCAGCAAATACACGTTCTAAGGCACGGCCCCGACGTGGTAGCCGCCGGCTACGCCCGGGACCTAGGCCAGCGTATTGCCGCAGAGGACACGTTTTTGCAGGCACATGCCCCGGGTGCTTTTGACCCGGCTTTGCTTGGGGCAATTATACAGGCAAGCTGCGAGAATATGACCATGCTTTACTACACCGGTACGGCAATACAAATAACCGGCATATTAGAAAACATGTACGCAATTGAAGCCCATAGGCAAGGCATCCTGTATACGGAGCTATTTAGCTATGTAGAACTTGGCAGAATAATACTTCAAGACGACGGGCGTTATTTTTATGAGTTATGGGCTAGGTTTTAACGAAAGAGGCCTGAAGGAGAGTGGAATGTGGAAAAACGCGCCGACTGATGAACTGCGCGCTTACCTTTCAACCCTTCATCATGGTATAATCACCGAGGAGAACAAAGCTGATTTTACCAATGTTGACATAACCAATCCAGCGTTTATAAGAATACAACGGTCTGTAAGAATGGCCTGTGCCCATACCAGAAATTGCAAGCAAATACAAGGTAACTACTCAGCATATAGAAAAACTGCGTGTTGCACTTTAGCAACACGCAGTTTTTCTATTTAGCCCGGCATCGTAGCCAAGTCATATCAGAACTATATCATTGCAAGACGAAATCATTGCAATATAACATACCTTTTACCAAACACTAAGTCAATAAAAGCAGCCGCGTCTACATGCAGCGCCAGTTGGGAATAAGAAGGCAGCGAAACCGGCTCCCATGTATTGCCCTCTATACGGCTCATATCAAGTATGGCCTCCATAGAGCGTGCGCCGTGCTTGTACTTGGGGATTCGCAGCATTGCGCGTATTATATCTGTGCTTACAGGGGCTATGTCTTTAAATTTCAGTTTGCGTTCGCAAAGGCTTCTTAACAAGAGTGCCCGGCGCAGCAAGTAATTTTGTTCCTTCTTGTCCTTGGGGTTGGGGCCTAGGATATTAATCGTACCCCGCAGGCGGCTAGCGAAGTCCGGCCCTTTTATATTTTTGAAATGCTCATCCTGTTTAACAAACCCCTCAAAACTGGAGGCCGTGCCGCCGGCAAATACCAGTATACACTTGCCCAGCGGCCGTTCGCCGCTTTCGTCTCTAAATCTGCCGTCTTGCATAGGCATAAGAAAGCTTTTAATCCAGCCAAGCGCCTGCCCGTCCCGGTCAGAGTCAAACTCGTCAAAAAACACCAATGGCAGCTTGCCGCCTAATATGGTATCCCGCACTTTTTGAAAGGCAGTGCCCAGGTCTGCAAGGCTGGTAAACTGGGATACATTAAACTCAAGTTTTTCCACTTTACCGGTTAACACGTTTTGCGCGATTTGCGTAACGCCAAAGGACTTCCCGCTGCCTGGGGAGCCAAACACCGCGATGGATAACGGGCGGGTATTTTCGTTATTGGCGTAGCCTATTATTAGGTTGCGAATGTCTTGATATGCCTCTATTTCCCAACGGTCTATGGTGGTAAACGCGCCAAAGCTTAGCTGGGGCAGGCCGTCTATGACTTCTGAGCCTTTTAGTACATAATCAAAAGCCACATTGTATAACTCGCCTAAATTATTTGCTATTGTCCAGGTGCTTGGCACAACTAAATGGTTATAGGCTTTGTCGATTTCAAAGGGGATGTCAAATGCCGGCCAGTTTCTTGCAACTCTGTGGCGCTCACCTCCCGCTGTCACACCTTGATGGTCCTCGGCAAATACATAGCCTGTTACAAACAGCGATTCCACGGCTTCCAGCATTTTTCTTATATTTTCGGTTTTACACATTTCGCCGGCATCGGTTAAAAACAATTGAAATGCGGCAAGCACCATCCCAATAAACGTATTGTTAAAAAACCCATCTGATTTTTCGCGCAGCATCCCCTCAGAGCCGCCGTGGGTAAGTACAAGACGCGCATCCTGCTCCCCGTCGGTGTTGTTAATATATACAGCGCCGTCTTCCGCAAAGGTGATAATCATGTTTGGCGCTGTCATTAAGTAAGAAAGAGCCGGGTTAATTTTAAGCTGCCAAATCAATTCTGTTACCGTTCTCTCCCATGAAATTTGGCGGCTTATCATGGCCCCGCCAGAGCGCAGTACATCTGCGTCAAGAAACAGAAAGCAGTTTTGGGCGATTTTCTCGAATAAAGCCTTGTCCGGCAGGGCTTTTTTTGACGCCCATAATACCGAGCGGCAGTTTTTAGGGATTTGCAAGCCGCCAAGCCCTCCATCCCATACAACCAAGTCTATAGGCTCCTCCGGCTTACTTGGCGGCAGGGTGTATATATCCGTGCCAAGCTTGCCTTCCCGGTACCCCAAGCTGCGGTTGATGGTATAGCTGGTTTGCTCCTTATTACCTTCGTAAACCCGCATATCGTAGTAGTTGCGGCGGTATCTGTTTCCGTCATCCACAAATATATCTTTTAGGGCGTCCGGCAATTCGTCCGCTATGACCTGCCCAGACGGGATAAGGAACTGTAGTGCTAAAAGCAATGCTTCATCCGGTACGGTTCTCTCACAAAAGACACCGCTACGGGTATATGAGTAAACGCTGGAACTTGCATGGCCATGTATGGATATATTCATTGTAAGCGCTCCTTATGGCATTGATATGGTTTTGTGGCGATTATACCATAGGTAATGAATAGTTCTAATTAAACATGGCATTGTTAATATCAAGGCTAGTTGCTATTCTTACACACGAGCGCTCCGCAAACATATTTAAATCAGTTTCAAGAACGATTTCAAAACGGTATAAACGGAGGAACGATAATGAAAAATAACAGTACAATTTTATCAGACTGGGCAATAAATAAAATAAACACCGAGTACCGTGACGACGTATGTCTGTTACTTGCCCACAACGCACTAAAGCTGGAAATAGATATTGATACAGCATCATTCAGCTATTTTATCCCGGCCACAAACAGGGCCAACGGCCTAGCCCGCACCTTCATAATAGACGACATAGGTTACGACCTATTCCCAATAGCATGGGAACGGATAGAGCGCATGGCCGACGTAAAAGATTACAACACTACCTGCCTAGCCAACGCCAATATCCTGTGGGCCAGAAGCGAGGAAGATAAACAGCGCTTTATAAGCCTACAGGCACGCTTACAGGCCAACATCCAAAACCCCCAGCATATGCATGAGCGGGCAAAAAGCTGGTTTAACACAGCCAAAGAAATTCATCAGGATAACTTATTTGAGGAAAAGCTGTACAAAGTACGGGAAAACGCCGGGCATATATGTGACCTGCTTGCCATTGCAGTGGCCTTTGTAAACCAGCACTTTTTCAGCCATGGGCAAACCAACCAGTTAAACGAATTGTCCGGAATGAAAAAACTCCCGGATAATTTCATGCAGCTTTACCGTGGCATAATTATGGAAGTCTCGCCGGAGGTACAAAAACAGCTTTGCCACACGATATTATGCAGCGTAAAGGCATTCCTGGACGCGCAAGAAGCCAGTACAGAGCCATGCGCGCCGGATTTTACTGAACTTGCCGCATGGTATCACGAACTTAGCTACACCTGGCGCAGGGTCTACCACTGGTGTGATAACAATGACCCGGTTAACGCCTATCTTTGGTGCTGTATGCTGCAAAACGAGGTTGAAGAATGGGGTACTAAGTTCGGAATCGCCCAAATAGACATCCTTGGCTCATTTTGCGGAGGCGACCTTACAGCGCTACGCAAAAAAGCCAATGAGATAGAACAAAAATTCGTTCAGGCAATAACAGAAAGCGGCGCCCGGCTAGACAGTTACGCAACTGTTGAGGATTTCCTGAATTCAAACTAAGGCACCAAAGTTGAGCAAACCCGGTTTTGATGATACCGATAAAAGCGTTTAAGCCTGGGCTTTGGCTTATATGACGGGGCAGGGAGGCACGTGCCATGAAATACAAAAACGCATCCGACGTTCTTCCTGATAGCTTGCTAAAAGAAGTACAGAAGTATGCCGCAGGCGAAACCCTATACTTTCCAAAAGACAAAGAGCGAAAAAAATGGGGAGAAATAACCGGCTCCCGGACATTTTACAAAGAGCGTAACGCCGAAATTAGGCATAAGTATTTATGTAAAATGTCAATAGAGCATCTGGCTGATGAATATTGCCTTTCGGATGAGACAATCAGAAAAATTGTTTTTAAGCAGGAGTGATACCGATTCCAAATTTAAACCTATCTGACAGAGCGGCTGCGGGAAACGCGGAGCAAGCGCTTTCCCGCGCTTAGCCGCGATAGACAGATAGGATTTAAATTGGAATCGGTATAAGATGTTGTTTGAAGGCAAATATTTTGCCTGATACATCGGCACTTGTGGGATTATCAACCAACAAGCCAATCATGAAGTTGCTCATGGTTAAGTGAATGGTGAGGATGGCTTTGCCGCCCTGCCGCCCGATTACCGTGTCCATCTCTGCCCATGATTCAATACCCTGCTTATCTATATATTTAAGAAGGTCCTCATGCATCCTGCCGAGTTTTGCTGCACGAGGGATAGATTTTTAGGATTTTTCCTGCGGGGTTTGAACTTTGGCTTGCGAGGAAGGTCAATATTGCTTACGGACATATGCCCTTGCTCTATGTGCCTATACGCGGTTGACTGCGACATACCTAAGTCATTTGACTGCACGATTTGATAAATATGCTGCCCTTGCTTTACGCCATCGGCAATAATCTTGTCGGCATCCCAAAAATCACTGTCGTTTAGGGCAATGCCTTCGCGCGATTCTTTCAGCGTTTTTTCATACGTTGCCTGTGCAACCTTGGCGATGTGTACTCGCTTTTGGAAGGCACAATAATTGCCCTTGCATTTACTGCATGGGTTGCATACAAATGGGGCTTTCATCAGTTGCGGATACTCTTGTAAGGGCAGGGGTGTCCCGTCGCTTTTCGTCCTCTTTGATATGGGCTCTTTTACGATAGCATTACGCTTTACTTCTTTTGATACCGTTGTTGGGTCTTTCGATATGCGGCGACCTATCGCTTTGAAAGACATCACCTTGCTTAGACACTCTTGGATTTCGATTCGGTCATCAATGGTTAAATGTTTGTTGTGCTTTGTATTTATGTCTGTCATTTTACTCGTCCTTTCGTCGAGTCCTTTCCCAGACTTAATTCTACTGCTATGTATTTCCTATGCTAAACGCCACCGACTCGTCCACTTTGGATGTTTCTTTGCGAATTTACTCAACGCATTGTGACCACTCCCTGGTGAAATTGCCCCTTGCCATGTACAGATATATATGCTATCATGCTTTCTGTCGACGCGGAGTGGAGCAGTCCGGTAGCTCGTCGGGCTCATAACCCGAAGGTCGTAGGTTCAAATCCTGCCTCCGCAAGTTCTTCACTGATATCTATGTGGTATTGGTGGCAAATCAAGTAACAAGCCTGTTTATGGGATTGCCTTTGCAGAGTATATCCCCGCAACAGGCTTGTTTTATTTTGTGGCAATGTATATTACCCCCGCTTGGGGCTTGCAGTAGCACCAAACTTATAGGAAATATTTAACATGATATTGGTTTCTCCATCTTCGGTGCAAGCTTGAGATACCTCTATGCGGTCAATCAGTTCAACAACAACCTGCCTTGTTAGGCTGTCAATGGTTATGCATTCTTTCACACGTTCAATCCATGCGCTTAAATCGTGTTGAGTGCGCTGTGATTCTTCCAGTTCGGCTTCCATCTGCTCTATATCAGCTAAAAGGGTTGCTTGCTCATTTTCATAGTTCTGCGCCATTCGCTTAAACTGCGAGTCAGAAATATTCCCTTTAATAGCTTTTTCCTCAAACAGATTCTGCAAATGCATGTCAATTTCTGCGACCCTATTTTTGGCTTCACGGATTGACTTTGTATAACGGTTGACATTCTGCATAGCGGACTTGTTATTGTCTACTAGAATCCTGTCAATCAATTTCTTCTCATCCTCAACCGCCAGCACTGCATACTCCTGTATATCAGCTAATACAGCTTGATGGATTTCCTTGTAATCGACAGCTTGCATATGACACGCCTCTCTGCTTTGTACATACCCACTACAACGGAATTTTCCTTCGGGATAAGATATGGTTGTTATTTCCATTTTGTTCATCTTGCCCCCACAATGAGCGCAAAACATAACGCCAGAAAATATTTTTACCTCACCGTTTGCGCTGCGCCTTACAGTGTCTTTCTTGTTCTTCTTACACTTGGCTTGCGCGGCTATCCAATCTTCTTTAGAAACAATAGGGGTATGCATATCTTCCCTTATTATCCATTCATCCTCTGGCAAGCTGACCATTGTTTTGTCCGTAAGTGATTTTACCTTACGCTTGCCACGGACTACAGCACCATAATAAACATGGTTTTGGATAATATTTATAACGCTTGCACTACTCCATAGCTTTTTGTTTCGGCTGTGCTTATTGGGCTTTTTTGTTAGATTGGCATAATATACATTTATGGAGGGTATCCCTTCGCTATTAAACAAATCCGCTATGGCTCTCCCTGTCATGCCACCATTAAAAAGCGAGAAGATTCTAACTACATTGTGGGCAACATTTTCATCAACCACTAAAACATGCTTGTCTTCGGGTGATTTTAGATAACCGTAAGCGGCGCGGGGTGAATCGTACTTGCCTTGTTCAGCCATAACCTTCTTTGCTTTACGAGTGTTTTTGCTAATGGTTCTTGAATAATGCTCGTTCACTAAATCAAGTATCGGAGCATTAATGCCGTCATCATCAGTAAGACTGTCATAGCTTCCATCAGCAGAAATTA
>Ga0123355_10022086_pt1 | contig 10197 bp, 4 predicted proteins | sample TergutEmb28metaG_3_FD_89872 | JGI IMG/M metagenome (GOLD analysis project Ga0123355, IMG submission 89872) | Embiratermes neotenicus P1 segment gut microbial communities from Petit-Saut dam, French Guiana - Emb289 P1 | ecosystem: Host-associated > Arthropoda: Insects > Digestive system > Gut ... | reverse complement strand
TTGTGAGTGCGGTAATGAACCTTCGGGTTCCGTGAAATGCGGGGAATTTCTTGACTAGCTGCAAACCAGTTAGCTTCTCAAGAAGGACTCTGCACCATGGGTTAAGTAAGTAAGTAAGTAAGGAAGTAAATAAGTAAGTAAGTAAGTAAGTAAGTAAGTAAGTTAGTTAGTTAGTTAGTTAGTTAGTAAGGTTGGTTTCAGGAAGTCAGAGTGTTTTTCTCGTTTCTACGAAATTTCCATCCCTTTTAGTTGAACCACTAATTAGCGGTTCTGCAAGGGTACGGTTTAACGGCGAAGGGGTAATTCAAGTTCGGTGACAACAAAGCTACGTTAGCCTTGCAGCTGGGATATCGGTAAGCAGATACTATCAACTCCATATTTTTCTACACAGGAAACTTCGTTTTTTTATCCAAACCAATTATTTAATTGTCCAAAATTTAAATATCTCTACACCAGGTACATACGTGTATGTTATACTTTGATCCCGTAGTAGTGAGCTAAAATTCTCGTGTTTAAGATATTTACTCAGAATGACTGCTTAGTCGCGCAACACCAAGTGCTGACACAGAGAAGAACTTAGTATTTCTATAGAATAATTTATATTGTATTGAAAGGCTAATTGTTTTCAACAGTAAAATATTCATTTATCGGTTTTAAACTTCGCAATAAATTTGTCAGATATACACAAATCCTGTATTTTGACGTTCAGGTGACCGTGCATCGTGATAAATTCTTATAATAAAACCAACTAGTTGTACTAATTCCCAGTTTCATCCTTATCCTGCTCGCAAGCTGTCAGCAAACCTGTATGACATATACCATTACTGTGTGTACAGTGAAAAACTCCTGATGATGGACAGAGGAACTGTCCGAAACATGTAGAGTTTTATTCCAAAAATAAATTTGAGAAATTAGTGCATTTTGTTGGTTTAATTATAAGAATAAATTTCTTTATTTATGTAGGTGACCCAGTAATATCAGGAAAGTGAAATGAAAGAGGCTGAGTTGGCTTAAACTTGGAGCTAGGATCAGGACGGAACCGCAGTTCCGTCCTGATCCTGCTCGCAAGCTGTCAGCAAACCTGTATGACGTATACAATTACTGTGTGTACATTGGAAAACTCCTGATGATGGACAGAGGAACTGTCCGAAATATGTAGAGTTTTATTCCAAAAATAAATTTGAAAAATTAGTGTATCAAGTTGGTTTCATTATAAGAATAAATCCTGTATTTAGGAAATGAATTTATTAATTAAATTCTTCAATGGACTTGTGGTCATTGTAGGGTCTTGGCTAATATCTGGATATGATAAAGAAAGGCCAAGGAATCGTAGTTCGATCCCATGCAGGGGTAAGAGTTTTCTTTCTTTCTCAAATCCTCCACTCTACTCTATTGTTCACCCGGCTGGTGTTCAACAACAGAATGCTTCCACGCGTGTATAGCGACCGAGTTTTGAGGCTGACCACTCAAATTAATTGAGTGCCAAGGTTAAAAGCGAGTGGCTCTACACTTCCACACTGCCACATGCTTTCATTTTATAAACACAGACAACTTTATTTTACATTAATTTACGTTACTTTGCTTTTTACTCATAGGGGCATAAATTTTGTAACAGGGTAGCCTGAGTTCGAATCTAAGAACTGTCATCTTCAGATGAAAATCAGAATGATTTCTATCATTCTATGTGATAAATATTTTCATAGGAATGGAACTCTTAAACTTTACGCCGATCGGTTGAACAGAAGCTGAGAATGTATATTAGGTGTTGCATATATATGCGATTCTGACCCAAGTCTCTTTTCGACCAGAAAGCCACAAACTAGCAATTAGCGCTATAAACTTCTGATGCGAGGGTTTCTCATCTTACTACAGAGAATCACATTTAAATAAAAGGGGTAACGGGTAACGGGATGGACCCGAATGCAGGTACTTATAACCATAATGGCACTCGGCTGTGCGCGATGTTGGAGATCAGGTCATTTCTGTTGGAGATGCAGCAGGCACTCGGCTGGTAGTTGCACGAACACACGACTGACAGCTTGACAAAGCTGCAGCTCCATTTTTACGCGCTTCATTAATATCGAGAACGCAAAATATTCCCTGAGTGTGGCTCAGCTGTACAATGAAATCCTAGTCTGGACCTCACTATACAACTATGGCCACCGGCCGACTTGTGTTAATATATCGTAGTACAGTTACGGACTGGCGCCCGAAAGAAATCTGATGTTTTTAGGTATTAGTCAGGATGTACGGTTAAACTTCCTAACAAGAGTGTTACATCCCACTCTCCATGGAGCAGAGTCCTTCTTGACAATTTAACACGTTTTCAGCTAGACAAGAAATTCCCCCAATTTTATGGAATCCGAAGGTTCTTTACCGAATTCACAAGTCACCGCCACCTGTCGCTATCCTGAGCCAACTCCATACAGTCCATACTCCTCATCCCACTTCCTGAAGATCAATCTTAATGTTACCCTCCCATAAACGACTGGGTCTCCCAAGTGGTCTCCTTCCTTCAGGTTTCCCCACCAAAACCCTGTATACGTCTCACCTCTCACCCATACGTGCTACATGCGCCGCCCATCTCATTCTTCTCAATTTTATCAACCAAACAGTATTGGGGGAGGAGTACAGATCATTAAGCTCCTAATTATGTAGTTTTCTCCACTCCCCTGTCACGTTTTTCCCTCTTAGGCCCAAATATTCTCCTCAACACCCTATTCTCAAACACCCTCAGCCTACATTCCTCCCTCAGTATGCGATACTAAGATTTACACCCATACAAAACAACAGACAAAATTATATTTTTTAATTTTCACACCAACTAATGCACATATATAAAGATTTTACATTGAAACATTTAAAATCGCTCCAACATATTTCGATCCTAAGATCATCTTCAGGGAGCTACACTGTTCCTTGCTAAAGTCACATTTTTTTAAACACTCATTGATTAATTTCCTTATACCACCTTGGTGCTGTGGCAGCATGTCTGTAATGTAAAATACGTTTCTTAATAAGTGTTTTTTTATATAATGTGACTGTAGCAATGAACAGTGTGGCTCCCTGAAGACGATCTTAGGATCGAAACAAGTTGGAGGGATTTTAAATGTTTTAATGTAAAATTATGTATGTGCATTAGTTGGTGTGATAATTAAACGACTCTACAAAATGCACGGTGCAACGGTAAAGAAAGCAAAATTATAGTTCTATGTATCTTAATCTTTAAATTCTTTTATTTTTATCCCACACCGAAGCAAAATAACAGAGTGACATTTAGGGAAGAAACATTGTACAAAAAAAGGTTGGGGGGGGGGGTTAGGGGGGTTGAATTGAAACGGAGACGAAGTAACTTCGCTCTGGATTTATCTGTAATACCAGTAGATGTACGGTTTGGCGCTAGTTCTATAACTTCGCCTAAACAAGACAGCAAACCCTACAGCTCCTTCGCTAGTGAAATTACAATGTCACAACTTCCTTAACTGACTTTTCGAAGTCATGTAATTGCATTTTAAAATCCTTAGAGATGGGATGGGTTGAAGATTTATGGGAGCATTATTGGAAATATTATCCGAAACGCATTTCGCTAACCTTGCCCCCCCCCCTCCCCCATCCCCCTTCCTCTCACAGCCCCGAAGCTTTTACATGGAAACTTTCACGGTGACGCCGCAAAGTAACTTGGAATCAATCCTTCCGCGCGACGTCAGCGATACGAAACGCTCCGTTCCCACATGCTATAATAAGGAAAGCCACCCACATATAATGCATGCAATTTAATATATTGAGATTGTGGATTGGGTGACGCAACTTTTTTTTATCCTCAATCCTTTTTACGGTAATTTTAACTTGCTCAACTTATTTTCTGATTTCTTTTCCCTTCATATTTTTAAAAGCGATATAAAAGCAGAGAATTCCACGACCCTAATGGTGTTTGTATAGTATATTATATACCGTCAGTACACAACAACATCAATATAGTAATATAATTTATGCAATAGGTTACACTATGGCTACATGTTTCGACCGTAAACGGTCGTCATCAGGCCGATAAAGAATATTTTGTTTAAGGTACGGCAAGGTAGTACTCAATGAGATCCCATTTCGTTTACAGTGGAATATAAAATAATGTATAAAGAAATCCATATTTAATGTGAATAAAAATCCAACAGATGCAACAGTATGCAGATATTTATTCACTACAAAACTACTCTACATGTTTCGGGTTTCACAGCACCCATCATCAGGAGTATTAAAAACTGTACCCGCAGCCTACGGTACAGGTCATACTACTTGTACCGCTACTTCCCTCCAACGTGGTCTGATCTGGACTGGTTTGTGCGACTCGCAAAAACCAGTCCTGATCAGACCACTACTCGTACTACTTGTACCGCTACTCCACTCCTACGTGATCCGATCTGGACTGGTTTGTGCGACTCGCACAAACCAGTCCAGATCAGACCACATAGGAGGAGAGTAGCGGTACAAGTAGTATTACCTGTACCGGAGGCTGCGGGTACAGTTTTTAATACTCCTGATGATGGGTGCTGTGACACCCGAAATACGTAGAGTAGTTTTGCAGTGAATAAATATCTGCATACTTTTGCATCTGTTGGAGTTTTATTCACACTGAATTATGATGCACGGAACCATGAGCTTAAAATCCATATTTACATTTAAAACAATTAAACTTAAGCTGTAAACAAGTTAGATAAATATTTTCAAAATGCATTTTTAAGGTCTTTATCTACTTGTTTACTGCTTAATTTTAATTGTTTTACTTATAAGTAGGAATTTTTATATGGCATTTTATATTCCACTGTAAACGAAATGGGATCTCATTGAGTACTACCTTGCCGTACCTTAAACAAAATATTCTTTATTGGCCTGATGACGACCGTTTACGGTCTAAACCTGTAGCCATAGTGTAACCTATTGCATACATTATATTACTATATTGATATTGTTGTGTACTGACGGTATATAATATACTATACAATAGTTACTGAACAACGGGATGGCTTCTGTCAAAATTCAAACTAATGGTGTTTGTTTTCTGCTACATAAGTTTGCACGTTACTATTATGGTTAGCAGGAAGTAGGCAAAAATATTTGCCATATATCAGAAAATCTTCGGACGCACAATTCTACGCCCTTCTACATTCTTCTATTGCCGATATCTTATTTAAATGACATAAATATATAATCCAAACAGAGAAAAATCTCATTTCAAAATCTGTCAACTCTTCACAAAGTTTAAACTAGGAACTCCCAACACACAAACACACAAATAACACACCTATTTCAGAAGACTGGCATTTTCCAAAAGAAAATAGGGTTAAACATTACAATTTATTTTTGCGCAAGTTGTAAATACAGGGGGTTTGATGACGAAACCTGAGGGCAAGAGGCCACTTGGAAGACCTAGGCATAGATGGGTGAAAAATGTTATAATGAGTTGTCGAGAAATTTGTGGGGATCGTGGACTGGATTGGCCAGGATGAAGATAAGGAAAGGTGGCCTTCGGGTTCCATTCAGTGTGGAGAAATTTTTAAGTAATGAAGACCTGTTAACTTCTCAAGAAAGACCCTCCTACACGGAGTTAGATTTCCTTTATCTTCCGAGGGAAGAAGTCTAATTCCATACGGCGAGATATCGCAGGATACGCCAGGAACACGGGTGCGGGAACCTCAAGCCTCGTATATTGACATGGCGTTTCGTCCGAAGCTTGGTAACGGAGAGGCCCAGTGCATATAATAATTAGTATTTGGTTCAATAGTTTCGCATTTCAATAAATTATACATTCTAGTTAACCTAAAACTTTTCACCGCCTTTGAATAATAAATTAATTTTATCGAAATATCAGGGGTCAATTAGGGTCAGATGTTTCGTGTAGGAGTCAAACTGGAATGTTAAATTCATAGATCAGTTGCTCCCTTTGACAAAACACACGCGTGTTTTCCAATCAGCGCTGCTCTCTCTCAACTGCCAAGTCAACAACTGTTCGCTCGTAAATGGGACAAAATATTATATCTGCAAATAAACATAAACTGACAGCTATTTTGTAGCAATATTCATTCTTATTTTGATCATCAATATTTCTAGTCATGTCACGCGCCATATTGTTATTTGCCGGTTAGAGTACTCAGCAATCAAGTGACATCCATATCATTTGTAAACGTTAAGAATTAAATTGAAACATGAATTTATTTCTGAGGATATTTAACTTACAAGCCATGATTTACTTTAAGCCTTTAAAAAGCAGGGGTTAATATACGTATATACAACACCGTCCGTAGGGTAAAGAAACTGAATATTTTTGCACACAGTTTATGTGTGTGTCCCACTTCACTCCCGCAATCAACGCTGATTTTTTTCTAAATATTATTAACTGCTGGGTCTTAAAAGAAGGATATGGAATCAGTTTGTTCTCTGTGAGGTGCGAACTAAATTATTATGAAGGGTACAGCTTACATGACTGTCGGTTCTTAAGACCTTATCGTGTAATTCTGTTGTCTTTTGACAGAACTTCCATCACAAACGCATTTGGCAAGTGACTGCATATGGATGGGGTTCCATAGACGCTAACCTCTCTTGTATCTTAAAGCGTAGATGATGGTTCCCGTTATATAGCTGCGTTTACGGTTCTTGTACTAACTGCGTCATTCCACGTTTGGTCACTTCAATTTTACATCCTGTTTCCAACCATCATAACTCGCACATTTTTCAGAATTAATAGCGATAAAACATCAATAAAGAGTTGAATTGGATTGTTTCCTTCCCATTGTGTACATGTAACAAATTAATTAAATTGAACCGTCTTTACACAACAACAACTATTTGTAAGCCTGATTGTGGCCGAACAAGGCCGAAACATGTTGCTTAATTAACCAGTTGTAGAACTGCAACTATTAATTGTTTTTGTGTAAAGATGGTTCAATTTAATAAATCAATACATAGTCTTAAAACTTGATGTAGATAAAAAACTTTACAATCCATACAAATGTTTTTAGGATTTGTCAACTCGTTTTGAAGGGTGAAAATTAATTTTCTAGCATGAACACCAAACAGTCCCTCTTCCAAAATACACACAATAGTACAAACCCTAGTATTCATTTCATTCATTAGTATTCAGTCTTGAAGGCCGGGCTTGACAGGAACCAGAGCCCAGTCATGTGACCGGTATGGCTCTGGCACACTGCATCCTGGGCAAGTTCTTGGGGGTAGTTTGCCTTTGCTTTCCCCCACCTTTAGACGTTCCCACTTTAGCCGCCAGGTGCCTCCTAGCAGTGAAAGTTGGAACGGTGGGCGAGAAAGATGTCCAGTAGTAATTTTGCCTAAATTCCAACTTCCACCTAAATTTAAGGATCTTTTACATGCCGCAAATCTACGACATGGGACCGACGGCTTTACTTCCCCTCCGAAGGAAGGCGTGCTGAGGATTTTTTCGCCCTAAAAATCTGACGGCTTCGGCCGGGTTTGAATCCGCAAACTTGAGTACTATAGGCCAGCACGCTACCCCTAGACCACCGAAGCCGATAATAAACCCTAGTATATGCGCTTAAAAAATGTAAGTGATGAAAACAATTGGAGTTTGATATCAAGGAACTAACGACACAGATTTAATTGGCACATCAGTCAAATCTAAAATCTTGACATTTCGTGGAGAGTGCCACGAAATACCACTACATAACACACGTGTACATTGGAAGGATAAAATTAATTCTCGTGTTGCAAGTGAAGTACCGCATGTGTAGAACACGCGGATTTATATATTGCTTCTTTTAACACATAATTAAATATCAGAACTTCACATTTGCGGCTTAAGGAATATGTTAATTATTGGTCTGTAAAATTGAGATCGCTACTATTACAGTTAAAAACGTTTTGTTTACAAATTCTTTATTTCATATTTTAACTGGTGCCTTATGATTTCTTTGTTTTTACCAAAACATGTAGCAATGATCGACGATCAGTGCTGTCATAGGTATATTTGTGATCGACTGTCCTAAGTCTCACATGCAACTTCTATGTTTACACTTGGCTTTGTAATATAAAAAAATAAACAGAGACTGATGGTAAACCATATTTGGTTCACAGCTTGACGGCCATAATTTATTTAACGTGTCGCTGGATACAGTTGGTCTAAAGCTGTGTATGAGGCAGCCGTATGGCATAACAGCGTGCGGGAAACGTCCGTGTGAAATATTTTTAGATGTTGATAGGTCAAATGTCGCTATTTTAACTAACTTTCAGCTTAGATTTACAAAATTCGGCATAGTAACTTTCTTCAGAATTTGTATAAGCCCTTTTATGTACATAAATTAATACAAGAACGGTAGGGATATTAATTTTGAGCTTCAGTTAGCCTTGTCATATTAAATGTTGAGATTTAAAGGTCTAGTGGGCAAAATTAGTTTCTAGAACTTCTTGACCCATGATATGTTCTATGCTGCGTATTTTTTTTTTATTTTTAACATTTGAAATGTTATAAACTGTACGGTGAAGTTCGAGGTTACAACTGCAAAGTAAAGTGGTAAAAACTGAGCATCTCTTTGGAGGAAATTACTGCTTCCGGTCTGTTGTGCATTTCCCAGAGTGGCTTTCCTTTTTGCGCATAAGGACGGAGTACGGCTTGTCTTAAATGCCTTCATTTCATCCACTTTTTATGTTTAAGGACAGTATAATAGCAGGAAGCAGAAGCAAGTCCACTAACCACATACCTCTTTTGAAGAGCCTTGGTTGGGTTATTCCTTTTTACTGCCATAAAATCAGTACGCATCTTAAGCAGGGACTGCTAGACATATTACTGAATTATAATTCACCGAACAGTCAAAGGGATGTTAGGAGACAAATAAAACTGCTCAAAGGATGCAAAGCTTCAAAGGAGGTTTTTGATAAAGCCCATAAAAACGAAGTCAAATGTCGAAGACTGCCTGAATTAAATATTTTAGTTTCGGGCTATTTTTATAGTCACCTCAAAGAATCCAACTTCTCTACATCGCAGACGCTTATATACGGCCATTTATACATGTGCGTACGGTGTTCTATACAAGAGAAAGTCTAATTATTTGAAATGAAGTAACTTATACATCTAAAATAAGACAGAATTATAGAAGTATTTCTCACATGGAAATAATGTGGATGTGTACGTATTTATGCTTTCTGCAGTACTCGTTCTGTGGTGTAAACCCCTGCAATAGACTCTAAGAGAGGCAAATTTTTCATGTCGAGTGCCATGGAAATGGGTTATTAGTCCCAGGTTTAAGTGTTTTATGGTGTGACGCTTCACAATTTTCTAACTGTTTCTCGAGATTTCGAAGCACTATGGTGCCTTCATTTGCTTAAGCTTGAAAACGAAGGCACAACGATTCTTCGAAACGTCTGGAACATTTCGTCCTAGTCAAATATTAGAAATGTATTAAGCTTGCTTACTCTAAGTACATTAGATATGTCAAACGCATTACTATTTACGTTTATTTACTCCATATTTTTATCCAATGTTTTCATTGGCCAGAATGTAACCTAATAGGCTAATTATAAATAGACTAATTATAAATTCAAATTGGAAACCCAATCATAAATTGTCAAATACCGTCGATTAGGATAAACTTGTAGACAGACAGGTTAGGAAAATGGGGTTGTATAAGACAGGATTAAGGAAAATGGAAAAATGGAAATATTAAAAGGAAGGTAATAGGGCAGGTAAGAAGTATTATAAGGTGGAAATGTATGAAACAAAGGAAGAAGGAAAAATACAAGAATGAAGAAAGACAGTGGAACAAAAAATAAGAAAGGCAGCAAGAAAAATAAACAATGATAGTTTTTGTGTGAGGGAGGGCAAGTTTGGTAGGTAAAACTTTAAGGAAATAAATTTATATGTAAAAATACAGCGTGTTACAAAACGATAAAATCTGCCACATGTGGCAGAAGCAGAAATACATTACGGGTAAATCAAACACTATTAGAGTTTGTAAATACCTGCTAATTATGACCGCTGAGTTCAAAAAGCTATATCATAATGATGGTTGAAATATTTTCTCTTCTATTACATATTCCAAATTTTTGTACAAGATACAGACCCATTTTTATTGAACGTCACCATCACAACACACCACAACACACACAAGATACAGACCCATTTTTATTGAACGTCACCATCACAACACACCACAACACACACAAGATACAGACCCATTT
>Ga0123355_10022085_pt1 | contig 10197 bp, 7 predicted proteins | sample TergutEmb28metaG_3_FD_89872 | JGI IMG/M metagenome (GOLD analysis project Ga0123355, IMG submission 89872) | Embiratermes neotenicus P1 segment gut microbial communities from Petit-Saut dam, French Guiana - Emb289 P1 | ecosystem: Host-associated > Arthropoda: Insects > Digestive system > Gut ... | reverse complement strand
TGTGTGTATGTATGTATGTATGTGTGTATGTGTATGTGTGTATGTATGTGTGTATTTATGTGTGTGTGTGTGTATGTATGTATGTATGTGTGTATGTGTATGTGTGTATGTATTTGTGTGTGTATTTATGTATGTATATACATGTGTATGTGTGTATGTATGTGTTTATGTATGTACGTATGTGTGTGCATGTGTGTGTCTATGTACATACGTACGTACGTTCATATACACATACATGTACACATACATGCATACCCACACACACACACACACACACACACACATATGTAAGTAGAAGTTAGCGTTTGGTTTTGATCTTTTCTGATTGCAGTATTCATTAACCACTAGTCATATAATGTAAAATACACAGTCTAACACAACTTTCAATTAGACAATTATTAAAATGTATTTTCAGTCATATCTATCAGCTACTTGTTTCGGTGAAGCTGATAGATATAATTGAAAATATATTTAATAATTGCCTAATTGAACGCTGTGTTAGACTCTGCATTTCATTTCATATTATATTACTATCAGAATACAACGGCCACGTCTCACTTGAAAGGTTTATTAACCAGAGTCCTTAAAATCTGTCCCTTATAGAAGGAAAGTGAAATGCAATTGATGCTCGAAATCTTTTCTCTTACATCAAATACGATACCCAAGATTGTTTTTTCATATTTACATACTGGTTTCATTTATATAATTTCTCCGCAATCCATTTCTATTAACGTTGCAGTGCTTTACGTACGCACGCACGCACGCACACACACACAAGCTAATGTTTTTCTTTCATTTCTGTAGCTTTGTCTTCAGAATTTCTCTCTACAAACAATGTGTTTGTTTTCTGTAATCGGGCATTGCTCTGTTGCTTCTCTTGTTCTATTGTCTCTCTCCCTTCGCCTGCCACGACCTCACTCCCTTCTCTGTCTGGCTCCATTGTACTTTATTAACATTACTGCAAAGAGGAAAATGTAACAAGCAATTGTAAATAAAAAGAGTTGCAAGTTCTTTCTCCCAAGTCGCACGGCTGTGTGTCCTGTCTAGTGAAAGTCACTCAGACATTTTAGACACCCAAAATTAAATGTAATTTATGCTGTCACTGTGTCTGATAGTGAGGACATCTACTGGAATGTAACAGAGCTTAATACTCCGAAATTTGAGGTCGTGACGGTAGTGATTAGTGATTATTTGTACTCTGACTTAAATTTAGCGATGTTACGGATAATCCTGTCTCCACATTCAGGGCAATCTGGAGTCTGTAATGTTATCAATGATGCTCTTGAACCCAAATGCCACGTAGCGAATATGTATTTTTATATTCGTAATGAAATTAAAAAATACGACATATTTCTTTCTTTTTTGACCGACATCTTGAAACCGTATTCAGACTCCAAGGCCCAAATTTTATCTCCCTTAAGATAAAAGAGACACTCGCAGCGGTACAGATGAAAAGCCAAGGACTTCTGGGAGATATGCCTTGTCAGCTGATAAATAGTTAACTTATAGTTCGGAAAAGTTTGCAACATCCACTTTTTCTTAGTATCTGTCCGAAATGTCAGTAAGTATTTACCAATAGACAGGACGTAACATCGCACAAAATTTGAATTTTCAATTGGAAACCCATTTTATACCTAACGCACAAAACTCTCCACAGTCACTACAAAAACAGACCAGTTAATTCGTATTTTTTCCTAAGAATCGTACAAAACACATGAGTACCCTGTTTTGGCACAGTGCGCAGTTTCTTAGATTTTAATCACGTTGTGTATTTGATTGACACTGTGCATTGAATGATAAAACTCTGTGTGGAATTACTGAAATCTCAGCCCGTTTTGCAGTAGGTAGTGGGTCTCTTTCCCGAAGGAAAAGTGGCCGGAGCGTGGCGTTAACTAATCCACCTCATCTAGCGCCCAGTTTAAAGAAAGGGTAGAGCTATACCTCTAGTCCCCCACTCTGATACTTCATGGCCTGCTACGAGGTGAAATCCTTTGATGTGATTTCATTATTTTAACCTGAACACTTAGAGTATTTTTCTGCAGTTGACGTTTCCATTTAACTACACAAGGGACGGCGAATAATATTAAAGTAGATATGTAATAGGAACCAACAATATGCAAACTTTCTTTCATTGATGATTTAATTCAATTATGTTATCTTCGACATGTTTCGAACAACCAAGTCTTCATCCTCAGGAAGGTTTGCATATGCAGTTTGTATGGTGTTTTTTCATGCTGATATTTTAATAAAAGTCTATTTGAATTTTCTAAGTATAAAATATTAAGTTCATACAATATCAATAAAAGTATAAAATGATTTTGATTTGTGGTAAAAAAAAAACACAAAATTAAACGTATAGTTGAAGTAGATCTCAAAGAAACGGCCCTTAAAGAAATAGTTTTGGGGTGGATTCATCTGGCACAGGTAAGGGTCCAGTTTCTGCTCTGGACGTCAGTATGGAACTTCGGGTGCTGTAGTGGAGCTCTGCATGCCGTCTTTAGAGATTGGAGATATTGTGTGTTGGATATTGTTACGAATTTCATGATGTATCTGAAACAAAAACTGATCTGTTCATTAGAAACCTTATCATTTCTTATCCCGAACAATCTTGATATATCAGATGCCGTTGTGGAAACATAAAATTTAAGATATGTCTATAATTAAGCTTCAAACCAAGAAAGTATATGAAGGAGGGGCGGTAAGATCCCACTCATTCTTTACTTCAACACTGGCTGAGAGTGGGTTGTAAGCTTCGCGCTATTACCAATTAACCTCCTGCGAAAGGCTCCTGTACCAACTGAATAAGACGCTTTGTGAGCCCCCGCAGCTAGTCTGGAAACTTTGCCTGGAATATACTTTTCTTGTATTAGATAAATATTATTTTATCTTCTTCATCAGTAGATTGAGATGTATAAGAATAGTAGAACTACGTCTACGAAGTGTCAATATCGGGCTGCTGCTTCAAATCCGAAGTGGTGACTTGATGAGAAGTGTAATGTTGTTTGTCGTAGTAGGCATATGATTAAGAATGTTGTGCCAGTAATTACGAGCGGTCCGTGGAATCCTAGTGCCATACAAAATTTTGATCCGTATGCTGAGTCTGCAATCGTGAATGGTGCTTTAACCTTTTACAGACGAAAAGCAATTTGCTTTATATAAGGCATTAGTCCGTACCGCGCTGTAAACAATTTCCACTATGATTATAAAAACCAATCAGTTAATGATGTATAAAGCAAAGGTCGCTCTCTGTTCTGAGATCCATACAAAAGACTCAACGCAAAGCGAGCACCATGTAGAATTTTTGAATGTTAAACCTGGTTGTGCGCAAAGAAAACGCTAGGCTTTAAAACGTTAATGTATTCATATGTTTGTATTGCAGTAAATTAAATTCCTAATAGTACTGTTGAAGAATAGTCCTTGGGTCTGGTCACCAAACTGACCGAACTGTCCCGCTGCCAAGTTCTTTAATGTTACAAGGAGTAATATTCTGAAGTTCTTTTACGATGATTTTATGCGAATAACTAGAAGCCTGTTGTCGCTGTCCAGTGAAAAGGCACGTCAGTTCTGAATGATTTGTGGACTGCCAGCAGCAATTTAATCTGACTGCCACGTGACGTTTTAATGCACGTGCCTTGTCATGACAAGTTACGTTTCTGACGGAGTTTTGTAAGATATGTTGACAAATATACATCCTTCTGTATTACTGCTGTCATCGAAGAAAGGCTTCTGGCTCGAAACCATTCATTAAAACATACTTTTGTTTTCAGAATCCTATCTCTAATTGACTCTTTCTTTGTGGAAACATTATTTGGGCCTAAGATATGATACTCAAATTTTCTGCGTTCATTGGCTATATTACAACACATGGACACGACGTTTCGACAACTGAATCCGTTTCTTTTTTTATCTTAGTAATAACCAACTTTATGCACAAAAGTTTTGTTTTACAATACGTTTATTTCATTCCTCTACATGTTTCGAGCACAATGTGTTCATCATCAGGAGGTCAAAATTTTATTATACAGCATCTGGTATCATTACACCTGCAAGTGTAATGATACCAGATGCTGTATAATAAAATTTTGACCTCCTGATGATGAACACATGGTGCTCGAAACATGTAGAGGAATGAAATAAACTTATTGTAAAACAAAAATTTTGTGCATCAAGTTGGTTAATTACTAAGATAAATATACTGAGATGCACGGTCAGCAAAACATCAAAATTTGACTCCGTTTCCTTCCTCAGGTTGAAAGAGGATACGAATAGCCAGCCTCCGAAATATCGTATTTCAATTAGTCGTTTTCCAAAATCTTCTGCGAGTGCAGTAATTCAGTCTAATTCAGTCCTTTATTTATTTATTTATTCATGCATTCACATGGCCTAATAGCATAAAGACGGCGCAGATACAAGGGGACAAGAGACACGAAGAACGTGACAAGAAGAGAGCCAGAACAAAGAAAATAAATTAAAATTGCAGTCCTGGCAGTTAGAGTCACATTTGGAAGCTCAGAGTGAAGATGGATCAATCCGTAGAGTGAGTAGACTGCGGACTGGACGGCTGAGGGATCCTAATTCAATTCTCGGAAGAGTCGACATATTAACTTGAGCTTATCACGACTTCTTTTCTGTGGATGCCAGGAACTGTTTGCGTGGGTGTAAACAGGTCGAGACATGAAGCTGACCACTTAGCTCCATCTAGTGTTGAGTTTAGGAATGCTCGGAGCTGTACCCTCATTCCCCATACACCTTGATGTAATGTACATACACAGTTTTGCTTGAAATTCTAAACCACAGTCTTTCAACTAGGGAAAGCCTCGTAAGTCTAGCACAGTGGAGAAGAGAGATAAAAACTGTTTGAATCTGCTGAATGTGCTCAACGTGCCCACCATTTTGATTGATACACAAATGCAGACAATTTATCGTTTGTGTGACCGCATGCCATATGGTGCCAGCGACATCATTGACACCTGAAATTATGCGGTCATGAATAACTTGTATTATCTATGGGTCCCAGACTTTCCGGACACGCTGTATATTGTTCAGAACTTGTACTTCATGCTCACGCCTGGAGAAAGCCAGCATCTGAAGTATACCAACCGTAACGGCAGTTCTTTTCTGTTCCATCGCTTCATAACGAACGTTCTGTATTGTAGACGGATACAGATTGTTGCATTTAGATTATTTTTCGAGCAAAATACCTTCACAGTTCAAAAAATAATTTCAGCTTATATGTCCAGAAGAACAACAAAAAATGACTGGACCTCTGTCTAAAATATCTCAGTTCCTACATCACAGAGAACACCATACATCTGCATTAAAAAGGTCAACAGGTTAATCGTCTATTCTGGAAATCACACGGAAAACCCAAATACGCTGTGTGGATAAAATTAATAGGTATTTAATGATGAAGCGGCTGGTACGTATAAATACCACCGTGTTTCAAAGTGTTGCCTTCTGCCGAAATTATCACTTACATATAAAGTAATATTTTATTTCTCCATCCTCCTCTGTTATCCCTTTTCAAAGATTCTTCTTTCTTACTTCTTGAAGCTTTCCGCTTTTTTTTTTTTTTGTTATAAGAAGGGAGGCTGATTGGAAGCGACTTACCCCCTCCGCTTCACATCTCTACTTTGCCGTACATTGGTGGCTGTATTGCATTATTAAATTTTCATATTCAATCTTGACTTGCCATTACCCCTGGAGACTACGCTAGAAGCAACGCAACGGGGCAAGGAAGTGTGGGCGATGGTAAGGGGTGGGAAGGAGGAGGAAGTCCAACCCTCCACACTCCTGTTTCTCACCCTTCTTCAGTCTGTCGGCTTGCATTCTATGAAATTGCTTCAGAAAATTTCAACGTGTTGCTTACGCACCTCCCCCTTGCTGCCCTTCGTCCCTAATTACGTTGTGTGTATCGTTACTTACGCTACTGGTCTGACGAAGAGTGATTCTGACGTTTAGGTCTCAGAGTGGAAAGTAAAGGAAAAGTTTATTTTTAGGGAATTTGGAGAAGAAAATAGTTGTCATGTCTTGTCTGTTTGACTTACGGTGCAGCAGAAATACTTAATATTCAGACAAGAGGAGACATTAAGCAAATGTAATATCTTTCAACCTTGACCCTTGTATTGAGAAAAAAAAATTTGAAATAAACGTAATTTACTTATATTCGTGGTTATTTTGTTACGTACTGCTCATCAGATTCGTATCTTTCTTACGTCAGATTCTGACAAGGGGTGAAATTTTGTTGACGAGCGGAGAAGATCTTTGTGGAGTATCTGTTTCATAGAGATATAAATCTTTGCATAAATGAAGGAGGTTGAAATTGGTAGGACATGTAGAGCGCGTCAGAAATGTAATGCACGCGAAATTGTTGTTGGGAAACTTGAAGGAAGGGAAAAACTTGGCAGACCTAAGTGAGGAAATGATATTGAAAAGGGCGTTGAGAAGAAGGTGTGTGTGTTTCGACTTGATTCAGTTGCTTAGAATGCGATTTGTTGGCAAAAATTTTGAAGAGGGGTTGTATCACAGGGTTTCCATAAATCACAGGCATAGGCGTAGTAGAAGGGATATTAGAGTTTAAACGCTGTTAAAGTTATGATTATTAACATTTTAATTCTTTGATGTGGCTGAATTCGGTGACACTTCAGTTTTTATAATGTCAGAAGCTATGTTGTTTTGATCAGAAGTGGAGAGACTCAGCTTTAATGTACCCTGAAACCTGCATATAATGGAACCGCAAAGGACCTAAAACTTTTTGCTTTGCAGGAAGGTTCCGTTCCACACAGGTACTTTAAGTTTGGATAGTTGTCAAGGTACTCCGCTAAAGACAGTGTTTTTTTATGTCCAGGTTTCGTTAAAGACAGATATAACTGCGTAAGACAGTAAAGATTTTACAAAGGTTTACGTATCTCAGACCGTGTGGCGTCGATAATGGGATAATTATTGTTGAGTGCTGAATTGGGGGCGGTTCGGAAGGAGACGGTCGTGACCTCATCAAGGGATAATACCTTATCATTTGTCTGATGGACTGAACGAAATCCTGTAATACTGCAATAATGATGGGCCGAGAAGTTGACCTTTGTCACGCAATTGAGGTAAATGGCGGAACAGAGATGTATATCCACTCATTCTTAACATCTTCACTAAATGGGCTTGCGTAGTCAGTTTCGCCCCCCCCCCCCGGGGGTCACTTTAACGCCGTCTGATAAGCCACCGGTACTCATTAAATGGGAAACTGCGTGGGTTGCGGGAGATGGTCTGTAGAGTTTGGAGAAGAGGGAAATCTCTTACTCCTGCCTAGAATTGAACGGTGATCGTCTTGTCATCAAGGATGCAGCCTAATCACTGTACTGACTGAGCTATCGCGACTCCCAGAACAGCCGGTGTTCCGGTGGAGACTCGAAAGGGCTGCCTCCCAATTAAAACCCGTACAATACCACTACCCTAGTTTGCTTGGTCTTTTCACTTCCTAAGCTTCCATACAGCAGCTGCAACTGTGGGATCTTCATGGAGCGTAGTCCTACGGAAGCAATTATTTCCTCATTCAAACACTACCCCATTTCATGGAACCCGAAGTTTCTTTACCGTTTTAACAAGAGCCCACCACTTGTCCCTGTTGCGAATCTGTGTTAAGGAATGTTCTGGTTTCTGTTTTAGGTGCCGAGAGGTCTTCGTTGTCGGGAGTCAATTCCTACCGAACAGGATCCGACACAGAGGAAGCAACAACAACAGACAACCCCACAACCCCATTCCCAACACCACCCCCTACGTGCGCATCCCCTACTATGTACCACCACCCCCTTAGCAGCAATCCCCTTCAGCAAAGTCCAAATTTGTCTTCTTCGGGCATTGGCACTGGGGGTCACCGCCAAGCCTCTCCTTACCCCTTAGAATCAACCAATCTGTCCGGGAACTCAACACCCGTCAACTCCACAAGCCCTCGCTTTCCGACACACATGTCCTCGTCATCGTCACGTCATCACCACGGCGGTCATCATCATCATTATCCCACCAAGAAGTCTTCACTGAGTCGTAGTGACGTCAGTGTCGGCTCCAAACAGTCAGCCGCCCAGCAGTACGGACAAGCAGGCTCTTCGGCTACCCTGGGTAGCCGGGGAAGAGTTTCAGCCAGCAGTCGTCGGATGGCAGCACAACAGCAACAACAGGGTGGAGCGGCAATGACGTCATCGTCTTCGACGTCGTCGGCGTCGTCTGCTACAGATAATAATTCCGATATGACCTACCCTGGTGTGGAGATGTTGAGCGGAGTTAAAGATGGACGGAGGCTTCATCTAGAGAATGGTGAGTGCAGAGTAATCCATTAAATTTTAGCGGTTACTGAACTTACCACCACGTTTAACAATCGAAAGCTATAAGCCGTGCCCACACAGTGAATTTGTGTGTTTTGTACGAATTTCAGAAGGAACAACGAACTTTTCCTCACACAAAATTCGTTTCTGTAAGCAAGGCAGAGTGTTTACAGCGCTGTACGAGCTCAATATTAATGTATAGGCCACGTTTTCTTGGTCTTTAAAGTCCGTGCCATTGTTCAGGCTGCTAGTCGCCCACTCTTTCACTGCGGAGGTCTGGCAGTCCGTGTGAGATTTGTGGTGGATAAATTGCCACTGGGTTACGTTTTCCTCCGAGTACTTTGACTGTCCCCTGTCATTATCATTCCCCCAATGTTCCGCACTTATCTTTATGTACACATTACCCTTGCCAGAAGGACGAACGGGCGAAACCTGTGATTTTCGGGTAAACGAGGAGCTTTGGTTAGAAAGGTATCTTCACAAACTTTCCTGTAAAGAATATAACAATATTTCTAACTGCGATTTTAATAGTAGACTTCGAGATTTCACGGAGACTAACAAGATCAGTGAGGAGTTGAAATTAAAAGTTCTGGAGTGCATTAGCTCTATGTCGGGCCGGATCTGACGGCAGTGACGTCCGACTCTTTCCTCCTGAATCTGCGTACCGCCTTATCAGGTGTGGTTTTGCACGCAAAATGTGAACAGTAGAATGCGCCACAAGCTGTCGGTCTGACGACACCAGCTTGCCTTTGTAGGGTACTTGAGAGACTTACAGGCCTCGACAAGCAATTTAGATAATTTCTGAGCAGATACGAGACCCACAGTGCTGAGTCTTGGAAAGTGTATTAGGTATTAGACAGCATAGAAGGTTTCTCTAAACACAGGGTGCCGACACAACAGAAATAGACATATTTTTTCAATAAAGTGGTTTATTCAATATTCTGACTATATAGTATACACTATAGTAATAGTTTTACTATAAAAGTAGGCCTACCTTCGCACTGATAGCAGTACATATGTTTTTAAAAATACATTCTCTCAATAGATTTTAAATTTGAAATTAAACTTTTAATCTGGTACCATTTTATGTAAATATTATGGAATATTATTTTTTTTCTTGTGGCACTGCAGCCCAACGCGGGTCAAGGCCTCCTCTTTCTTGAGGTTTCTAGATCACACACAACGACGCATCACAATCGTTAGGACGTCTCTGGACGCGTGATCAGTGCGTCGCAGAGACCTCTACCTGACAACACGCAACACTCATAACAGACAGACATCCATGCCTCCGGTGGGATTCGAACCCACAATCTCAGCAGGCGAGCGGCCGTAGACCTACACCTTAGACCGAGCGGCCACTGGGACGGGCACTGTGGGATACCATAATATACGTAAACAGTAAATATACCACCATATAGTAAATACTGGTCTGAAGATGGTTCCCTAGAACCGAAACATGTAACCAAGTCTGTGAATGATTTACTATATATTGATGCTGTGTTAAGACTGAATGAACCACTTTATTGAATACTGAATAACACAAAGATGTGGCTGCTATCAATAGACATATTTGTGTTTTAGGTGTAAACTGTACTTATGTATATCGAAATTAATTTCCCTTAACCCTTCAATGCTAGACTCGGTGCATTGCACTGACCTTTAATTCCTCCCTTGCTGCCGGTCTCGGTGCACCAGACAATCTTGAATGTATTTAACGGTATTAAAATTCAGGCTACGAGTCCGAATTCTGGTTACAGGGAAGGTACTGTTCTGTTCTGTTCTGTTCTGTTCTGTTCTGTTCTGTTCTGTTCTGTTCTGTTCTGTTCTGTTCTGTTCTGTTCTGTTCTGTTCTGTTCTGTTCTGTTCTGTTCTGTTCTGTTCTGTTCTG
>Ga0123355_10022084_pt1 | contig 10197 bp, 11 predicted proteins | sample TergutEmb28metaG_3_FD_89872 | JGI IMG/M metagenome (GOLD analysis project Ga0123355, IMG submission 89872) | Embiratermes neotenicus P1 segment gut microbial communities from Petit-Saut dam, French Guiana - Emb289 P1 | ecosystem: Host-associated > Arthropoda: Insects > Digestive system > Gut ... | reverse complement strand
ACAGAGAACCAAATCACATTGTCAGGCGTAGCTCGGCTAATGGAAGTATCGGAAAAATTAAACGAAAGAAAACTAACTCCACCCATTGCCATCAACACATATAGGCAGACCTTAAACGCTTCACGTTTTATAGGCAAAAAATACGCCAGCGGCGGTGAAGCGTGGGATAATTGGTCAGATGATTGGGATGAACCACACAGCCTTTTTAACCGTTTGAAAATAAATAGAGTGGCGATATACAAAGACCAAAACCCACAAGACGGATGCGCACTTATTGGCCTTATGCGGCATCCTGGCGGCGACCACAATAAATTTGAATATTGGCTTGGCTTCTTTACGCCGGAGAACACACCTGTACCCGAAGGTTATGATTTCACAGATTTCCCTATTATAGATGTGGGTACTTGTTGGCTTTACGGAAAAGAAGATGATGTCATGGCGCACGAGCATGTGGCTTTCGAGAAGTTGAAAGCCGAAGGATTTGAACCCATAGACGATTGGTGGTTTGAGCGGTATGTTCCCCACCGTGAGACAACAGACAAGAATGGGTATAAAATCATGGACATCTGCTTCTTTGTCAAATAAGACATTAGACCGCATGGAGATGAACTTAAATTTCGGTTATTTTCCTAATATAGCAATTCATCTTGAAAACCGACCGCTACCTCCCCCCCCGCCGGAGGGGGGGGAGGTAGCTTTATCAGCCTTTTTGAAGGGTAATGGCTATAAAATTCACTTTATAATATGACACATAGGTGTCAAATATCTATTCTATAATAATCATGCATAATAGCTTTGACTGACGCATGGTTTTTGGTCTGTATAGATTCATGCCAGGAAACGCAGTCAAAGGTTGACTGTATGCAAGAGGCATCCACAGGAATGAATTTTTCGATGTTCATGCTTGCATGAAAAGTAGATATAAATGCGGCGAATATGCATGCAAATTGCCCATTTACACAGAAAGGATTGAGTTAAAAATGATTGAAATCCCAGAAACTTATGTACTAGCCGAACAAATAAACAAAACCCTGATTGGTAAGAAAATAATACACGCCATTGCAGGAGCTCATCCTCATAGCTTTGCATGGTTCAATGGCGACCCTGCCGCATACGCCGGGATGCTTACGGGTCAGACAATACAAAGCTCCAACCCTGGCACAGGCTATACCTGTGGCGGTAATACCGAAATTGTCTGCGACGACTTTGTTGTGGTCATAAGCACACCAATAAAGTACCATACCCCTGGTGCAAAACTACCAAAGACCCACCAGTTATTACTCCAATTTGACGATGATTCGCATATGAGCTGCACCGTACAAATGTGGGGAGCGATGTTTTGCGCACCTCCATCTGAAATAAAAAATACTGGGCATTTTGCCAATAGCCATTTACCCGACCCTTTGACTGATGCATTTGACGAGGCATATTTCGAAGCTATTTGGAAAAACGCAAAACCAAGCCTAAGCGCAAAGGCATTACTAGCAACAGAACAACGCATCCCTGGGCTTGGCAATGGAGTTGTACAAGATATTTTGTATAACGCGCAAATTCATCCAAAAAGAAAACTGGTTTCCATGCAGGATTCTCATATGGAAGTCCTGTACAAAAGTGTAAAATCAACCATTCTTGCGATGAAAGAAGGTGGCGGTCGCGATACCGAGCGAGATCTTTTTAATAATTACGGCAACTATAAAACCATCCTTTCAAAGAAAACTATCAGCTCGCCTTGTATTGCTTGCGGTGGAATCCTGATCCGGCAGGCCTTTCTTGGAGGAAACATATACTTCTGCGAGCTTTGCCAGCCCATGGAGGGATAGAAAACAAATCATATAAAACAACAGCATCGTGAGGATAAGTTTACACCTTCACGGTGCTTTTTTTATGACCAAACAGGAAAAGCATATTACTTTTTACATGCTAAAATAACATTACCAAACACGAGGGAGATGAAAAATGGAATATAGGTCAATGATTCAATCAGCTCTTGATGAAATCGACAAGAGAATCACCGAGAACATACAAGCCGATGAACTTGCGCGCATGGCTTGTTATTCTACACGTCATTTCTGTAGGATATTTCATGAACTAAACGGAACATCGTTCATGAATTATATAATCCGCCGCAAATTGGAATATGCGTTGTATGACTTGTCGCAGGGTAAAAAAATCATTGATATAGCATTTGATTATGGGTTTGAAACACATGCAGGATTTACAAAGGCTTTTAAAAAGCACTTTGGATATCCACCCTCGCTGTATCGTTTACGCTTTGTCGCTTCTGTACCCGTCAAAGCGACAGTCAAAAATGCGAAATCAAAAGGAGTGATTAAAATGCAGGTACAAATTAAAGATTTGCAACCCTTTTCAATTGTAGGGTATGCATCACGTCATAGGATGCCAGAAGTTAAAAGCATGGCACAGCTCCCTGCTGGCTTCTATGACCTCGTCAATAAGGATTATGTTGCAGAGCTGATTGCCTTGTATGAAATATACAAGCAATTCGAGCACTGCGAAGTTATGACATGCCTTGATGTTGATGACGTGCAAGGAAGTTTCACGTATATGATGGGTGTAGGCATTGCTGAAGCAGAATACAGCATCCCGCTGCGCCCAGGCACATATCGCCATGAAATATCAGGCGGGCTTTATGCGATTTTTACAACACCACTGGCAGGTGATGAAACCCAAACAGCAGCATTACGAAACACATGGAAATATATACTAGAGGATTGGCTACCCAGCTCTGAATACGAATACGATGACAGTCGTACAGACTACGAATATCATGATGAACGCGCTCATGATGACTGGCGCGAAGACGGCAAATGTGTTACGGAAGTTCGGATACCGATATGTAAACGTAAGGCATAAAAACCATGGGGCTTTGCCCCACACCCCATAAACTTTTGAAAAAGTTTAATCAAAACTTTACCAGAAACCGCGCAAACGCGCGGTTTCCTTTTATAGTTTTTGGTCAAGCTTTTTTCAAAAAGCTTGTGGGCTGGTCGCAAAAGAAGAGCACTTTTGCTGCTCGCCCCTGCGACCTGGGTATGGGCGAAGCCCACGGTTTTATTGCTTTATGAGACAGACCCTGATTTATTGGTTTTGTTTCATTTGACCAAATGAGCTGTAAAATACCCGCGCTTCATAAGGCAGCTTCTCCCGGCGAGAGCCTGGTCCATCAGGCTTTCCAATGGGAACAACTGCCCAAAGTCGATAAGTATCGGGTATTTGTAATAACTTTTTCACAGCCTCCTGTCTTTCCGGATCTGAGAAAGGATAATCCAGCCAGAGAGAGCTATAACCCAATGCAGTTGCAGCAAGCAGTATGTTTTCCATTGCTGCGGAGTAATCTTCTTTTTGGAAATCCAAATAATCTTGAGGATTGTTATCTGTCATAACTGCTATTGCCGCTGGAGTAGTTGCAAGACTATCATACGGGGTTATTTCGTATATGGGGTCTATCATTTGACGGTTGGGTAATATTATCAACCTTACGGTCTGGCGATTTACGCCGGATGGTGCGGTTATCCCTGCTTTTGCTATCTGTTCCAATTGCGTAAGTGGCACAGGATCAGATAAAAATTTCTCTTTATGTGAATAACGCTTTTCTATTGCTTCAAATACATTCATACTGACCTCCTATCGCCCCATTACGGGCAGCCAAGCGAAAATTTCGTGTAGGAAGCGGCTGCGCCACTCCTGCTCACTCCTTCTTTCGAATTATGCCTTTGCCAATATTTCCTTTGCGTCTTCTTCCGAGTCAAGATGCGCAGTCAGCCATAAACCCTTTGGTGAAAGCTTTTTACATATATTCAGGATTTGATCTTTGCTACCACCATAACAGTCAAGTGCTAGTACCTTGCCGGCAGCTTGTATCTTTTCGTACATTGGAAACCATCTTTCATTCCAAACAGGGTCGCTTCCCGCTCCAGGAACCCATTGTATGCCATCCATCAGCTCAAGGCTCAGTAGCATATCCAAATGTGCAATCATCCCAGGACCGTCCAAATGGAAAATGCTATGATCTAGGAAATCCGTTGTACGCCGCATTGAGGGCATCACAAATCGCTCGAAATCATCCGGCGAAATCATAGCTCCAAAGTCACATTGAAGCGGATAATACGATGTATCACACCAAGGTCCGAGCCAAGTTGTATGCCCATATTGCTTAGAAGCAATCATTTTACGTATGCGTGAATACACTTCTATCCAGATATCATCGATTATTTCCACTGCCTTGAGGACTTCATCAGGATGATCAAGCATGTCTGTGAGTAGATTCATTGTACCTCTTAGGGAAGCGATAATATCTAAATTGCCCCCCAGGTCGGTCATCCCTACTAGGTAGCTGCCGTCATTTTTTTCTAGTAGGATTTGTGTTAGGTTTGTTGCAAGCTTATACATAGCGGAATCTTCGCGCAGATATACGCTCTTGAGATTTGACCAATCATTTTCGAGAGGCTTTACCTCTTCACCAAACCACACTGTATGTGGCATCAACAAATAATCGCTACCGATCATTGCAGCAAGACAACCTGGTCCAAAATTGGCATGATCACCTGGCATTGCTTCACCATAGCATTTTACATGCTTAGCACCATATGCTGTCCTAACCTGCCTACATTCTAGGTTTTCCCAAGTATCCTTGAGGTCTTTTGGTGCTAGATGTGACCAATCAACGCTTTTGTCAGGGACAAATAATGATAGTATTGGTCGGTCAGTTTCTTCGTGATTCCAAAATTGTTCGTAACGTCCTAGTATTGCTTTGGTTAGTACTTTTGAGTTATGCATTGTTTTCCTCCTTAACTTCCCATGCCGCTGGCATGAATATTCCTTCAAACCGTTTCATTGCGAAGCGGTCTGTCATTCCTGCAATATTATCTGCAACTGCACGTATTACATCGTTTTGGCCAGTTCTTACCCTTGCTAAGATATCTTCCGGTAGTTCTTCGGGATGCGATATAAAGAATTCATGCAGCAATTTTAACATTCCTTGGATTTTACTTCGCTCTTTTTGGTGTAACTGGTTTACATATACATTTTCGAATAGATAGCTGCGAAGTTCCCTGAGTGTCTTGGCGAGCTTTGCGGGTAGTTTTATATCTTGCTTTCCTTGGCTTTCTTCTATCATGCTACGTACTAATAGGTTTATTTGTTGGGAGCTTGTTGCACCCAAATTTTCCAATATATTATTTGGAATGTCCGAAATAGTTATAATTCTTGCTCGGATCGCATCCTCGATATCATGGGTCATGTATGCGATTTTATCCGAAAGCTGTACCACCTTGCCTTCTAGGGTAGCAGGCGTGCATTCTGTCCTATGATTAAGTATCCCATCTAGCACTTCATATGTTAGATTGAGTCCATCACCGTTATTCTCCAAGTATTCGACTACACGAACGCTCTGCACATTATGCTTAAAACCACCTGGCATTAGTAAATCCAGGGCATCTTCGCCCGTATGCCCAAATGGGGTATGCCCAAGATCATGACCTAGAGCAATAGCTTCTGTTAAATCTTCGTTGAGCCTGAGTGCTCTTGCTACGGTTCTTGCAATTTGTGCAACCTCTAGGGTATGAGTCAATCTTGTCCTGTAATGGTCTCCTTCTGGTGAAATAAAGACCTGGGTCTTATGCATAAGCCGACGAAACGCTTTGGAATGAGTGATTCTATCCCTATCCTTTTGAAACTCTGTGCGGATATCACAAAGCTCGGTAGGACGCTTTCGCCCCAAAGTTCTAGCCGACCTGGAGGCAAATGGACTCAGGGTTTGCTCTTCGTAAAGCTCAGCACGTTCTCGGATATTCACTTAATCACCTCCAGCTTATATCCAATCCCCCACACTGTCTTTATTGTCCATGGATCGTCTTTGTTGAGTTTTTCCCTAAGCCGCATTACGTGGACATCTACAGTGCGCGTATCTCCCGGGTAGTCATACCCCCAACAAGCAGTCAATAAAACATCCCGGCTCATGGGTTGCCCAGGGTTGGAAACGAGCATAAACAGCAAGTCATACTCTTTTGGGGGGAGCTCTAGCTCTTGCCCGTGATAGATTGCAATATGCTTATTGTGATCGATACGAAGATTGGGTATTTCTATTACCTGGTCGCTTATCTGTTCATTTTTTTCATAACGCCTGCGCACTGCCTTGACACGTGCCACCAATTCACGCGGGTCGAAAGGTTTAACAATATAGTCATCCGCTCCAAGTTCGAGACCGCGCACCTTGTCAAATGTTTCACCCTTAGCCGTGAGCATAATTATTGGAACAGAGCTGATTTTACGTATTTCTTCGCATACTTGATATCCGTTAATCCCAGGCAGCATCAAGTCCAGCAGCACCAAAAAAGGCGCGTAAGCTGTGAATAAATCCACAGCTTCGCACCCATTATAAACCTCCATGGTCTCAAAGCCTTCCTTGTGCAAATAAAGGGAAATAAGCTCAGCAATATGCCTATCGTCATCAACGACTAATATTTTATGATTGGACATCGAATCACCTGGGAATTTTTTATATGACAAAAATACCACAGGTTTGTAGGGATTTCAATTGCATCTTGCACAAAAAAAAAACCAACGCAATTCAAATTCAATGCGCTGGGGATTATTTATACTATTCGATGCTCACCACCGGTGGCATATTAGCTGCAGGGTCAGCCACTTGGTGGTCGTGTTGTTGGCGGCTCGGGCGTAGGATGCGGTGTGGGGGTGGGCGTAGGAGTAGGTTCTGGTGTTGGCTCTGGAGTAGGTTCAGGTTCTGGTGTCGGTTCATGTGTCGGTTCTGGCTCTGGAGTAGGCTTCGGTGTTGGTTCTGGGGTAGGCTCTGGAGTTGGTACTGGCGTGGGTTCAGGTGTTGGCTCTGGCGTTGGTTGCAAAACATTTATTACGTTAAATAGTCTCAACATCGTCACAATACTCTGTTCACGTGTATATGGACCTTGTGGTGAAAACCTATTACCGCTCACGCCACCCATGATTCCAGTTGCTTGCATTTGTTCTACACCTTCTATTGCCCAACTTGCTATTGCGTCGCTATCAGCAAAGGTTAATACATGTCCAAATAGTGGAAAACCTATTACACAAGATAAGCGCATAAGGAAAACAGCAGCTTCCTGGCGGGTAATCTCCCTATCTGGTGCGAACCTATTATGCCCGACACCTTGTACTACACCAAGATATGCCATTTTTTCCACATTAACATCAGTAGTGTCTCCAAATGTAACTCGTCCGGTTATTGTTTCAACCTTTGTTTCATAAAGCGCGACTGCCAAGGCAGCAAATTCCGCACGTGTTGTGGTCGCACTGTAATCAGACTGTAAGTTTTGTGGAACCAATCCCATATGAACTGCAAGAGAAATGTCACTGCGTGCCCATGAGCTAGCAGTTTCGACATTGGGCGCAGGTGGGACAGGGGCAGCTAAAGCCGGCAACATCAATCCGATACTAAGCACTACAGCCAGTACGGCATAGAATATTTTTTTCTTCATGCTTGTCTCCTTTAAGTGGTTAATCTAACATAGCGCGAATCAACTCTTCATATATTGCCCTAAGATATGCAGTTTCATCCTCAGACAAAGGAAGCCATTGGTTGCCGTTATTAAGTGGGGGATATGAAGCAGGAACAGTGTAAACATGGGAAGCTACGATTTCGCCATCCCTAATAGCTACAACCGTGGGGACAAAAATTCTAAGTTCTTCTGTGTTTACACCCCTAAAATAAAATGGATTCAAACTCATTGGTTCAATTACAGATTCGAAAGCAATAAGAAGATCCTGGTAATATGGATGACCAGAGTAAACCATAATCGGTTCCCCATCTTCGTCCAAATCCCATATCGTCCTAATCGGGAGCATATTGATGTAATATATTGTATCTACACCCATTTCGAGAGCGATATCAATGAGTAGCGGTGTCATTTGCCGACACCATGGACAATTTGGAAAACCAAAATAAATCAATCCTGTACCTGATTCTGCGATTGCTAGTATTTCCTCAGGCGTTACGTATCTTATAAGATTAAATTCAGGAATATAAATATTTTGAAAATATGCTGTGCCAGCAGGGTTTGGTTGATCATTAAAAGACTCATACTCATATTTAAACCTGAGCATATCTTCTGTTACTTCGTTTGTAGGTTCTGGTTCTGGTTCTGGTTCTGATTCATATGCTACTGTAATGATTTCAACTAATCTAGCATCTACATCCCAAATGACTGTGGCATCAATAATATCGGCGATAGCATCAACAGGTAGTAATAGTCGTCCATTTTGCAACATTTGAAGCACAGCAGGGACTACTTCTTCACCATTAACATAGAAGTGACTACCTGTAGCAGGTATAACTACATTGATGTCTTCGCTCGTTACAGTTGCAACCCTTGTACTGCGGTCCCACGATACATCAAAACCCAAGTGGTCAAATACATGGCGTACAGGCACAAGCACATACCCATCCACCAAAACAGGAAGCTGGTCTTCAAATTGCACTTCTACCCCATCCACAGTAACTTTTATTTCGTTACCCGCAAATACAGTGTAGGATGCAAAGCCCAGCACCAGTAAAAATAAAACCGAAAGTGTAAGTAAAATATTCTTTCTCCTCATAAAATCACCCTTTCTCATTAGTTTTGTAAACTTATGTGAATCTACCATTGCAATTGAATAATGTCAATGAGATATGCTATAGCAAACGACATCGAAAAACATGATTAAAGGAGGGTGGCTAAAAAGCTACAGTAAAACATTTATATGGTATAGTAATGTCAATTACTACACATGGAGGTGACATATATGTACCGGGTTAAAAGACAAGAAAATCTCGAAGATAATTATAAGCTCATGGCATACATGGCAAAGCGGGTAATGGAGGATGACAAAAATATCATTGCTACCCTTGCAAATATATCTGCGGTTATTAATGGGTACATGGAGCGGATTAATTGGGTGGGGTTTTATATCATGGAAAATGATGAACTTGTGCTTGGCCCATTTCAAGGATTACCAGCATGTATTCGCATACAGGTAGGTAAGGGCGTATGCGGGACAGCGGTAGCTGAACGCGAAACGCAGATCGTAGACGACGTTCATACTTTTCCTGGGCATATCGCATGCGATTCCGCTTCCAATTCAGAAATTGTTATTCCAATTATTTGTGATGATGAAGTGTTTGGGGTACTGGATGTAGACAGCCCCGAATTCAAACGTTTTGGAACACTGGAAAACAAATATCTAACAGAAGTTTGTGTACTTCTAGGAAAATATCTTGAAACGGAGGTAACAAAATGAACAGATATAAAATCGGTGCACCTCTCTATATTTTACGGGATCATGCAATGAATGACTTATTTGGTGTACTAGAAAAACTTGCAAAAATAGGCTACGAGGGCGTTGAGTTTGTTGGATTATTCGGAAGAACCCCGGACGAAATCAAAAATAAGCTGGACTCTCTTGGCTTGGTTGCCATAGGCAATCATGTCGATACGAACGAGTTTTACACAAATATCGAAAAAACAATAGATGACCACAAAATCCTTGGATGCAGATATATAACTCTAGGATGGCCGGATTCGAGTATAAAGCCAGGCATGCTTGAGTTTGACTCTATAATTAACAAATACCGTGAACTCTGTAATATATGCCATGATAACGGGATTGTACCCTTATACCACAACCACAATTATGAATTTACTACCAATCCATCACTGCTTCATGTTCTTATGGACTTATGTAAAAAGGAACGGCTCTGTCTTGAACCCGATCTTGGATGGATGGAGTATTGTCAAATAGAACAAACTGACTATTTGATCAAATACCGTAAGCGCAGCCCGGTCATACATCTCAAAGATGTATACGCACATGATTTCTCCAAAATAGGTCCAGAAATTTCTCACAGAGATTTGAGAAACAACCCTGAAACAGGATACTTTGAGTTCAGACCAACTGGATATGGTGTTGTCAATTTTGCTAAACTGCTGCCATACTGCCTTGATTGCAACCCAGAATGGTTTGTAGCTGACCACGACCATTCATATGGTCGCGACAGTTTCTATGATTTGAAACTTAGCTATGACTATATAAAAACCTTGTTACAAATACACAAAATGGAGGTATGAGTGACATGTTCAATGGCTTTTTTCCCAAGACGATTGATTTTATGTGGAATCTTCGTTTGAATAATAACAAAACCTGGTT
>Ga0123355_10022083_pt1 | contig 10197 bp, 4 predicted proteins | sample TergutEmb28metaG_3_FD_89872 | JGI IMG/M metagenome (GOLD analysis project Ga0123355, IMG submission 89872) | Embiratermes neotenicus P1 segment gut microbial communities from Petit-Saut dam, French Guiana - Emb289 P1 | ecosystem: Host-associated > Arthropoda: Insects > Digestive system > Gut ... | reverse complement strand
TAGCGAGAAACAACGTAGCTCCCTGAGGATGATCTTAGGATCGAAACATGTCGGAGCGATTTTAAGTGTTTTAATGTGAAATTTTATGTGAATGCATTTGTTGGTTGATAATTAAAGTGATTCTAAGAAATGCACGGTGCAACAAGAATGATGTCGCAGATAGTCTGTAATATTCATATGTATTTAATACTGTGCATTTGATTGGTGCGATAAACTGAGTACAGTGATCTGAAAAATGCAAGGAATGGGACAACTTAAAACAAGTAATAACTTGGCCGTCTGCCTTAAAATAGATCTACCTCTGTTTATATCTACGATTTATTAACTTTTAATTTACATAGTGTTTTTCGTTTGTTTCAGTTACTTTGAGTTCTGTATAATCACTTTTCACGGGTCTTGCATCTTTGTGTGAAAAAGAATCAAGTGTACTAATGTTCGTACTTTAACCTTAAGGTGAAACCCAAATAAATACAACGGATTGAATTCATCTGTCTTAGGACAGAGTTAAGTGGCTGGTGCTTGTAACTAAGGTAACAAACCTTACGTTCCAGAACACGCAGCAAATAGTCGTAACTCGACCAGCTAAACAACTATCAGCTTTTAAGGAAGTACTGTCATCCACGGATTTATTGAGATATGTAGCCTTACTGGGACGCAGTCTTCGTGTTCGGATACGCTGTCCATATTAGGCTATTGCACGGTACATATTTCCCGTTTTACGCAACTTTATATACGCCTAGTGACGATTTTTAATAACGGAAACGCCACGTATAAGAGTGGTAACGTGCATGTGGTAACGAGCAAGAAATAGACCTAGATGTACAGATGTCGCTAATGACGCTGCATGCACCTGGAGAAATCGAGGAACGTCACAGAATAGCCGCCGTTGATGCCGATATTCGAAACCAGACTATCCCAAACACAAATCGGAAGTTGTAACCACTTCATCTGGTTGTTCAGTTCTCACAAAATCGATCGCAGCGGTCTGTATAAACAGTTACCTTAACCCGTAACGTCTGGGCTTCTTTAATACACATCTGTATGAAGAGCATGTAGGTACAAAAGAAGAAATCAGATTTTGTACGTATAAATATTCAGACTATTACTACTAGTGTGGGCACATGGTTGCGCAGTTGGTTGAGGCAATGCTGTACAAGCCAGATGGTCATGATTTCGATTCCCGATGATGCCATTGGAATTTTTCATGGACATAATCCTTCCGGCCGCACTATGGCCCTGGCGTCGACTCAGCTTCTAACAGAATTGAGTACCTAGGTATCTCCTTGTGGTAAAGGCGGTCGGTGCCAACTTCATTTGCTGATTCCATGCGAACACGTCATCTAGATGTGGTGGTAACAACTCAGCTAGTAACGATTTTTTACCTTATTTCAGGCTTCCTCCGTGGTTCTAATGAGATTTTCATTCTACTGGGATATTAAGCAGTGTAGACTGGTACTTAGTCACCCGCGTTTCGGGACAACTTATCGGGCCAATTTTCAAGGGTCAAGCAGTTCGAGTAGAACGTGGTCCTTTAGAGGACATACATTACTTGTAGGCCCAAAATGACGTATGCTTATTTCTTCCTCTGAGAATCTGTGGTTTGCAATCATCTCCTTACTTTCAGCGCCTATATAATTAATTCCTCCTCCCCATTGGTAAAGGTCCAGGAGGCACAATGGACAGAGATCAGCATGTGCCTTTTAAACTCCTGTATGTTTAAGAATGCCTGACAAAACTGTGCATGCATGAAGTATATAAGTGGTGAAAATGTATGAAGGACTTTTTCCATGATACTCCCTCCCCAGTGGCACCTTCCATTAAAGCATACAGCATGACAGGTCTGTTTTATATAAATATCCTCGGATTTTCCCAAAAAAAAGAGGGACATTTCAGTTATTTTCGAGGTTTCCGGATGTGGTTCGGCAATTTCTTTCATAAAATTTACATGACAAGTGAAATTCTAAACGTGACTAAATGGATTAATCTGTCAATGTATTGCCAGATGATCTGCACGTGCAAGATATCTTAACCCACGTCGACGAAGTGTGAAATTCTGGTGGCAGTGATGGTCATTTTATTTGCGTGAGTAATTATGGAAATTTATTAATTTCGTAGGATTTTTTTTTTAATTTACGTATTTCATGCTGTAGATATACACAACAACAGCTATTAACCCTTTGACGCCTAACGACTACTATAGTTGTCGTACCGCACCGATAACCCCTAAACGTTGCATTTTATATATTTATTCAACAAATACAAGTATTGAAAATTTTAAACACGGTATATACTTTCCGTTTTTTCCTCTTCAAAATGTAGTTTGTTTCATATTTCTAACATATTTGGTTCCTGTTTTATTCACATTTAATATACAGTATGTGCTAAAATTTAAAAAAATAATTCCGGCGCCAAAATGTTAATTAATTAATACGTCTGTTAACCAAATAATTATAGAGTTACAGTTGTTTGACTCTATGACAGAACCTCCAGCGCAAGTTGACAAACTGTACAAGGCTGAAACTCCCGAATTTCCTAACGTAACTCTGATAAGCAAATAGTAGGGCTGACCATTGCACAGTATTTTCTTTGTTGTCGATTCGATCGCTTCTGGGCTGTGAATTTAAGCTTAAAAATCGCCGTAAGAATGTCATGTCCAGATCAGGGAATTGTAGGACGAATTTTGTCGTGGCGCCTATTGTCAGCCACCAACAGTCTCCCCGCCAGGGACTAACACACGAACACTGCTATTCAACCGTTGACAAGAGGGAAGTATATATCTAAGGGTTTGCAACGTTACGTGACCTGAGTAACAGAATAACTCGCGTTACGACTCTTCATTGTATTCTGGGTGTCCAAATACGTTCCAGATGTAGCGGATTGCGTGTCTGCTTCGAAGTCAATATCAGGTACGAAAATGGATTCGGGTTCCAAGAGAAATGAAATAAGGTATTGGGTCCGAATTCGATTATATCATGTGCTATGGGAGGACATGATAAAAATGACACAAGAAATTGGAAGGTATAGAGGATGATGAGAAAGTTCAGAAGTGGGAAGTAGATTGGTTAGTCTTGCTTCGATTTAACGGTTTGGTGTGCACTTTTGCTGTTGCTGTACAAACAAATACCAATTTACAGGTTATTCTCAATTTACATGTCACGACCCTAGAAACACACGCTCCGTAGGACCCATAGTGATATATAGAACGGAGCCTTCCTTAGTATGAATACTTTATCCGTTACTTCTAATTGACTTCTCAATATCAAGAAGTACCCAATATGTAATATTCAGAGGCATCATCTGTAACACACTGAAATACAATTTCGCTATTTAGGGAAAGTCTAAATGAGTAAAATAATTTATTTCATAATTTCGTATTACACTATATTCTCCTTTTCAACGATCTTCAGATTTATTGAAAAATCGTCATATTCGTTTGTTGCTTCTATTACCACACGTTTGTGATATTCATGCTTGTTGGACTTGTGTGAGGATGCCTGTAATAAAAATGACGACTCCAGAGACCCAGTCATAGTTAGGAATATAACATCAAAATTGATCTTACAGAAATAGGATGGTACGAGGTATACTGGATTCATGTGTCTCAGGAAGGGACAGTTCTCCAGGAAGCACTTGAATTTTTTTTTTTTGATTCATTCAAAAAATATCGATTCAAAAGAAGGAAACTGCTTCGTGCCTTTTGTTAGATTATAGAACTAGTGAGTTTATAATATCGTAAGTTTAGACGGTTATCATGTATGTCGGGATTTAAGTTCAAAAATGGGGTGACATCAAATGTCTTACTATGCATTTCTGTTTCCGTGAAATTTCACAGTTGCAGTTTAATTATTTAACCCTTTGGCCCTGGAGCTGGACATTTACAGTTTAGCACACCATTTATGTACAATGTGAATACTTTATGAACCAAGAAGGTTAACATTAGGAAATACACGACATTTTGTGGAGGAATAAATGAATATGGTGAAAGTCTAAAAAAATAATTAAATACTACATTTGTTGAGTAAATATATAAAAAGCGTATTCTGGAGAGTAGCGGTACGCCTGTTCTATATATAGGGTGCATGGTACCTAAAGGTTAAATCATGTCCTTAGGGACTGCTTTATTTGTGCAGGCCTGTTTTAGGGGCTTTAGTACAAGTCGAGAGCCGTGCAGTATGATCTGTCCATTTGAACACACTTCGAATGTCGTTTTCAAGACTTGGTCGGAGAATTAAATGTAGGCAAATGTGCAGTGACATTAAATATTGTAATAAGTCTGCTGACATGATTTAGCACTCGTACAATCTCAACATCAAATAAACACAAAATTATCTCTTGTATTTTCGTGTGACATTTGGACTTTCCTCTTCAAAGAGACAACGAAAATAAAATGTTCAATATTAATTACTGTTTCCACTGTAATCTAGTTGACGCTCTAGGTTGCATGATATTACAAGCAGCCATAATTGACATTTTACATTGCACACGCATTTACGTCATTTTCACGCAGTCAACAATAACAGGAAGCTTGCCGCTACGTTCAGCACAAACTGATAATTGTGTTTGATATAACATTGTACAGATATACTAATGCTTAATACAATAAAGATAATTTAATAACAAATTACAAGAGAATTTCTACCTCACAGAAAACACAAACCATCTCCCTTATTATGATAAACTTCTTAATAATATACACAGAGCGAAGAACGCTGTTTGCTCCGAGAACCAAACATTTCGCCTACATAAGGCCTGCTGCCAACATGTGCTATAGAAACTGAAAGCAAGTAGTACAGATACACGAGTTACAAGAGTTAACAACGGTTAACCTAATTATAGATTATTGAAAGGCATAATTTTCAACTGTCATGTTGCAAAATGATTTTGCTCTTTCCAAAACGCCTATTCCAGAACTGTAGACCTCGCATCCTGTTATAAAAAGTGTAGTGCCTGTGCTGGCCCCGGAAGCAAAACCACAGTGGCGTGACGCTTTGCACTCAACACAGCTAGTGTCGAGGTTAGGAAGGAGAGGAGCTATGCCTCCATTTTCTCATAGGTTTTCATAGCGTGGTGCTAAGTTCAACACATTTTTAACTTTAATTTCTACCTTACCTGGGTAGAGAAATAAGAGGAAACTGGAAATAAATTTCGTAATAAGGAGCTCCGTAATTTACTTGTCACCAGATTGAAGCTAATTTAGATAATCGGATAAATGGGGATGAGATGAGTGAGATAAGTAGCCGAAACATTTAAAGAGGTTTAGAAATGTGTAAAATATTTAATTGGTGCAATTAGGAGTAGATATTTAACGTTGTTGGTCTTATCATTGAATATAGAACAAAAAAAGGTATGGCTACTGAGATATAAATTAGAAGGCATTTGAAAGGAAGCAGTCGTGTTTTAAAAAAGATACGATCCCAGAATTCTCCGAGGGGGAATGACAAATAACACGTAAAGCCATTTTCATGACAGGCAGTGGGTGTTCCCTCCGAGGTGTGAATCAGACAAATTCAGAGTACAAGCGTTGCTGCTACGTCAGACTGTCTGGTTGGGATAATATTCAAATAGATTCTAAAGAATTAGTTGTTGAGTATGTGTGCGGAATTAAAGTGACTCAGGATAAGATCCAGTGGTGTGCCCTTGTAAACAAAGAAATAACTTCCGGCTCTGTGTATGGCAGAGTCGTTCCTGAAAGAAAGAGGGGCTATTAGATAGGAAATTAAGGCTTAATGATATAAAATAATAATATTTACACACATTCGCAGATTCGAATAAGGATCGTTTATTTGAATATTTGAATGACAGCATCGGCACTCGTTGGAGTGGATAATAACCGACACATAGTAAAAGAATAAATGCTAACTGAATTGATCACATTACGTAGAAACTGTATTCTAAAACATATTCTTCAAATAAAGGCAGAAGGAAGATTGGGAGGGAAGAGAAGACGAGGAAGAAGTTGTCAGCAGCTACCTTAAGCAACCGCGGGGATGTTGGGATTTGAAGAAGGAAACAATAGATAGCACTCTCTGGAAAAGTGTGTTTGGAAGAGAATGTGGGTTTTTCGAAAGACGGACTACGCAGCGGATGAGAAGAAAAGAGCTGCATTATACTCGTTATGTAATGAGGTTTATTAACTTGGGAGCCACTGTAGTCAAAACAATGTCAACTGCTGCAGTGTGCGTATTCAAATATAGCTGAGTTTGACATCATTCCACAACAATTATAGCCTCGGTATTTGAATCGATTTTGCTAATAATAATTTCAGTAGCAAATGAAAAGTAGAGGCAGCATTGTAACCTTGTTCATCTGTTAGAATGACATATCGTAAACATTGATAACAAAGTGCCTAGAGCAATGGAATAGTGCTTACAGAATTCTGATACACAGACTGCAAACATACGAAGCAAAGGGCCACGTGGATGTGTGTCAGAGTTACATAAACGGGAAAATGACAGTCTTGTTGAATGTGACGTCATGTTGTTTTATAGATCTGTGCCAACCTGTCGGATTAGCCTGCTGCCTCTGCTTCTAAATACATTTTTTTCTCTGCACATGAAAGTAAAATTTATTTTCCTTAATGTTGGTGTACCTGAAACAACACAGCTTCACATTTCACGGAATCGTAATTTTGAAAATTTGGTTGGCATTTAAATTTTCGGAAGCGAATATTAAGTTTCGTCATGTCTGTCTGTCCGTCCGTCCGCATGGAACACCTCGCTGTCCACTGGAAGTATTTTCATGAAGTTTGATATTGTAAGACATTTCTAGAGTCTGTCTCCATAGTTCGTGTTTCATGAAAATCTGACATGAATAACGGGACTTTACGTCGAAACCTAAGTACATTTATGATAACATCTGGCTGAATGCGTCTTAGAATGAGAGATATTTCAGACAAATATAGTAGAGAAATTCTAACACTCTTTTGATTCTGGGGAAATGACCAACTTGATGCACAATTACTTTATATAATACGTTTATTATTATAATCCTCTACATGTTTCGAGCAACTCTGTGCTCATCATCAGGAGGTCAAATTGTATTAATACAGCATCTAATATAGTATTCTCTGTAAGTGACCGTCCGGTGTGCAGGTCCGGTGTGCAGGTTGAGGACCTGCACACCGGACGGTCACTTACAGAGAATACTATACAAGATGCTGTATTAATGCTATTTGACTTCCTGATGATGAGCACAGAGTTGCTCGAAACATGTAGAGGGTTATAATAATAAACGTATTATATAACGTAGTTGAGCATCAAGTTGGTCATTTACCCGGAGAATACCAGGATGCACGGTCAGCAAAACGTAAAACTCTTTTGATGTTCAATAAATATTTTACAAAAACCTTGTCATTTATCAGATGTGAAAAAATATATTAGGATTAGACAGCCCACTTATGAGAATATAACAAGGCGCATGCGCTTTGCTTCCTGGGTAAATAAGGCAAGAATACAAATAAACAATCCTAATGTTAATAGTTATTATTGCTTATAACAGTATGAAATATTTTGTAGCTCGACAAAATTATGAAGAGAATGCACTGTTGGATTTCTATGGAAACATTGACCACTTTTTAATGTGTTTCATCTACTCCAACAACAATAAGGAGGTAAGGTATTGTTGCTTTTCCATAGCAGAAATGTTAAGCGCTCGAACCACAATTTAATTTTTGTAGGAACCTTGTCTCTCTTGTTGTTTATATATATATATACTAAATAAGTAGGCTTATTATGTGAATTCACATTGATTACTTGACTTCGAACGTACAGCATGGTGACTGTGCCAAGTGAGTAAGAACTCGGAAGAAGAGGTGCGAATTTCCTTTCATTGTGCTGTGTTGGTTTTAGCTTGGAAGACATGAAGTTCATAGACGATATGATTATCTGATATCTGTGCATGTCCATCATGTAGTAATTGTTAACAGAACACAATAATTCCTGAAATGGGTCTGTTTCGGTCAGAACCTACTAAGGCACCTACTCGGTTGTTGTCGTCATGAGCACATATTCCCAGTTTATTTGGACTTTTGTACTCTGAATATGGAGGCAACATTCTTCTGATATCCTCGTTGCTTTTTTGCTAGTGGACACAGAGTCGCAACAATGAAGAATTTAATATTCTTGTTCAAAGTTACTTGGTGTTCACAATGTTAGTTACTTGTCTTTTAAATATATAATAATAGGATATTTAGATTAAGAAGGATGATAATGGTGAACAAATGTAGCACACATTGGAGTGTGGGGCTTAAATGCAACATTTTAATTGGAAAGTCCTCGTGAGAAGGAATGTCTTGGAAACCTTGACTTGTTTGTGAATATATTGTTAAATTGTGCTAACGTAAACTGTTTGCCAGTTGATTTAAAGTAACTGAATATGGTGAGCCTTTCTCAACACAACGGTAAAACATTTGCTTACATAGAAGCAGCAGATATTAATACGTATCTTTCAAAGGATGCCTGTAGATTATAAATTACGACTAATGAAGCAAGGATGATAATGCTTTGAGACAGTCTTACGACAGTGGCAGTTGCTCGCTCCAGCAGTCACTACTTTACAGACCGTTGTCAGCTTTGAAATACACTAGACGGAACACAGTTTCTGGAATGTTTCTCACAAGCACAGATTTTTATAAAGTAACAGTGAGCTAGATGATAATGTCATGCCTTGCTTGTGTTGTTAAATGAGGCGTTCCGTGGTAATGGGGCAACGTTATTCTCATCAGTAGCGACGTGGTGTGCAACAGCATTCCTAACAAGTAACACCCTCCACATGGAGTGGCCAGTTAGCTCTAAGCTGCTTCAGAGACCTAACGTGATATTGGATTTTCACCTCATGCTTGGTTAGTAACCATACGCTAAGGGGTTAAACAAGGTCAATTTCCAACCCCTTCAGTTTGCCTGCAATTCAGTTTACAACCAACCGTACTTCTGTATCTATTGATCTGCTTTAATAGGATTCAAATTATTATCTTAATTCAATGCATTTAGTTTACAGGAAATGCATTTGCACCCAAATCTGCATGCCCAATCCCATGCAGAAGCGGATCAGGGTTTTTTTTTTTCTGCGTCTCACAATCTTCGCTTCATAAACAAGAGTAAACACCCAAAGCTGCAACCTGAATCTTAACACGGCGAACCGAAGACCAACGCTGGTAGTGACGTGTTCATCACGTTCCAAATTAATCCGCCTTTATCTCAGTTCAACCGCAGGCTCTCCGTGGTTACAGTTTACTATTAGATGCCGCCACTGGGTCTCGTGCAATGTTATAAGCCAATGAATGAAGCTATCCGTCTGTGAAGAATCGCGGAGTGACGGCCAGTAACTACGCGGAGGGAACCAACTTGCCGCATCGCGCACTTGGGGTTCATAGTAGTACTACCGTCCTATTTCAGAGGCCTGATTTTGATTCTCACTGGGTACACGTTTCATTTGTTTGAAGTTGACAGAGCAGACACTGCACAGTCCCGTGCGGCCCCAATTACTGTGGGGGAGGGGGCTTGGCACGGAACATTGCCCAAGGTGGCACACAACACAACGCAACACACCGGTCTATAAATCGACTGTTTGTCCTGTTCACATGAGTATATCAGGAACGTAGAGTCACACAAATCGTACGTATAAAAACCCGTTTGTTGTAGATCTATGTTTGTTTGTTTAAGTCACAAGTCATAGCTACTTTTAGTGTCTGATAGATGGGTTTGATAGGGAAAGGATCTCGGCGCATTACTCAATAACACACACACACACACACACACATATATACAATTTCACATATTCTATTGTAAAAACCAGCGTGTTTGTGCGTATGTGCGTGTGTTTGCTGGTGCTGGAAGAAGGGGCGGACGTCTAATAAACGTAACACAGCCGCTTTATTGTTGTAATGCTCTTGCTTGGCGTGTTCTCGGCGACATATATTTAAAGAAGGCAGAATGGAGGGAAGGAGGAAGGAGGAAAGAATAAAAGAAAGAGGACAGGAGAGACGGTATGATAACGAATAAAAAAGATGAAAAATGGTTAAGGGAGAAATGAAGGAAGGGATACAATTATTTTAATTATGTATGAAATTATTTGATATATATATATATATAAACACACATATGTGTGTGTGTGTGCGTACAGGAAATCCTGTGAATTTTTGTCGTAACTTTGGATTAGATTCCTGGCCACAGATCGAGTAACAAATATCATTTCAAAATT
>Ga0123355_10022082_pt1 | contig 10197 bp, 6 predicted proteins | sample TergutEmb28metaG_3_FD_89872 | JGI IMG/M metagenome (GOLD analysis project Ga0123355, IMG submission 89872) | Embiratermes neotenicus P1 segment gut microbial communities from Petit-Saut dam, French Guiana - Emb289 P1 | ecosystem: Host-associated > Arthropoda: Insects > Digestive system > Gut ... | reverse complement strand
TTGGATGCATTTATTCGGCAATAACGACTATAATGGAAAAGCTCGCTGGAAGCGGGCTTTTTTTTGTGGCATAATAAAACCCTAGTAGTTATACTGTGTAAAAGCAGTTCTAATGTTTAGCCAATTTGACTGGAGGATTTCATGTTCGTAGACCATGTAAAAATTATCATAGAATCAGGACGCGGTGGCCATGGCTGCATTAGCTTTAGACGCGAAAAGTACGTGCCAAATGGCGGGCCAGACGGCGGCGATGGCGGGCGTGGTGGAGATGTAATATTCGTAGCCGATACAGACACTAGTAACCTGGTGGATTTCCGCTATCGCAAGCGTTATCAAGCCGAAAATGGCGGTAACGGCATGGGCAAAAACTGCTCTGGCAAAAACGGCCAAGACTTGATTATCAATGTGCCTGTAGGGACGCTGATACGCTATGGCTGGGACGAAGATGAAACAGGCCATCATCAGGGCCTGGTTATGGCGGATATGAGTATCCCCGGCGAGAGACGGGTCTTAGCCAAGGGCGGCAGAGGCGGGCGGGGAAATCAACATTTTGCGACCCCAGCAAGGCAGGCGCCTAAGTTCTCAGAAGACGGCAGAAACGGGCGTAGCTACAAGATTACCCTCGAGCTTAAACTTATCGCTGATGTGGGGATTATCGGTTTCCCCAACGCCGGCAAATCCACTTTATTGTCACAGGTCACCAACGCAAACCCCAAAATCGCTAATTATCATTTTACGACTTTGGCTCCAAACCTAGGCGTAGTGCGTCACGGTTTTGGGCATGATTTTGTGATGGCGGATATCCCCGGTCTTATTGAAGGGGCAAGCCAGGGCATTGGCTTGGGTTTCGAATTTTTGCGGCATATAGAGCGCACCCGGGCGCTGATACATGTGGTAGATGCCCCAAGGCTGGAAGGTGACGGCCTTACCCCTACCCAGGCGGTGCAAAAAATTAATGACGAACTGGCCACATACAACCCGGCTCTTATGGAGCGCCCTCAAATTATAGCCGCCAACAAATGCGACTTGCCAATAGATGACGATTACATGGCGGAGCTTAAAGAATACGCCGCTGCCAATGGCTGGCCAATATACCTGATATCGGGCGCGACAGGCAAAGGGATTACGGATCTAGTGCGTGGCGTAGCCGAAGTGCTTAAAACAGCCCCGCCGGCAACCAGTTTTGAAACAGACTATGAGACGTTTTTTGAGCCGGAGCGGCAAGAAGAGGCCATTATCATAGAAAAAGTTAAGGAAGGCCTATATAGCGTAGAAGGCCCTGCCATTGAGCGGATGCTTGGCTATACCAACATGGCCGACGAAAAGGGCTTTGCGTTCTTCCAGCGGTTTATGCGCCAGCGCGGCATAATAGATAGGCTTGAAGAGCTAGGTATACAAGAGAATGATACCGTACAGCTATACGAACTTGAGTTTGATTACTGGAAATAAATTTGGCGAAAGCAGTGATTCACAAATGCAAAAAGTCCTGATAGCCATGAGCGGCGGAGTAGACTCATCCGTTGCCGCATATATCTTAAAAGAACAAAATTACGACTGCATAGGCGCTATGATGAAGCTATACGCCGATGACAACGATGCGGCAACCCCGGCAAACAACAGGGGCTGCTGTTCCCTTGAAGATGCAGAAGATGCCCGAGCCGTGGCAACGGCTTTGGGCATCCCTTTTTTTGTGTTTAACTTCACGGATTCTTTTGAAGAACAAGTGATGAGCCGCTTCATCGACGCCTACCGCCATGGCCGTACGCCCAACCCTTGTATAGATTGCAACCGATATATGAAATTTGAAAAGCTACTGCAACGCGCCACAGAACTTGATACGAACTATATTGCTACTGGACACTATGCCCAAGTCGCGCAAGACCAAAACGGGCGCTATCTGCTAATACGCAGTGCCGATACAACTAAAGACCAAACCTATGTGTTATACGCTATGACCCAATCACAACTGGCCCGCACGCTATTCCCGCTGGGTGGGCTTACCAAAGATGAAGTCCGCACAATAGCCGCAAATCTTAACTTCACGACAGCAGATAAGCGCGACAGCCAAGATATCTGCTTTGCGCCTGACGGGGATTATGCCGGGTTTATAGAGCGTCATACCGGGCAGGCCAGCCCAAAAGGTGATTTTATATCTCCAGGCGGGCAAGTATTGGGCGAGCATAATGGGATAATCCATTACACCATTGGCCAGCGCAAGGGTTTAGGGCTTTATGGCCCTACGCCGCAATATGTAAGCGCCATCGACCCAAGAGCTAACACCGTGACCGTAGGCTCATCAGATGATTTATTCGCAAACAGCTTAACTGCCCATGATATTAATCTTATCCCCGTAGACAAACTGGATGGGCCCCTTAATGTCACGGCTAAAATCCGCTATAGCCAGCCGGCTCAACCAGCAAAGTTGTGGCAAATCGGCCCAGACGAGCTATATGTAGAATTTGAAAAGCCCCAGCGTGCTATTACGCCGGGGCAAGCGGTTGTGTTGTATGATGGGGATTTGGTTATTGGTGGCGGGACAATTGGTTAAAATGGCTTCCATTGCCGTCTATACAAGCAGGTATATTTAAGAATTAAATCTGCATATGCTTGCTTGTACTCGCCAATAGGCTTTTTATTCCCGTTTTGTTCGCGCACATATTCAATTAATGCATATATACCGTAAATATCTTCTTCTTTTTCCGCATCTGGGTATAACACAGACCAGACGGCTTTGCGTTTTTGGGCCATAATTTTACGAATTTTAGCCTCATCAAAAACTTTGATTTTGCGCGAGGCCTCATTAATCTCATTTACCGCTTCGATTAATTCCGCAAAAATATTCCTTCCTGTTTCAAACAGCTTTGGTATAAAGGGCGAGATTATCACATAGCCGCTACGGTCTAGTACTTCCGGGCATCGTTCCTTGTTATAGGGTACACAAAGCACCTCATATCCAGCAAGTGCAGGGAAAACATGGCGCTCGCCCAAAAGTCTGGCAAGATTCTTTCTAATCTTTTTTTCATCATCGCTTAATTTAGGCGGAGAATCCTGCTTGCGACGCCCTCCCCCCTGCTTACGTAGCAGCTTGGCTTCTTTGTGCTCTTGCCTTTTTGCTTCAAGCGTACCATAGCTGAATGAGGCCTGAAATAGCTCTTTAGCATCATTATCATTGCAAAAGCTCTTAGAAGCTACGGCACATAATTGGTATATCGGCAAAAGATTATTCTTTGTTTTAATAAAAAATACATCCGACCAATACAGTGATACAGGTATTACCGAAAATAAATCCTCACAGATAGTGACAATATCCGCAACTATAGCAGTCTCTGGGGTTAGACTCCCCTCATTAATGTCGGCGGGGAAGGCGTTGGTAAACCAGATTGTGTCCAACTGACGAAGCAATTGCCATATAGGGATATACCTGTACTCAAGAACTTGCTTGGATGTGCGATCATAATCCATCACTTCGACAAAATGCTTATATTCCTGGCGTTCCAGCATGCTTACGAGCTTTTCAAATGCTGTTTTGCAGTATCCTGCTGTTGCCTTGTTTATTACAATGGTTGGTGCATCCTGTTCATGGATAGGGGTTGTTGGGGTATCAATTGATGCTTTATAGAGACAGTGAGCGGCTAGTGATAGCAGAATGCATGCTTCGCTGGTATATTTGGATGCTGTAAGGGTATGCTCCCATTTGTCCCAGTTTGCAGCTATGCAGCGTAGTGTATGTTCGAAACCTATGCGCATTGTGGATTTAACGCAATTTAACATATATAAAACTTTAGAATCACGAGGACTTACGGGCTTAAGCAACTCATCCCGGTTTATAGCCAGCAGATGCTTGGCATCTCCGCCCATTACATATACTTCCATATCACACCAAGGTGCATCTGTTTTATCCCATTCGTATTTCGCTAGGCGCTCCCTGTTACCAACTTCCACACGTATACCACGGAAAGAAAAGTCAGCCTTACCAGAGAGGTTACGCGCTAATAATCGCTCAGATTGTGATATAACTTTGAGCCTATTGTTCAAACTAACCTTTACCAGGATATGATTTATCGGATTCCATTGCCAGAAAGTTAAGTCATCAAGGTTAATATAGTAATCATAGTCAACATATAGCCATTCAGCATCTGGCTTGTCTGATTCTTGGTCATACATATCCCTGGTATCATAAAAGAGATCCTTCTTAAATGCATTTTTGAAGACATTTTGCTTAATAATTTCCGGCTTTTTGTCATAGCTAGCGAAAGGCTTATCCCTAAGAATAGTGCTTTGGGTTTTTGAATCAACGTCATGATGGTCATGCTTTTTAATTTCAAATAACAAAGGCACTATGTCATGACTTATAGTGCGCTTTAAATACTCACGAATATGTTCTGCGACCTTTATAGCCTTGTCTGTAGATAAATCAGCACCATTAACACCAAAATAAATCAAAATCTTATCAAGATGTTCTGTAAGCGGCACCTCTACATCTGTACCGTTTCGCTTCCGACAATTATTTCTGTGGCATTCTTTATAGAAAATTTCACCTTCTGAACGATTGGCTCGGAAGTCAATTTTAAGTGTTTCATTTGTCTTAGCCGAACGGGTAGTAAGTGTAAATGTATTTACATCCCGGTTACGTGACGTGAGGAAATCAAACACCGACTGTAACCCAATGCCGAAAGAACCAGTAGGCTTTAGCCATTCGGGCATACGCTTCTTGATTTTATCAGTTTCAGTATCATGAATATTACCTACAAAGCGGAGCTTTCGTAGTTTTTCGTGACAAATGCCGGTACCAAAATCACTTATACGTAGTACTACATGCTCATCTGGTGCTGGGAAAATTTCTATTTCTACCCGTACAGCAAATTCATTAATATTCCCATGCAGCAGGCTAAAAAATTTACGTATGCTTATTTCCGATTTCTGGATACCATTCCTTGCTTCCCAATCCAAAAACAGTTGAAGTTTAGTGGCATCCATAGCATTTTGCACCAACTCACGTATAAAGGTGAGCCTATCACGATACAGCCCCGCCCCACGGATAATTTCAAAGGCCCGTACGTAGCTAAGTATGTAGCGCAAATCCAGGTCTTTTGCATTGACAGAAACTCCGTCAAAATTTACGTGAAACTCGCCATCCTCAATTGTAGGTGCGCTTCCTGTATATCCTTTTGGTACTATGCTATGCCAGTTAAGAGAGAAGTCCTTAAGTTCTTCTTTTAGCATATCGTACCATGCAAAAGCTTCCTTAGCCGCCTGTGTGCGCAACTCGGTTGCTTTGGCTTCGGACTTTCTTCTTGCAAGCTCTTTGCATGGTTCGTCACCATAATCTTCATAATTTTTCATGATTGACGCGGTATCAAAGCTAAAATGAGCGCCTACTTTTTCTGGTGAGGTAAGCACCATGGTTACAGCCAAATGTTTCTCCTGATGAGCCATTGATTCCATGTTGTTGGCTCCCAATCGTACTTGGAAGGGGTTGACCCGCCCGCTATCTATGTCCATTAAATCTGACAAGCGCAACATCTCTGCTATACAACGTGGGTGAGCAGAGTCCGTACCATAGCCGTCGGTTTTATAAGGTAGCTTCATTACCTGCTTAAAGTCACTTACATGGGTTGCGTTTATATCTGCAACCAATGTACGCAAACGGCGTGGGATACCAGTAAAATCACATTTATCCAGCTCTCGACCATACCCGTCCGAGTGATGCCGGCGGAAATACGACTGCAACACTAGCATAAGACTACGCTGTGTATTTAGTGCCCGGAGGATAGGATCAGCATCGTCAGGTGAAGTTTGCAACTGCTCGGCCAAGCGCTCCAGGTCTAAGTTGTGTGCGGCAGTGCTATATAAGCCTTGATGCTCTTCTCGCATTGCTTCCATGTGCGAGCGCAGACCATCTTCTTTTTCGAGATGTTCGCGCAAGTCTGCCAGTGATACGGTCATGCCCCAATCGTGGGTATAAGCACACATTAGCAAAAGCCAAATGTCTGTAGGGCTTAGCAACGCAATGCGCTCTGGCCCTATTAACATTTCCATCTTTGCTACAATATTCTCCGAATGCTTGATGTCATGACGGGTGTAATCGGGGAAGCTGCGGTTGACTTGGCTTAGACGCTCGGAGGATTCGCTAACTATCATGCCAAAGCTAGAGCGCAAGGGTTCGTATTGGGTATGTTTGTCGCATATGTGATATAGAGCGGTTAGTAGTTGGGTTGGGAGGGGGGCGGTTGGTGGTGTTGTATCGGTCATGGTCTTACCCCCAGTTCGTCAAGATTTTGTATTAAATCCTCCACAAGCGAAGTTGATCGCTTATTAACTTGGCGAAAACTACTAAGATCGATATGTTTGTTTATTTTTTCAAAGTATGCAGAATAGAGGATTATTCGATTTTTGAGATGTGGATAGTGCTTAAGCATGTAATAATTAATAAAGTACATGCTGGGAGAGTAGTGCTTGGCTTCATCGTATGGTTCATCAGGATTAATAAACCTAAGGGAGTCCAGGGAGGCTTCCATCCTAAGATCAAAAATGAAAGCACTAATGTTTTCTGCTCCAGGGGTGTCTTCCAGCCAAGAAAGTGCGTCAAGAAAACTATCGCTATGTCTCACTTTGTACCCCATATTTTTAAGCGATTGGATTTTTCTAAGCGATTCTTTACTTTCCTCCATATACACAATGCTCATTGGTCAACCTCCACAGCGTATTTTGGTATTGTTATCGTAAACGTAACTTCATAAGTTGGCTTTCTTAACTCATCAAACAGCCTATATACACCAAGGTTGAGCAAATCATCTTCACGCCATTCAGTTACTATCTTTTTGTACTCACCGCTTGAAACAAGCTTATCATATGCATCTTGAATGTCATTGTATGGCAGCTTTTTTAAATCGAGGAACTTACTACGCAAGGCCGACCATCTTTTGTCATAACTCTCAAGCGTATCATATCTCTCAATAAAAGGCTTCATAAGAGGTACATAGTAAGGTGAAACATTCTTACATTTATGTTCTATTGTTCCGCCAACAGCACTTACAATGCGATTGGCCCAATATAATCCAAAACCTTTCCCTTCTGTTTCAACATAGCCGGGTTCATAAATATCAGCCTTGGAAATAAGTCGTGTGGCATTATCACCTCTAACACCTTTTTTATAAACAGAGTTGTCCCCTATTGGAACGCCATAGTTTTTAATTGTCAACACATTTTTATCATCATCCGTCCGGCTTGGTTCGACATATATACGAGTGTTGAGATAGCTATATTTAATTGCATTATTAATTACATTATACAATACATGTTCCAACAACTGAGGGTCTGTATACATAAATCTTACTCTATCGCGTTGGTCTGGAGTATCAAGATGTAGATGAACATTCTTAAGCGTACAGGTTTTGTTAAAACTCCTTCGCCATCTGTTTAAAAATGTACGGTACACATCAAAATTATCAGGTTTTACAACAATATCTTCAAGATATAGCTGTGCCAGTAGTTGAACAACTTGAAATTGCCCTTCAAAATCATCTATATACATTCTTGTTTCATCAAGGAGATGGTTATAGTGACTCTCTAGAGTATTATAAAAATCCTGATTGCGCATTTTCTGGCTATTACGGGCCTCATACCGCTTCTCCCTATGACTCTTTACGTAATCATGAATAATCCATCGCATACCATCAGATACTTGCCCAAGCTCATGAGATAATCGCTCATTTGTTTCTTCCAAAGCACTTGCCTTTTCGCGGGCTACATTTGTTGCTGCAGTATTATGAATAAGTACGGCGAAATTTGGAAGCAAACGTTCCTCCCATTGAGAAAAATTATGCCGTTGGTATAAATCCCGGTTTAAATACTTTATGCCAAGAAAAATTGGATCCATCTCTTCATAAGTCGGGCGATAAATGAAAAACGCCCAGTTATGATACTCATCTTCTTTTGGCATATTTTTTTCGGGGTCAATGAATCGTTTTTCCGCACCATCAAACAAAGCACGGATAAGTTCGGGTTTATCGTCAACCCAATCATAATCACCCGGATTTATTTCATCTTTCCTATCAGGGTAAAAACCCTCTTTTATATTCAAATCAGACTTCAAGTTTTTATCCCAATACAGCACAAAATTATCGATTCCCATTCTATCCCTAATGATATTTAACCATTTTCTTATTTTTCTATACATTTCTCCATCTTGATCAAGAGGAGGTGCGCCGGGGTTAGAGTCCCCATTATTGATTGCTGGTTCTCTTAATAGTTCCTTCATTACAGCATCCAATATCTCCCGCTGCGCCGCATCAATGGTTCTGTCATAGAGTCTCACAATCTGGCGCACTTGGTTTTTAAGCTCACGGACAACTTTTGTCTTATCACTACTTGCTGCGTCTTCCCAATCTTTCTCAGTAAATGTCACGCTTACTTTGCGTTTTTCAAGCAACTCCTTTACTTTATCTTGTACAGCACTCAAATCTTCGACAACTTGGCCGGCCATAACCAATCCGATCAAGATACCCTTGCTCATAATTGGGAGTAAAATTTCTTTCATCCCCGTAAAAGTGCATGTGTATTCAAAATGCATATGCCCATAAGGTGCGGTGCAGTTGCTAGGTGTGTGTTCGCAAAAGACAGTTATCACATATTCGTCATGTTTATCACAGGCTCCTACAGTAACATCCGTAGCAAATTGAGTGAGCATTCTAGTATCGCCTTGAGCCTGCTCTATCCATTCATCCATATGCTTAAAAATTGCGATTATTGCATTTACATCCTGACAATTGCAATGTAGGCACGTACCTATTGCTTTTCTAAGTTTACTACATATTGGTGATAAGGAGGCATAAAAGCGCTCTGTCTCGTAGCCGTCTTCGGGCAGGCGGAGCAATGAATCATCTTTAAACAGGGGCCGGTCAAAAACTAATGTAGGGTGCTTTGTCTTTTCTGAAACGCCCAAAGCCCAACCCCGAATAAAGCTTTCCTCTAGCCCAATTTCATACTTTATGTTTAAATCCTCACGCTCTTGGACATCAAGCTCCTTAAGTCGGTATGGCACGACTGGCCAATATTTACTACTGGTAAAGTCTCCACGCTTTTCGTGTGCTTTCAAGTGATACCCTCCTCTGTATTTAGCATCAGTACGACACGCTTCAAGCTGCGGCTTCATAAACATACCCATACCCCTTAAAAATAAAGTTGTATATAGTGTACGCCTCAACCGCAACAACAATGCTCCTACTCAGCCCTTATGAGTATATTTCTGCTTAGCCCACTCACTATTCTCATTAGAGCACAGCTCCACAATCCGCTCCGTTAGTTTCCTATTTAATTCATCTTGATTACTATGCCACGAGTACCTCCCAGCTTTATTAATATACAAATCCAACTCATCCCGTATCTGCTCCAAAGTCTTCCTGTACCGTTTCCAATTATCTTGCATATGCCATAAATCAATAATCCCCCGCACCAAAATGCCAAAAACAGCAAGTGCAGGCACAAGTACAATATATCTACTGTCTGGGAAACCACCAATGATAGCAATCCCTGCTTGCAACAGCAGAAACAAAGCAGAACACCATCTAAAACTAGCCCGGTACTGCTGAGACTTGCGCCTGTACCAGAAAACGCGACTGCCTACCATCTCTTGTAAATTACAGTTGTCTAATCTACTTATTTGCCTGGCAAGATTATCCTGTTCCTTGCTAAAACGTTTGACACATGCAAGCATATCCATTGCCCCTTATTACCTTGCTAAAACATGATTTATGTAGTTTTCCTTTAAACTTTTAAATAATCCGACAAACCTCGTACAATTACGACAATATCTCCAAAAAGAAGCTAGCACTTTATGTTAGTCATGTAAAGCGCTAACACGAATAGAATAATAAAGCGTGGAAAATATCTCCACGCGTGAAACATTTTGAAATGAGTATTCATGACAATAAAGCTCTACATATGTAGGCATGCATCTACCGCCAAGGCAAACTTCCCCAAACCGGCAACCCAGGAAATTGGCATATAGTCCTTTGCCTAGTAATGGGATATTCGTATTGCATATATTCTTCGGAGATGGGCGTACCGTACAGCATATGAGTCACATCCGATTGCACCCGGCGTATACGATCCAAATCAGATGGTCTAAAATCCGCATAGTCACCCATATTAATACGGCGCAACGTCTCGGTTACAGGGAAAACAGTAAAGTCAAAG
>Ga0123355_10022081_pt1 | contig 10197 bp, 9 predicted proteins | sample TergutEmb28metaG_3_FD_89872 | JGI IMG/M metagenome (GOLD analysis project Ga0123355, IMG submission 89872) | Embiratermes neotenicus P1 segment gut microbial communities from Petit-Saut dam, French Guiana - Emb289 P1 | ecosystem: Host-associated > Arthropoda: Insects > Digestive system > Gut ... | reverse complement strand
GAAATGCGGTACTCTGGAGGAGACCTCAGTCCACATTTTGTGTGAGTGTGAGGCCTTAGCCTCACTCAGACATACGTAACCAGGTTCCTTCTTTTTGGACCCGGACGATATTAGGAAACTAAGAATAGGGGACATTTGGAACTTTGCTAAAGGAACAGGGCTCCTTTAAATTAGTATAGAACATGGGGCACAACGGGCCTATTTTAAGGCCTAGGTACATCGGGCCCGGAAGGGCTCGAACCCAAATACAATTCATTCATTCGTTTCATTATCCGGTTGTAGTCTGTCTCGGTGCACTGTACGGTCATAGGTGCAGTTAAGGGTGTTATACATTAAAAACGCCTCCGTCCTAGACGATAGTTGGAATTTAAACCGCAGCGTCATTGAAGGGTTGAATTCTGAATTGCTGGTGGCCAGTATATGACTCTTAACATGCTGTGTACTGGCACATGATTAAGCTACGTTCGTGAAGTAAGCGTGTTGAATTCCTAAGTTTCGCACACACCATAAAAATCCTATTTAAAATTGCCTGGCGGACACTGGATCGCAGGCATCAGTCAGCTTTGACAAGAACAAAATTGGTGGAATGCTTAACGAAACAAGGCGCTAAAATGACAGACGCATTCAGAACAGAATACTGTTGAGAGAAATAATAAAAGACAAATTTTGGCTCATATACCCCCTCGCCTTCATCCATAGTGTGGGGCCCAGCTTATTGTATCGCTTGCACATATGGTTGCATGTTTACCTGTTTATGTGGGATGGAAAAATGGTAATGTGAGATTTTAGGTTTTCAAAACGTTGTTAATGAAGATGTCTGGTGGGATATTACACCGTTGAACAGTATTTTGTTCCCGACGTTTCGGAGCAGCTTACTGCTTCATTACTCAGGTCATCATTAATCTTCATGTTTGTACCGTGCATCAATGACGATTAAAACATTTTCTTACCCAACAGATACACAAATATATAATTCGTAGATACAATTAGAATAATTATAAAATATTTAAAATATTAAAATTTTTCCAAAATATTTCGGATCACAAGTGATCCATCATCAGGGAGCTGTATACAGTGCTTGGCTAAAATTACAGTAATGGTTCTGTCTCGTCCGTTGATATGGACGTAGTCGGTGTTATGGCAGCATATTTTAGGGGTCTGATTTAGAATCAAAATAATGCCAAAACAACATGACATGTAAAAGAAACAATTATAATAAGAGTACAATACAGGACTTACCCCTTGGTGTGCGTGTGTGTGTGTGTGTGTTGTGTGTGTGTGTGTGTGCGCCCGCGCGCGCGCGCGCGCGCGTGTGTGTGTGTGTGTGTGTGTACTGCGCAGTCTAGAGAGGCACTGCCTATGGAATGTCAGGTAGGTCACGTGGTATGTGGGCTAGGTCGAAGAGCGGGTTGGTGTCAGTAACCTGTTGTTCGGAAATCAATGTGTTCTGTTTGTGATGTATGTGCATGAACAAGGCTTCCCAGCATTTCATTTTTGTGCCTTTTCTACAGGGTTTTATTAGTTTCAGTGTTTCCTCCGCTGAGTCGAATTCATGCCTATTGTCCAAAATGTCCATGGCATATGCAGAAGTGGGGCTATTCAGGTCATTATTATTCTTCGGCTCCCTTGCAGATGGAGGCGATAAGCTCTTCCGAAACGTCAGTAAGAATTACCAATCAACACGACGTCATACCCCAGAAGACTTTAATTGTTATAAATAAACAAGGTTCAAATAATATGGCACACAGCATTTCTAAAATTGTCCGTTTGATTATTTGAAGTATACTACTGGTGTTGTTAAACATTTATGGCCTCAAGTATAAAGAGCGATTTCAAGGACCAATATGGCTGAAAATCGGAACCATACCACAACTTTTAGAGAAAATTTGCAGTATTGAACTTTAAATAAGTCTGTCCAAAGGTGTAGGCGCAGACAGGCAAACAGACAGAGACATATGTATAACCATTACCGCCACGTAGGGATTGTTTTTAATCTGTAACCCCCCCCCGATATATTGTTGTGTTGTTTTGAATGGCAAGAAAGCTTACATTTTACTGCTATTTCCTGTTATAATATGTAGAGACAGTGTCTTTGTTGGTCTGGGAAAGGTTTATACGTTATTATTCACAGCATTATTTTCTTCAAAAGCGGTTATGTTAGACATTAAAGTATTTCGTATTCCTCGCAGTGTTTACATTGTTAACAAACAGAATATCATCGCCATATGCATGCACCTGAGGCAGGCCATTCACTTCTAGCCTTTTATCAATTGTTGTTTATGTATTAACAATGTAAATGCCAGTACCTGGATTGCTCGATAACCCAGTAACTGGAAGTTCAGGGATGATTATGCTGACTGCACAGAGAAATTGCATAAGGCTAAGGTCACAGGAGCATTTTTCGTTTTGCCGTCCGTGAACGGACAGCAACAAGAAAGAGATTGTATGGCCTTAACCCAATAGGTACGGCAGCAGGAGACCAAAGTATGTATTTTGTGAACTGAAATGAACTCCAACGAACAGCGTCCTTCTTGAGACGTTAATAGGTATGGGCTGAAGTTACGGTAACCCTTTACGCCCTAGCAGTTATTTTATGTACCACAAGTTTTAATGTTCAGAATTTCTACATTCTGTCCAAACAGTGCATGTGTGTGTTAACTTACATATGGATCCTAGAACACATAACAATTATTACCCTATTCAACAGTAACTTGTTAGTTTTTGTAACCGACACGCAGTGTGCTGACTGCAGTGTACCAACGGCATCTTCAAATGTAATTCAGGCTAAACTTCTAATTTAAAGGGTTAGAGGAACCTTTTCACAATGCGGATTCTACAGGCATAGGATCAAATTCAGTGAATGTTTTGATCTAGTCACTTCAGCTACTTTATCAGTTGGTTATATTCGTTGTTTCGTGAGGTTGGATTTTAAGTTTTGACGAAGGAAAGAAAAAGTATGTACACGCATTTCGTAGACTCTAAGAAACTTGTGATATGCTGTAATCCGTTACATCGCCTTTTGCCATACATACTAAGAACATCGGTTCACTACAGAGCTTTCGAATTAATGCCATTATCTGCCTCTTAATAAATATGTCTTCTTTTGAGAGGTCGTGAGTTGACGTGACCTAGACTATATAATGATTCATCTTAAACAGTAGCGCAATCATTATTTATAAAAATCTTAGAAGTGTGTTTCAGTTTCAAAGGAAAGTTTTTGCCTATTTCGTATGAGGACCTGTGCAAGAGAATATTTTAGTGTCAGCGTTTATCTTAATCCACTGCTGCACCCTCCCATGTTCTAGTAGTTGTGTATTAGTGGGTGTGCATTAGAAATATAAATTGTGCTCCTGCCTAATTAAGCACAAAATGATAAAGTGTATGAGGTGGTGGAGGTTTAGCTCCACGCACTCTTAACCTCGGGTTTAGATGGAAGTGTGTGTGGTGAGCTTCCATAACACGGACGCTTCACCTCTGAGGAAAGAGCACCCGGTGTTGAAGGCTTTGCGGCCCCAGGACCAGGCTGGACGTTTTAGAGAACAGAAAAACTTATTGGCCCTATCGGAATTCGAACCCATGTTCCTCGGTCATCAGTCCTGTAGCCCGTTTACTATGCCTAATGACCTTCCAATATTAAAAGAAGCGATTGTAAATTTAATTAGGGTTTTCAACGCTTTCTTCTTCATGGCTCGACAGTTGCAGTGGGCCTGAGTCTATTCATTATCGAGGATTCAAATTCACACTCTGACACACCACATTCGGTAGGTCTCCTCTGGACGAGTGATCAGCTCGTCGCAGAGACCTCTACCTGACAGCACACAACACCCAAAAGAGACAGACATCCATTTCTTCGGCGGGATTCGAACCCGCAATAGAAGCAAGTGGGCGGCCGCAAATCCAGGCCTTAGACCGCGCGGCCACTGGGTTCGGCGTTTTGCAGGGTAATAGAGGTAAATATAACGCTTCTTTTAATCTGCTGCTGTGTGATTCTTACATGCCTCACAACGACATTCAGTAGCCTGTCAACTGATAAATGCTGGGCAAAGATTTCAGTCCGCCACTGATGCGAGCAGCTGATTTTAGCGACAAGAGAAAGTGACCGTATGTATGTCTAGTATTTAAACACATTTCTTCATTTGTGCCTCGTCTGCTTGTCCATTATAATATGCAAAGAATAAACGTGCAGGGACTTACAAAAGACGTCTTCACAGCGACCTTGCCAGCAGCAGGCCAACTGTGCAAGCTGTGGCGTCTTATGTTTAAGTATCTGGTTCAAATCTGGGCCGAGAGAATCATTCGTCTCCATTTTATATCAAGTTTAATTTTGTGTTATTACACCCAAATCGGCCACGACCACCTCATTCTGTGTCATTTCCTGCTTTCTGTACACAATCGTCCTCACAAGAGCCGTCACATAACGTGGGTGGTCGATCTGACGTCGGGAAAAATGTTTCGGATTGCGTCCGTGAACGAAAGATGTATTTTAAACTCTAACCCGTCCCTGTATAGAATGCACCTTTTATCATGTCCCTGAACACGGCAGCTCTCATTACATGTTCCGGTAGATGCAGGTTTTCTATGGCATAGAGCTGCCATGCTCAGGTACACGATGTAAGGGACAGTCCATATGTATATGTGAATACATGGGACAAGCAATGACATTCTCCATGATAGGGTGGCCATAATTTCGTTTACAGTATACAATGGTGCTGAATGTTCTGGCGCATCTGTGTCATCAGCAGATCATTTCTGAATAAACACAAGACTAATCGCAAACAGCAAGTCTTTAGAAACACGTACGCACCCCATCAGCTGATTCCGGTGGCCGCGCTAAGATGTGGGTCTGCGGCCGCTCGTTAGCTGGGATTGCGGGTTCGAATCCCACCGGGGCCATAGATGTCTGTCTGTTGTGAGTTTGTTGTCAAATAGAGGTCTCTGCATCGGACTGATCACTCGTGTGCATGGTGAAGACTCAACACGGAAGGGGCTCTGGCCCATTAGGGAGCTTTCATGCCGTGAAAAAAAAAAAGCCACACCTTGAATAAAATTTCGTTCCATGACATGCATATGTAGGCACAGAGAGGAAGCAGAGGTATAGCTCCAACTCATTCGCAACCTCGGCGCTGTAAGTGCGTGGGTGGTGAGCACCACGCTCCGGCCGCTTTACCCCCGGGGAAGACCCGGTACAAGTTGTAAAAGGGGTTGGATTCCCGAACCGTCCAGCCCGTAGCGAGTCGGTATAAGGAATACGCTATTCTTGCCATCTGAACATGTAAGTACAGTCTGTAAAATGTGTAAGCAGTTCACCACACGTGACTTTTAGCGACTTATAACAGGATCGAATGAATGCAACAGAACTACTTCATCATTGACGTCTGGGGTCGTGAAATTCGATTTTAACCTTATAAAAACTAAGATTGTTTTATATGAGATTTGAGATTGCCCCTTTCGCTGAAGAAGATGCGGAAGGTTCCTTCTTAACATTGACATTTCTCTAGCAAAATATGTCACCCCCCGTAGACCAAAATCCTAAATTTATTTCGTAATTTCGCTTAGATCGTTAGGATTGTAAAAAGATATGTTCTATGATGGTTTCGGCTTACTAAGAAACCGCCCTTGCTAGTCCTTCTAATTCATAAATTCGTCGTCGCGTTTTATTCATTCGTTTTCTAACGAAGGTTTGTTGTTACACAAAGTGAAAGTTGCAGAACTGGAATTCTTAACATCGGAAATCCCTGCAGCAGTTCTTGCAAACGCCATTCATTCTCAATAGTAAATCATGTGAAGCACTGCTGTCACATGAAGGAAAAAACGGGAGTCAGCAAAGGCTATCGTTTGGGTTGAAATATTAAAGACAAGCGAATTTTAAAATCAAGGTGTCAAGCGATCTTTATTAAACACGAAGACGGGAAATAATAGCCAGAAGCTGCCAGCAGAACTCACGCATGTTACCTTATTAACACAGATAACTAATCAGGCAGATCTGTTGATATTATTAATGTTGTTTCATCGTATTTTTGTCAAGAACTTGTTGCTTAAATATAGATTCCGTTAAAGTTAATTCTTTTGAGCGATACATTCTCAGACTTTCATTTTGTCATCATGCATCCTGTTTCTTTTGCACGAAATTTAAATGTGATTGTTGGCATCATCACAAGTTGTCGAAATCGGAGCTACGTACAGTGTCTAACAGAGTGAGTTCCATCCAGGGTTCGGCGGAACATTAATTTTCCGCAGAACATCGTTAGGCGTTCCGCGAGTAATCGTGGAGTAGATAGGTAAGGAAATTTGAAATTCGACGAAAAATTCCAAGTATCTTTCAAAATGTTCCGGGATATTTTGTCCGGTAAATAGTAATACTGATGTAATTTCGGTGCGTTTTCGATTGCCTCTTTCTTTGCTTTTTTGGTCAGTTTCTTGACAAAATTTATCAATAATTGCATTTCCCTCCCTGCTAAAAACTTGTTCTGCCCTGTAAACTTTTTCATAGCCAGGAAATCTTCGGGGTACGAAACATTTTAAGGATTCCTCAATTTGGGGAAATAAAATTGGGAAGCAAAGATCTGTAGCTTCAAATATATCAAACACACTCTGCTACATAAACGCAGTGAATCGGAATATTTACAGATAGATAATATAGTGCACTTATTGTGGTAATTTCACGATACTATCAGCGTCTCAGAATTACAGGATGGTACAGACTTCACTTTACAGTAGAGGCAACATGTTAGACATCGAGCGTGAAGTGACTTTTGCGCCATCCTGTATGAAGTCAGTGAATTTGGAAGGATTTGAAAAGAAATGGCCTTTACCTTGCAAGGAAAGACTGAGGAAAGCCAAGTAAAACATCAATAAAGATGCTCCAGCCGAGAGTCGACACTGTCCAAATACAAACCTATAGCACGGCTGCACAAATCCCGGTACCCCGGTCGCCCTCAGGTGACTAAATTTTGTATCGTGATGCCTAATATTGTTTGTTCTCAGCGTAGATCTAACTTCATGTCACCCTTTTAGGGTCTAGAATTTTAATGTTGATTCTAGAGTTTTAGAAAATTGTGTGCCCCTGGCCTAGAGAATTACCACTACACCAGCGTCCTATGTCGAATGAAAAGTATGGATGCGGAAAGAGGCGGGTATTCACTTGTCGGGGAACTTAGGAATTAGGCGAGAGACATTAGTTCGTGTATGTGTGCCGGTTAGATTACCTTCGGACACCACAACGTAAAGCTTAGTCTTTATACTCGTAAGAAATCTAAGTAATAGCTGATTCGGAATGGTGTAATATCTGATAAACATCAACTGGTTTTATGTACTGTAGTCAAAGAGCTCTGTAAACTGAGATTGAATAACAAATGATAAATTAGTGCGAAATTTTATGTATCGCTTGACTCTTAAGCGGCAGTAAATGCAGGCCACCTGTAGAGTTCCTCCTTACGTACTTTTGCGATGAATACTTTCACAAGACACGTCCCTTCCTTCTGAAGGTCGTGTCTAATATTCATCCTGTTTTAAACTTGTTCCCCAGGAGCAGTAATAGAGTGAATTATTTCGCTAATATTTCACAGCACTTCCCAATCATACAGTATCAACGAAAGCGCACTCTTTTGTCTGTACCTTTTTTTTAAATACTCAACTGTATTGAAACGGCTTGTTCATCGTGTGACAGCCATGTGAAGGTACCCGCATATCAGGAAATTATAATTTTTACAATTTCAATCAACAAATTCACACAATTGTTCTATGATTCACAATAATATTCTTATTTTTAAAACATATCAAAATATTACTTAGTAACTTTTTGCTGCAACAACATTTACCTTACTCCCTGATTATGGACCAGTAAGGTTCTAAACGTGTAGGAGTTTAGTCTTTTAAAAATAGAAATATTGTTGTGTATCATAGAACAATTGTGTGCATTTGTTAGGTAGAGTTGTAGAAACTGAATTATAATGCCCGAAATGGAAAATATGAAATCCGAAATTACAAGTCGTGCTCAAAACATGCCCGGATGCAACAATCAATTCCAGGACGGTACTGGTCAGGTGGACATAAATGTGTAAATGATAATCTTTGGGTGCAACATCCCCGTTGTGTTATAAGCAATTAGGGTGGGGTGGGGTGGGGTGCGTCAAAACACAACTGTCTTGTATCCTACTTTATTATGCTGACGACATGTTTCGGCCATTGTGGGCCATCTTCAGGTCACAAAAATGTATATAGAGGAAAACTATACAGAGTATGATCATAGTATAGGTGCATATTGTAAACTCTCAACGAGATCTCGTTGTTGGTTGGATTATACATATTGAGCTAGAAGTACCTCTACTAAGTAGAGAGGTACTTTCAGCTCAATATGTATAATCCAACCAACAACGAGGTCTCGTTGAAAGTTTAGAATATGCACCTATACTATAATCATACTCTGTATAGTTTTCCTCTATATACATTTTTGTGACCTGAAGATGGCCCACAATGGCCGAAACATGTCGTCGTCAGCATAATAAAGTAGGATAAAAGACAGTTGTGTTTTGACGTACTCCACCCCCTCCCTAAGTGTAAATGATACTTTAACGGAGGTGCTTTAGACCACTGATCATCCCAGAGAAGTGTTTGAAGGGCTCAGAAGTACGACGGTAGTCACGAAAACAAGTTTACGTGGCGTATTTTTATACATAAAGAACCTTGGGACATCCCGCATAGGGCCCTGATCTGGCGCCGAGCTATTGTCATCTGTTGTCCAGCGCTGGAGCAAAATATTGGCGTTCGCAAATTTAAAGACCATCGCAAAGTGGGAGCAGACGTAACACGATGGCTGGTGACACAAGGCACAGATTGATATCAGCAGGGAATAGAAAAACTCGTCCCACGATGTGATAAATGCCTCAGTTTTGGCGACGACTGTGTGGACAATCGGTAGGGTACCAGCACATTTCAATATGATCTACCTAAATTAGAAAATAATGTAAGATAAAGGTAAAGTTCACCCTAGAACAGGCCACGAAGGCCCAGAGGGGGAGTAGAGGGCAGCTGTATTTTTTCTTTAACCTTGGCGTTGGAGGGAGTGGGTGGTCAACCCCACGCCGCGGGTCGCTTTAACCCCGGGAAAGACCCGTTACCAATTGTTTAGGGGGCTGGGTGGGCCCTAGGGCAGGTCTGGACGGACGCAGAAAACTTTGCCTCCACCGGAATTCAATCCTCATACCGTCCAGCCCCTAGCCAGTCGCTACAACGACTGAGTTATCCCGGCCCATATTAGAAAATAACGTAGAAAGCCCAAAGTGCATGCATTGTAAACATATTCTCCTGACCAAACTTCTTATGTAAAGAGAGCAATAGGCATATTTCGGTCGATTATTATAGGGGTATTTAGAGGGGTAATTGGGCTCTTGTGTATATGTGAATGAGACGTCGGCTTTCATAAAAGGCCGTAAATGTCTTGATCAATTGAACGGCTGTTATTATGTCAAAAGACTCTGCTTTATGAAACTAATATGCCTGCCACCATTACGACAAAACAATCCGAATCTGAATAACGTCTGTACTGAAGAGAGTGGGTGCTGCTGGCATAGCTGTGTGGTTGTCTGTTTACCAATTTATTTTTGAAATCATTCGTTGAAAACTGAATAGTATCATCGAATGACGATCGGCCGCATGCGACTGTTGTGGTAAGAAGATCTTCAAGGTTAGACTCTGTAAAATTTAGTGTGCTGTCCGTGTCACTTGCGAGAGTAACTGAAGAGGTATGTCAAAAGAGAAAGAAAGTTAGTGAAATCCACTTTCCACGTGGCGGAAAGTGCGGACTGAGAAAGATGGTATGAAACAAGAAAGAACTCTTCATCGCTACTTTGAAGTGCCAAGAATATTTAATGAACTGTAGGGGAATATTTTATTCTATTTACAGTCTTGAGTATTTTTCTTATCTTATTAGCAGGGTATCCCTACAGACGGCCGATATGTCGAAACATGTTGCTCTGATTGAATAAATTATTTATTTATTTGTATAAAGAGTGCCTGGTTGGTTCTAACGTCTGATTAAGTTAGAGTACGCGCTAATGTAACAAACTTATCTTACGTGTTTATAATTTTGATGTATGGTTGACCGTGCATCGTAGTTCAATGTGGATAAAGAGACCAACTAGATGTCACTTTTGGTATTATGTTTATTTTTCCTTTATAGTTTGCTCAACATGTTTCGGG
>Ga0123355_10022079_pt1 | contig 10198 bp, 12 predicted proteins | sample TergutEmb28metaG_3_FD_89872 | JGI IMG/M metagenome (GOLD analysis project Ga0123355, IMG submission 89872) | Embiratermes neotenicus P1 segment gut microbial communities from Petit-Saut dam, French Guiana - Emb289 P1 | ecosystem: Host-associated > Arthropoda: Insects > Digestive system > Gut ... | reverse complement strand
GATGAGAATGGTGTAATGGGCATTCACCTTAAAGACTTTTTGCTAAAAGAGACTTTATAATTGCGCACTTCTCTTCTAAATGTTCATTAAGGCAAAAATAGAACTTCCTAATCAACAAAAAAGCCTTAATAAATTGGTTTGTAGGATTACCAAATTATTAAAGCTCTTATATTTATCACCAACGACTTATATTTTTAAAGTCGATCAAATTCTTCTAAAAGTTAAATTTCCAGTTCTTTAATTTTAATTAATTCTAAAATCGCCTGAGTTCTGCCTTTTACTCCGAGTTTTTGAATAACATTGGAGATATGGTTACGAACCGTTTTCTCGCTAATGTTTAACTGGACTGAAATATCTTTAGTTGTTAGCTTTTTTAGTAACATATTAAATATTTCTTTTTCTCTTAGCGTAAGTAATTTCAAAGTCATCCCCTCTTATCTACTATTATTATGTTATGCAGGGCTACTTTAAATGGAACATGATTTTTTGAAATAACTTTTGATTAATACCAATTTCCTGATATTCTTCTTTTGTTCCGTTTTGCATATTTTCAATTGTTTTAAACTTTTTAAGGATTTGTTGTTTTCTTTTTTCGCCAATGCCGGGAACATCATCTAACACAGACGCAAAGGCCAAAGTTTTACGCGTTTTCTTATGAAATGTTATCGCAAACCTATGAACTTCTTCCTGCATCTCCGTTAAAAGTTTTGTACAAGGAATCTTACTGTTTAAGATAATCTCAGTTTCATCTTTTATTATCGAAAAAGTCCGATGACGATCATCTTTTTTTAGACCGATAACCGGAATATTAACATTTAATCTTTCAAGAGTCTGTCTGACTACATTAACATGGCCTTTACCGCCGTCGATGATAATTAAGTCAGGACGCTTTAGGTTTTCCATCAAAACCTTCAGATATCGCCTGTAAATTACCTCTTCGGTCGTTTTATAATCATCAGGACCTAAAACTGTCTGTATTTTATATTTCCGATATTCCTTCGGGCTTTTAACACCTTTTTCAAAAACTACCATTGCTGAAACCGGATCAACTCCCTGAATATTAGAATTATCAAAAATTTCAATCCGGTCTAGATTTTTAATACCAATAGTTTCTTCAAGCGAAGAAAGTTTTCCGGAAAGAATTTCGCTTTTATTACGAATAATTTCTGATTTTGTTTCTAGATCGACCATCGCATTCTGGTTAGCCAAATCTAAAAGTTTCTTCTTTTCGCCTTTTATTGGTGTATAAACTTTAATGTTAAATAATCCCGAAAGCAATGTCAATTCTTCTAAACTAATCCATAGTTCTTTCGGCAATAAATTTTTCTGATAGAACTGTCCAAGATAACTTATAATTTCTTCTTCCGGATTACCTAAATATGAAAAAACTTCTTTATGGATATTAATAATTTTACCTTGGCGCATAAAAAAGATATAAACCGCTATATCCTCATTATTAACAAAATAACCAATGATATCTGCATCAATTAACTGACTCATAACCATTTTCTGTCTTTCTGTAGTTGTTTTGATGTTCTGAATCATATTTCTGTATTCGGCAGCTGTTTCAAATTCTAAATCCAAAGCGGCTCTATCCATCTTAGTAGTTAATTCTTCAGTTATTTTTTTAGTTTGTCCTTTTAAAAAATTACTGATTTCTCCGATATATTCTTTATAATCTATCCTTTCTTTACTGATGCATGCCCCTAAGCATTGGTGCATATGGAAATAAAGGCATTCTTTTTTTTGCGGCGTTTCACATTTTCTTAAAGGATAAAGTTTATTTAAGAGTTCCACTGTTTCTCTTGCGGCCATCACATTAGGATATGGTCCAAAATAAATTCCGCGCTTTAAATTTGGATTTCTGGAAACGGAAAGTCGTGGATGCAATTCTTTTGTTATTTCAATATATGGGTATGTTTTATCATCTTTGAGGCGAATATTGTATTTCGGATCATATTTTTTAATCAGATTCAATTCTAAAACTAATGATTCCAACTCTGATGAAGTTACGATAAAATCAAAATTTCTGATATCGCCAATCAATTTTTGTGTTTTTCCGTTATGCGAGCCAACAAAATAACTTTTTACTCTATTTTTCAGACATTTGGCTTTTCCGACATAAATTATCTTATCGGTTTCATCTTTCATTAGATAACAACCCGAATTATTAGGTAAAATTTTCAGCTTATCTTGAATTACAGTCATTAATTCTCCCCCTAATAGAAAGAAAATCTGCCTAAAAGGCAGACTTTAGCTTGTTTTTTTAAACTCCACAGTAATTAGATCAGCCAGAATTTCCTCTAAAGCTTTTCCTACCGACTTTACGCAGCGTGTCTGAATTGATGAGCGATTGGCTTCTTCCTCATCCATCAGTTTTGCGCGCTTACTAGCTATATAAGCCAGTTTATATTTCGAATCTACCTTTTCTAGCAAATCATCAATTGAAGGATAACGTAAACCTTCTTTGTTCTTACTGTTCATTTAATCACAACTCCAATAATTTATTATATTTATAAATCGATCTTTCTGTTTTAGCATGTTCAGCCCGGATAATAGCCATAATCCGATCGGCTGCATTTGCGACTTCATCATTCACAACTATGTAATCATAAGTATGTGCTAACTTAAATTCTCTTTCCGCTTTCTCCATGCGCTCAATAATAGTTTCCTTAGATTCAGTGCCTCTAGATAATAAACGGTCATATAAAACTTTTCTGGAAGGCGGTGCGATAAAGATAAAGACTGCTTCAGGCATTTTTTCCCGAACTTGTTTAGCGCCTTCAACTTCAATTTCTAAAACAACCTCATTGCCTCTTAAAAGCATTTCCTTGACTTTATCAATCGGCGTCCCGTAGAACTGACCGACAAATTCAGCATGCTCAAGAAATTTATTTTGGTTTATTCTTTTTTTAAAATCTTTTTCATCTGTAAAGATATAATCAATGCCATCTCTTTCGCCAACTCGTGGCTTTCTGGTTGTCATTGAGATTGAATAATAAAGATTATGATTTGTCATTTCAAATAAGGCTTTTCGAACTGTTCCTTTACCTACACCAGATGGACCGGAAATGACAACTAAGAGACCTAATTCATTTAACTTCACGTATATGTACACTCCATAACACTAATATGATAACATATTATCACTGAAATAATCAAGGTTTTTATGAAAAAACATTTTCATTTTTTCAAAATTTTTTGATTTTTAGTGAAAAAGTGCGATTTTATTGGTAAAATATTTACTAAACAAGTCAACGGAGGTTAATTAAATGGCAATCGATGGATTCTTTTTAAACAAACTAATCAAAGAGTTAAAATTCATTGAAAACACAAGAATCAGAAAAATAAATATGCTTTCCAATGTCGAGTTTTCTTTTAGTGTATATGGCTTTAAAACCAGTTCTGAACTTCTGATTTCCGCAAATCCTGACTTTCCGCACATTACTATTATTTCCGATAAACCTCAAATTGATAACTCGACAAGTTATTTTCTAACAATCTTAAGAAAAAATCTTGAAGGCGCACATATAAGTTCTATCAGCCAATATGAAAATGATCGGATTATAATTATAAGTTCGTCTAGGATAAATGAACTCGGCGAAGTAAAAAATATTAAGTTGATTTTTGAATTAACTGGTCGTCATGCTAATTTAATCTTGACCGAAAATGATAAAATAATTGATTCATTGAAAAGAATGGCTCCTACAGATAATGCCAGAACTATTATTCCGGGAGCCAAATATCAATTATTCCCGCAAAACGGTAAAAAAAATTCTTTTGATTTGAGTAAAGAACAAATTAAATTATTATTCCAAAATAATACTTCCTCAATTCATGATTTTCTAAAAAAAAATTTTTCCGGCATTTCTGATTTGTTTATTCAGGGTGTCACAAAAAACAGTGATTATTACAATAATTTTATTATGTTACTGATGAGCTTTAAGCCAGTATTAATCGATACAGGTAAAAAGTTAGATATTTATTTCACATCTATAGAAAGCGTTAAAATCATCCGGGAAACAAACACATTAATCGAATTAATCAATCTATTTATCTATGAAAAATATAATAATCTTAACCGTAAAGGAAAAAGCCAGGCTTTGCTTACGCCAATCAATCAGCGCTTAAAAAAATTGACAAATAAAAAAATCGCTCTGGAAAGCGATATTCTTAATAATCAAAACGCTGATTCAATACGAAAAAAGGGAGAATTAATCCTGCATTCAGGCCTAAATCTTAATACTAAACTAAACCTTGTAAAAATATTTGATTATATTGATAATCAGGAAATAGAACTTTCTTTAGATGGGCGTTTTAGCCTTAAGGACAATGCGGCTATCTTCTTTAAGTCCTATCGTAAAAAAAAGGCCTCATTTGTCCATATTGAGCGTGAATTAAAAAAAGCAAATGAGGAAGCAGAATATTTAAATATTTTAAAAAATCAAATAGCTTTTGCGGATAATAATGATCTCGATATCATTCGAAACGAATTAATGGAAAACAATTATTTGCCAAAAGAAAAATTAATAAAAAAGATACCTAAAAATAATTTTACTACTTATATTCTGGAAAATGGAATAGAAGTTATTATCGGTAAAAATAATCGCCAAAATGAAATATTAACAATGAAAACTGCCTCTAAAAACGCAATGTGGTTCCATGTTCAGAATGCTCCTTCTGCCCATGTTATTGTGCAGACAGAAAATGAACTAGATGAATATACAATCAGAAGCGCCGCTTTAATCGCAATCCATTATTCTGCTCACAGGAATTCCGATTCTGTACCGGTAATTTATACCAGAATTAAGTTTTTACGAAAAATTAACGGTCTTGATTTTTTCAAAGTTAGTTATAAAGCTGAAAAAACTATTTATATAAATGCGAATTCCGATTTCATAAATAGCATTAAAAAGCGGAATTCTTAAGAATTCCTTCTGCTTCTTCTAAGATTCTAGGAAATAATTTTTGAACAGCAGTCAACAACTCTTTATTTTCTAAATCATTTTCGATTTTTTGACAGAGCTCAAATAATTCTTCTGAGCCTAAATTTTTTGCGATTCCTTTTAGTGAATGAATTTTTCTGTGATATTCAGTTATATTATTTAAGAATAAAGTTGTTATTTCTTCAATATAATTCTGATAATTTTCAACAAAAGCCTTTAAAAGTTTATAGTATATTCGTTCAATGTCACCAACATAAGATAAACCTAGTTTAATATTAAGATAACTCATTTACACAACCTTTCTAAAAAAAGAACGGATTTTCATCCGGACTTTTTCTAATTTTTATTTTCAGCTTCAATTACAGCATAATTGCCATCTTCACGAAGATAACAAATATTAGTTTTAAATGTTTGCTTATTTAAGAAAACATAGAAACTATGCCCTAATGATTCCATTTGCATAACCGCATCTTCAACATCCATTGGTTCAAGTTGGACGCTTTTATTACGAACGATTGTTGCGTTTAATTCATTAGTTAAGTCATCCGCATTGTTTTTGAAAGCAGCTTTAATTCCTTCTTTTTCAAAGCGAGTGTTAACTTTTGATTTTAATTTCTTTATCTGGCTAATCAACTTATCAACGACAAGATCTAAAGCAGCGTACATATCTTTATCTTTAACTTCTGCTCTTAAGGTAAGAACTTTATTAGGGATTGTGACTTCTACTTTATTGTATCCAGAATAATTTTTACAGACTATTCGTGCTTCTTTAAGAATTTTTTCATCAAAAAATCTTTCCAGCCGAGAAATCTTTTTTACTGCATAATCTCTGATAGCATCTGTAATAATGAAGCCGTTTTTTCCAATTACCTCGATTTTCAAAATTATCATCTCCTTTTTCTATATTATACTATAAATCTGAAAAACTTACAACCATTATCGGTCGACATTAGCCAAACCAGGTAAGAAAAAAATATTTTCCATTAATTAAATCGCTAATTAATTCAAGACAATCAATCATATCAGGATATTCATCAAAGATTAAAAAACAATCGTTTTTCAGATCAACTTTCGTTTCTATATAAGCAATTACTTTGCTTATTTCCAAAAGATAATAATCAATTTTTACAGGAATCTTTTCATCAAATAGCCAAAACCAATGCACTTCTTTATCTTCAAAAAGAAAGTGCTGATAATTTAGATTGATTGGAAATTGCTCAAGGCAAAAATCACAAAGAAAATAATATGGAAAATGAAAAAGATTACTGAAATTACGTTTAATTAATATAGCTTTACGACAATGCTTGCAATGCAAAATGATAACTCCTATTCTTTATTTAGTTATTTCTTAATAAATAATTATAGGTAAAAAGCATTTTTACTTTTAATTATCAACAAAAGAATTCTATAAATAGCAAATATTTTCGTTTTCTCTTGATAATTAATTCAAAAAATTTTATAATATAAATCGGTCGTAAGACCCCTTAGGAAACATTAGATTTTTTACTGCTGCGCTTCTTAGCATTCACCTAACAAAAGCTTAAAAACTTTAGAAAGGAAATGTTAAGATTTTATTAGCATTCTTCCTTTTTAAAAAAGAGGGGAGGGTGTTAAGGATGGATTGGATTCTTTTGGCAATTAATTTATTAGTTGCTTTATTAAAACTAGTTCATATTATTTTGGTCCTCAAAGACAAAAATAAAAAAAGCAGCTCTACCGTAGACAAGTAATTTGCTGCTTTTAGTCTCAAATTGCTAAGAAGCGTAGATTAGTAAAATCTAGTGCTTTCTTTGGCTATATTATACCAACCTTTATTATTAATGTCAAGTACTTTATATAAAGATAGCATTGAACATTATTATTATTATTATATGCTTAATTTTATTTATTAATGCAATATTACTACTAATAAACTTGCATGAAAAGAAAGTGGTAATATTATGACAATGATTATGTATAAACAAAGGTACTGCTTCCATCGGAAAACATAACTAAAACCATGCCCCCTGCTCCCCCTAAAGTCGATAAAAGACCTATAACAATAAATCCTATTCCACCCGAAACAGCCACTGCCGCAACCAAACTTACCAGATACAATGCACAAACAATAATTGCTAAAAGCATTTTAGTAAAAAGCCATAATCTATTGCGTCTATCAAACATTATGCATACAAAAACTACGCCTAATAATGGCGGCATTAATAAAACCCAAAACCAGTGAGTCATAATGTAATCTACTAAAAATATTTCTCTACCTGTCCATGTCAATACCATTTGTACAGGATTTGCAAAACTCATTCCGAAATTTAAAATCCAAAGCATTATCCATAAAAAACCACTCAAGATATTATCATTTTCGGTAGCCCTATCGTAAATCATTTCCTGAAAAGCAACACCGTCCCAAAATCCCCATCCTTCGAGCGCAGGTAAAGCAGCCAAAGGAACAATGATTGCAGCTAAAATACCAGAAAGTAAAGAATAAGATAAATTTAAACAAGATTTAAAAATTTTGGAAAGTTTTCTTGCAATTTTACAGAAAAAGTGGTTAAATATTAATAGCAAAATATGAAATAACAAAGGCACACCTTTTTGACAAACCATCGATTTTTCGTGGTTTTTTTGTTTTTATTAATAGTAATTATTCAAGAGAATATTAGTGAAATATGATATGTAAGGACATCATCATTAACTCAAAATGTTGCCAAACAGATAAGTCAAGTGAGATCTAAAAAAAGAAAGAGGAAAGTTATGCAAACTATTCCTTTTATGTGACTAATCACATAAAAGCCTTTAATTTATAAAATGGAAAATGAAAAGGATTACTGAAATTACGTTTAATTAAAATAGCTTTACAGCAATGCTTACAATAAATAAAAATCAGCTCCCAATAATATTTGCGAGCTGAATCGATTTTTACTTCATTTTGGCAACTTGTTCTATAAGTAAACCAAAGATTTTTTCCTTTTTTAAGGTTAGTTCAGAAATTTCAATAAAATAGTTCCACTTTTTAATTAAATATTCCTTTGTTTTCTGATCAGTAACTAAATAAAAGTATTTACCATTCTCATAAAGATCAGCACATTTTATGAGAAGTGCCTCTTTCCCATATTCATTAGTCTTATCAATCATCATTTTACTTTGTAAGAATCTATCTTCAATCTTTGCATTAAAACTAAGAGCATCTACCAGTTTGGCGATTTCTTCACCAAATTCTAAGTTAATATCCGCTTTGGTTGCGTCTGTATCTTCTAGTAAATCATGAAGAATGGCACCAACAACTATTGTTTCATTATAACCATGCTCAAATAATAACATCGCCACCTTGATACTATGGAAATAAACAGGCTTGTTTTTATTGTGGCAGCTTTTAGCAAAATGTTTAGCCGCAAACAAGAGGGCTTTGTTTATTAGATTTTCATTCATAATAACACCTAAATCAAATTATTTAGCTAATTTTAAGATTTCCGCTTTTTTATCAGTTTCTTCGTAAGATACATTACATCTGCCCAAATGGCCATAAGCCGCTAATCTTTTATAGATTGGCTTTTTAAGATTAAGACTCTTAATTATTTCTTTTGGCCGGAAATCAAAAACACTCTCAACAATTAAAGCAATTTTTTCTTCTGAGATTGTATTAGTCCCAAAGGTATCAATTTTGATACTGACAGGCTTTGCCTGACCAATAATATAAGCAACTTGTATTTCACATTTTTTAGCTAATCCTGCCGCTACGATATTCTTCGCAACATATCTTGCATAATATAAAGCACTACGATCGACTTTACTTGGATCTTTACCTGAAAGTGCTCCGCCGCCATGACGAGCATAGCCTCCATAAGTGTCAACGATAATTTTTCGGCCCGTTAAACCAGTATCTCCATTTGGTCCGCCAATCACGAAGCGTCCGGTTGGATTAATATGAAAATTAGTTTTGTCATCAATTAGTTTTGGTGGTAATGAAGATATAACATGTTCCAAAATATCTTTACGAATTTGTTCCTGAGAAACATCATCTGTATGCTGAGCAGAAATAACAATTGTATCAATTCTCTTTACATTACCTTTTTGATCATATTCGACTGTTACTTGCGTTTTACCGTCAGGTCTTAGATAAGGCATGATTCCCATTTTTCTTACTTCTGTAAGTCTTTTGGCTAACAAATGAGCCATATGAATCGCCAAAGGCATTAAGTCTTTTGTCTCGTCGGTCGCAAAACCAAACACAAAACCCTGATCTCCTGCGCCTTGTTCGTGATTAACACTTTCCGTTACACCAATAGAGATATCAGGTGACTGAGCATGAACATTAACTTTAATTTTAACATTCTGATAATCAAAGCCTAAATTATCTTCAGTATAGCCAATTTCTTTTATAGCTTTACGCGCAACATTTTCAATATCAATTTTGGCTTTTGATGTGACTTCTCCACAAATAACTAAAAGACCAAAACTGGCCATAACTTCAACCGCAACTCTTGCGTCGGAATCTTTTTCCAGATAAGCGTCTAAGATGGCATCACTGATTATGTCACAAACTTTATCCGGGTGTCCTTCGGTAACTGATTCTGAAGTAAATAATGTTTTATACTGCATTGTTATTCCTTAAAGCTTTTGCGAGTTGATCAGCACAACTCGTTCCTCTTGGTCCGCAAGTATTATTTTCGAACAATTCAATCGCCTTTGATACTTCCATTCCTTCAATCACTTTACAAAGTGCCTGTAAGTTACCAGGACAGCCACCTGTATATTTAACATTATATATTTTTTGATCGCGAACTTCATATTCAATGTTTTTAGGACAAACACCTTCCGGTTTATATTCATATCTCATCTTTAAATTTCTCCTTTTGACTTAATTAAATTAAAAAAACTTTCCGCATAAGAAAGTTTTCAAGTCTCTTATTGCTAGGTTTCCCCCTTGCTGGAAGCACCTAAATTAATAGGTTGCTGCTATATCGACGGCCAGTTAACCTCCATAGCTCTTAATAAGTTTATTCAATTTTAAATATTATAATAAATTTGTCTTATTTTGTCAATATTAACCTGTAAAATTATCGAACATTTCCGTAAAAGTTTCAATATTTTTTAAGAACTTTTCTAATGTCTGACGATCAAAATACGCATTTAAGTGCTCACGTAAAGCAATAACGGCATGTTGATTATTTAATGGTCGTTTATATTTCTTATCACTTCTCAAAGATATATAAGTTTCACATAATAAAATTATTTCTTCCGGTTTATTTTTATAAATT
>Ga0123355_10022078_pt1 | contig 10198 bp, 11 predicted proteins | sample TergutEmb28metaG_3_FD_89872 | JGI IMG/M metagenome (GOLD analysis project Ga0123355, IMG submission 89872) | Embiratermes neotenicus P1 segment gut microbial communities from Petit-Saut dam, French Guiana - Emb289 P1 | ecosystem: Host-associated > Arthropoda: Insects > Digestive system > Gut ... | reverse complement strand
TTGATAAAATTTTCACTCGAATCGGTGCGTCGGATGACTTGGCGGCAGGCGATTCGACATTTATGGTTGAGATGAAAGAAGTTGCGTATATTTTGAATTCGGCGACGCCGAAAAGTCTGATTATCCTTGATGAAATCGGTCGCGGGACAAGCACTTATGATGGACTTGGCATTGCCTGGGCGGTTGTTGAACATATTGCCGATAGAACCAAAATTGGCGCGAAAACGCTGTTCGCTACCCATTATCATGAGCTTACCGAGCTTGAAGAACGAATGGAAAATGTAAAAAATTATTGTATCGCGGTGTCGAAAAAGGGCGATGATATTACATTTTTGCGGAAAATTATTCCGGGCGGAGCAGACGATAGTTTCGGTGTTGCGGTAGCTCAGCTTGCCGGGGTTGACAAAAACGTAATTAAACGCGCGAAAGAGATTGTAAAAGCATTGGAAAGTAAGGATATTTCCCGTCCCAATGAAGTTAACATAAAATCAAACGTTAAAACCGAAAAGGAAATGAACGAAGACCAATTCGGATTTGTGGATGACGCAAGTTTTGAAGTGGTACAAAAAATTAAGGAACTTGATTTGGACGAGCTAACACCGAAAGACGCGCTACTGAAATTGTTTGAACTTAAAGGGATAGTGAAAAAATTATGAATAAAATAGTCTTCCCGTTTATAATGTGGTTTGTGTTTATCGCAATTGCGGTCACATTGTGGTTGGTATTTGATAATATCTTTTACCTATTTAATTTTTTGTACATAGGAACTTGTATAGCAATCGGTTTATTTCTCTATATCAAAAAAGTTAAATATGCGCGAAATGTTGTGCAAGCGGCGGTTGGCTTATATATGCTTGTTTATCTTGGTATAATATCCAACGAAAATATGCAAATTGAGGGTTTTTGGTATTATCTGTTCCTTGGCGTTTTTCAAGCGGCAGTGATTCATTATGCGGTAGCGAAAATCGCGGGGCCGCTTTTATTTGGGCGAGGGTGGTGTGGTTATGCTTGTTGGACGGCAATTGTACTTGACCTTCTTCCATATAAAACGCCGCAAAATTCGCGGAAAAAGATAAAATTTATTCCTTATATTTTATTTATCATTTCGCTTTTGTTTGTGTCAGCACTATTCTTGTTTGATGTATCTAATATAGAACGTATTATGCTGTGGAGTTTTATAATAGGCAATATTTTATACTACCTTGTAGGCGTTGTGATTGCGTTCGCGTTGAAAGACAACCGCGCTTTTTGTAAATACGTCTGCCCTGTTACCGTGTTCCTCAAACCGGTGAGCTATTTTGCATTGATGCGGATAAAAAATGACACCCCAAAATGTGTGTCTTGTAATAAATGCTTAAAGGCTTGTCCAATGGATGTTGATATGATAGATAATTCGCGAAAGCGAACAAACGGAACAGAATGTATCCTTTGTCTTGCTTGCGTGGATGAGTGTCCGGTGAAAGCATTGCATATGTGGAGGTTGTAGGGGCGAACAGTGTTCGCCCGCTGATAAAAATTTTGTAAAGGTTGTGCCAAAATGCAGAACATCAAAATCCTTTCGCCTGAGCTTGCCAACAAAATAGCGGCAGGTGAAGTGGTTGAACGTCCGGTTTCAGTGGTAAAAGAACTTGTTGAAAATTCGCTTGACGCGGGTGCGACAAAGATTATCGTTGAAATAAAAAAGGGCGGTATTGAGCAAATCAGCATATCCGACAACGGTTCCGGAATTCCGCGAAACGCAGTTGCCGCCGCATTTTTGCGACACGCAACAAGCAAACTTGCGGATGAAGAAGATTTATATAAAATTTCTACAATGGGCTTTCGAGGTGAAGCTTTATCCAGCATTTCTGCTGTGTCCGAGGTTATGCTAATTACCCGTACGGCTGATGAGGAGATTGGCACGCAGCTAACGCTGAACCCCAACGGTGACAGTGAAGTTGATGACATTGGCTGCAATGTCGGAACAACTTTGATTGTGAATCGGCTGTTTGCCAACGTTCCCGCGAGGATGAAATTTTTGAAACGTGATGCAACAGAAACTGCTTATATTACCGATGTTTTAGGCAAGATTGCGTTGGCGGCGCCGAATGTTTCTTTCAAATATATAACGGACGGCGAAACAATTTTCGCGACTTCCGGTGATGGAAGTTTGCGTAATGCTGTTTTTGAAATTTATGGCAAAGATTGTGCCAAAGCATTGATGGATATGAATTATACGGAACAAAATATCAAGATTTCCGGCGTTCTCGGAACAGCCGAAATTTCTCGCGGTAACCGTGCGCGTCAAACTATTTTTGTAAACGGACGGTATGTAAAAAATCATGTTTTATCAAAGGTTGTTGAGGACGCGTACAAAACGCTTTTAACGGTCGGGAAATTTCCGTTTTTTGTTATGAATATTGAAGTTCCTTACGATTCAGTGGATGTAAATGTTCACCCTGCAAAAACTGAGATTAAGTTTTCCGACGAACGGTATGTTTGCCGCGAACTCTATCGCGCAGTTAAACTTACGTTAGACGGCAGAAGCGTTGGTCAAAGCTTTGTAGGGGCGAACAGTGTTCGCCCGCAGGAAGCCCCAAACAAATGGAATGATAAAAAAAATGATGTTAATTGGCAACCGATACATGAAATATTGTCAAATAAAGTCTCGGACGTTGGACATGAAAAAGTAGCTGAATATGAAACGAAATATGACAAATTCCGCGGAGAAAATGTTGTCAGCGTAAACATTCAAACTCCGCCGCGCGGATTTGAGTTTAATGAGGGGGTCTCGGAACCTGTCCCGGCCGCCGGCTCGGCAAACCTTCCTGACGGACTTCACAGCGAGCGGAGTGAACCATATAAAATTATCGGACAAATATTTGAAACCTACCTTTTGGTCGAGCAGGGAAATCAATTTTACATAATTGATCAGCATGCGGCGCATGAACGAATAAATTATGAACGTGTAATGGCTCAGTTGAAATCACAGGAAACAATTGCAGGACAAATTTTGCTAACCCCTGAAATTATTCGATTTACTGCAACTGAAAAGGCGGAAATTTTAGAAAATATTGATGTGTTTTCGTCTCTTGGGTTTGTGTTAGAGGACTTTGGAGCGAGCGAAATGTTAGTTCGAGAAACTCCGGTTCAACAGTCAGCCGACATGATTAAGGAAAACATATTTTATGTATTGAAGTTGTTGCAACGTCATGTTGATGTGGATTTTACCGATATTCGCGAGAAAGCATTGCATAATATCGCGTGCAAATCATCCATTCGCGCCGGACGGAAGTTAAAACTTGAAGAGGCGGAGGGATTGTTGACACAGATTGATGATTTAGGTAATATCAATACTTGCCCTCATGGACGACCGATTAAAGTTATATTTACTAAACCGGAACTTGAAAAGATGTTTAAACGAGGTTAAAAATATGAATGAACCAATTAAATTACTTGGTATTGTCGGCCCAACAGGTTCGGGGAAAACCGCGTTATCTATTGAGCTTGCAAAAGCTTTGAACGGCGAAATTATCTCTTGTGATTCTATGCAAATTTACAAACATATGAATATTGGCACTGCGAAACCAACAGATGCTGAAAAACAAGGGGTTCCGCATTATATGCTGGATATTTTAGAACCGAACGAGAATTTCTCTGTTAACGAATTTGTTGCTCGCGCGAAAGAACATATTATAGATATTTCAAGCCGCGAAAAGCTGCCTGTTTTGGTTGGCGGAACAGGGCTTTATGTTGATAGTTTGATTAACGATGTCAATTTTGCGCCGATGGAATCCGATGAAGAATATCGCGCAAGTTTACATAAGCTTGCCAAAGAAAAAGGTAACCTACATTTACATAATATACTTGTGGATAAAGATAAAAATGCGGCGGATAAAATTCATCCCAATAATGTTCGAAGAGTAGTTCGGGCGCTGGAAATTATACATTTAACAGGAAAAACAAAGACCGAGCAAGATAAAATTGCTAAACCTGCAAATTCGCCCTATAAATCTATTTTGTTCGGCATTGACATGCCGCGCGAGGAACTTTATGAACGCATAAATAAAAGAGTAGACATAATGTTAGGGGACGGGCTTGTGGACGAAGTTAGAGACTTGTTTGGGATGGGTATAAAGCCTGAAATGACAGCGATGCAAGCGATTGGATATAAGGAAATAGCGGATTACATAAATGGGAATTGTGCTCTTGAATCCGCGGTGGAAAAAATCAAACAAGAATCAAGAAGATACGCAAAACGCCAAATTACATGGTTTTGGAATAATTGCAAAATTAACCGAGTTTTATTACAAGAATGTAACGAAAGCTTTACCGCAATTTCACAATTTGCTAAAAATGCTTTACATAATTAAGTGATTATGGTAAAATTTGAACGTTAATTCGATTAAAGGAGGTACAAAAATGAAAGGAACAAATATTCAGGATGCCTTTTTGAATGAAGCAAGGCGAACACACAACGTTGTTACAGTATTTTTGACAAATGGTTTTCAAATCAAAGGTGTGGTTCGCGGATTTGATCAATATGTTGTTATGCTTGATTCTATGGGGAAACAAAATATGATTTACAAGCATGCGATTTCAACAATTATTCCACAGGAAAATTTAAAATATCAAGAGAGAGAAAATGAAGACAGAAATTAAGAAAAGAGGACAGAGAAGAAGCGCCGGGAAAATAGTGTTTATAACGGCGATTTTTGCAGTTGTTTTTATGTTTGCGATTCACATAGTTATAGCGATTATAGAATCGCCGATAAGGATAAGTGTTGTTGAGAGAAGTTCGCTGGAAGATGTGCTAAACCTTGACGGATACATATTTCGTGAGCAACATTTGATATATTCAAGCGTTGGCGGGGTTTTAGAAGCTGCAATTTCCGATGGTGAGCGAGTTGGGCGTGGCGAACGAGTTGCAGTGGTTTATATGGGTAGTATTCCGGCTGACGTTATGGAACGTTTGCGCCGAATAAATGAACAAATGGCGGGAAATGCTGTAAGCGGGCTTCAAAGAGAGCTGTTTGTACATGATCCGATTGCTTTTGAACGACGGGAAATAGCAACCGAAACAACCGCCATTATTGAAGCCGTATACTTTCGAGATGGTGAGAGGTTATCAAGCGCGCGGCGCGCTCTTGACGACTTGATTGAAAAGCGCAATTTAGCGCTTGGAATTGCACCGCCGGAACGTGTAACTATGGCTGAATTGCAACAGCAACGCCATGAAATTGAGCAGAGTTACGGAATTTCCAGCGTTGATTTAATTGCACCGAGCGCCGGGGTTTTTGTTTCGGTTATTGACGGTCTTGAAGATTATTTGCAAAGCGGTAGAATCAGGGATTTAATGCCCGGTGATATTGATGAGATTAATGAAATTCCGCTTGTACATAATAGTGATGTTGTTCCCGAACGGGCCGCGGCAAAGATTGTTAACAATCTTGAATGGTATTTTGTTGCGGTTGTGGATACTGTGCGAATTCATCCGTTAACTCAGGGAAACGCTGTTGAATTACGTTTTTTTGATATTGCTGATAGAAGAATTGCGGGAACTGTTGCTTATATTTCCCCTGACCAAGATGGCAGAAGTGTAATTGCTGTTTTGGTGCGCGGATATGTTGATTCCATTTATTCGTTATCAAGAGTGAGTGTTGACTTGATTAGACAGACGCACCGCGGGTTGCGGGTTGAAACTTCTGCGCTTCGCTTTAACGAAGAGGGACAAGCCGGTGTTTTTGTTCTTCGGCATGGCAGAGCCAGTTTTCGGGAGATTAACATTCTTCATAGTGCAAACGATTGGATGATAATTGAGGAAGTTATTGATCCTTTCCGTGCTGAAACTGTTGTGCGCGGATTTGACCAAGTAATTATATCAAGCAGAGATTTAACTGACGGAGACGTTGTGGGGAGATAGTGTTGATATGAGCATGTCTGATAACATAACTCACATTAAACATAGGATTAAGGCTACCGCCGAAACGGTGGGAAGAATTTCGGAGGACATTACGCTTGTCGCGGTTACAAAAACTGTGCCTGTGGATGTAGTTAATGAAGCGATAAAATTAGGTATCACTGACGTCGGCGAAAATCGAGTGCAGGAATTTTTGATGAAAAACCCTGAATTGTTGCCTGTGCGCAAACATTTAATAGGGCATTTGCAAAGCAATAAAGTTAAGCAAATAGTTGGAAAAGTTGACTTGATTCATTCGGTTGACAGCATCAATTTACTCCATGCTATTAATTTGCAAGCGGAAAAATTGGGAATTACACAAGATATTCTTATGCAAATTAATGTGTCAAAGGAAGAGAGCAAATTTGGTATGCCGCTTGAAGCTGTTTCAGAGTTTACAGAAATCGCAAAAAACCTTGAAAATGTTAATTTGCGAGGAGTTATGACGATTCCGCCAATAAGTGGTGATAAGGAATTTTTGAAAGATATTTTTATGCAAACGCGCGAAATCTATGAAACTGTGGATAGCGAATTTGATATTTTATCCATGGGAATGAGTATGGATTTTGAACTTGCAATTACATGCGGTGCCAATATGGTGCGTATTGGGTCGGGAATTTTTGGCTCGAGAATGTAAGATTAATTATGATAATATTAACTTTGATATATATTTGAAGGGGGACTTGATTATGGGCGCTATGGAAAAATTGTGGACAATGATAGGCGTTAATACGGAGGCTGCGGAGGAAACGGCAGATTTTCAGGAAACTGATGAAACTGCGTCGTTTTTTTCAGGAAAAGAAACTTTTCGCCGTGTAGATAAAAGAGGGAGGGATAGCAAAGTGGTTAATATTCATGAAACCACGCAAATGAAGGTTGCTATTGAACACCCGCGCGATTTTGAGGATGCGCAAAATATTGCGGATCACTTGAAAACAGGCAGAGCGGTTACCGTTAATCTTGAACATTTGGAAATGGCTGTTTCTAAACGTATTATTGACTTTTTAAGCGGAACAATTTACGCAATTAATGGAAATATGCAAAGAATAGGGACTAAAATTTTTCTTGTCGCGCCGCATAATGTCGGAATTAAAACCGATGAAAAAGAAGAGTTTACAAAATCGAGAGTTTCATCTTATAACTAAATGACAGACAAATCTGATACTCGATTTCTTTTATCTCGTGCGGAAGATGTAGTTGAACGCTGTTTAAATCGATATTGCTTTTGTATGTTGGGTTTTTTAAGTCCCGCGGAACGAGCGGTGATTGAACGCAACTTGCCCAAAATGAGAGATTGTCGTTATACTTTTTGGGGCGGATACGATGACGCGGAACGCACGATGTTTGTTTGCTTTCCTGATTATGCGGAATTTGATGCGAATGAAATTTTGATTACCGTTTTAGAAATTCGCGGGAGAGAAATCGAAAGATTAAGCCATCGTGATTTTCTTGGAAGTGTTCTTGCACTTGGGATTAAGCGAGAAAAGATTGGTGACATCTTACCGGCAGACGATAAATGTTTGATGTTTGTGTCAAGCGATATATCCGAATATATTTGCGAAAATCTTTTAAAGATTGGAAATACGGGCGTTTCCATTGCTGTTGCTACAACGCAAACGGCGGAAATTCCTGAAAGGGAAACCCTTGAAATCACAGGAACGGTTGCGAATGTTAGACTTGACGCGATTTTGGCGGTTGCTTTAAAAGTTTCACGCGGGATTGCGGCAGAATATATTACGGCGGAAAATGTTCAAGTGAATTGGGTTATGGTTGCGCAAGTATCGCACAGAGTTGCGGAAAATGACATATTTTCGGTAAAAGGGTTCGGGCGATTTCGCTTAAAAACAATTGGGAATTTAAGCAAAAAAGGACGGCAACATATACTTATAGAAAAGTACCTATAAAATTAGGGGTGATAAATATGCTGACACCATTAGAAATTGAAAACAGGCGGTTTAGAAAAGAGGTTTTCGGCTATAACCAAGTGGAGGTTGAAGACTTTTTATCTGAAGTGAGTGTTATTTATGAAAAAGTTTTTAAGGATAACGCTGCTGCTTCCGCTCGTATAAACATGCTAAATGACGCAATAAAACAATATAAGTCAATGGAAGAAACCTTGCAAAACGCAATGACAGTTGCACAAAAATCAGGTGAAGAAATTCGCGCCGAAGCGAGGGAAGCAGCGGATAGAATTATTGCAAACGCGCAAGACGAAGCGGTAAACATTGTTGCCGATGCGCGGCGAAAAGCAATGGATGCGTCATATAAAATGGAAGAAATTAAAAAGTCGGCTGAACTTTTCAAACGCCGAACCATCGAACTTTTGACTGCACAACTTGATATTGTTAAACAACACTCAAACGTTGGAGAAGAAATTGAAGCGTTGGCTGAGTTTACTGATTTGGATTCACCGGCTTCGGAAAATGTTGAAACGCCGTCAATTGCTAAAACCAATGTAATTGATTTGACGAAAATTTTATCAGAGGTTGGAAAAATCTCTGAAAGTATTGATAAATTTGCAACTCAAGAAATTTTGATTCCGTCCGAAGGCGAAGAGGATTTACTATCGCAAACTGAGGAAGATGAATCGGAAGAAATCAAAGGTCTTAAAGAATTTTTTGACGAAGAGGATTAATATGAAATTTTATATAATTTTAGCAACAGCAATTTTTATATTGGATCAAGTTGTGAAAAATATTGTGCGCTCAGATATTTTAATTGGAGAGACAATTCCGCTTATTAACGGCGTGTTTCATATCACACATGTTGTTAATTCGGGCGCGGCGTTCGGGGTTTTAGGAAACGCGACTTGGCTTTTGATTATTCTTTCCATTTTAATTATTGGCGGAGTAATATACATAATCGAATCAAGGAAATTTGATTGTATTTGGCAAAGATTAGGTCTTGCGTTTACCCTTGGCGGCGCGCTTGGCAACCTTATGGACAGAATTGTGTTTAGACAAGTTACCGATTTTCTTGATTTTCGGCTGATTAATTTCCCTGTATTTAATATTGCGGACATTTTTATCGTGGTGGGAGCAATAATTTTGATTATAACCATAATTTTCGCGCGTAAACCTGAGTAATGATAGAAAAAAATTTTATAATAACAATTGAAAATGTCGGAGAACGGGTTGACAAATTTGTTTCGGATAATTCAGAAATTACTCGCTCTTACGCACAAAAGCTAATAGATGACGGAAATGTCACAATCAACCAAAAGCATATTAAAAGTAATTATAAATTACGTCTGAATGATGAAATTATTGTTGATTTGCCTGAACTGCAAGAGCTGGAAGTTGCGGCGGAAAATATTCCGCTTGATATTGTTTATGAGGATGATGATTTACTTGTTGTCAACAAGGTACAAGGAATGGTTGTTCATCCGGCGGCGGGAAATTATTCCGGCACGCTTGTAAATGCGCTTTTGCATCATTGCGGTAATAGTTTGTCAGGGATAAACGGCGTAATTCGTCCCGGAATTGTGCACCGAATTGATAAAGATACGAGCGGCTTATTACTTGTAGCGAAAAATGATATAACGCACCAAAGTTTAGCCCAGCAAATTAAGGAGCATTCGGTAACGCGAGAATACCTTGCGTTACTTTACGGAAACTTGAAACAGGATAACGGAACGGTTGACGCTCCAATCGGGCGGTCTGAAAAAGATAGAAAAAAGATGGCGATAACCACCAAAAACGCTCGGAATGCGGTTACGCATTATGAAGTTTTACAACGATTTACCGGATATACACTTGCGAAATGCCGTCTTGAAACAGGGCGAACGCACCAAATTCGTGTTCATATGGCGGCGCTTAATCATCCTGTTGTCGGTGATAAAGTTTATGGAATCGCAAAAGAGAAAATTAAAACAAGCGGGCAACTTTTGCATGCGGCAAAAACAGGATTTAAGCATCCGAAAAGCGGCAGATATTTAGAGTTTTCCGCCGAATTACCGAATTATTTTGAAAAAATTATTGAGAAGTTAAAAAACCTCTGACATTGATTGTCTGAGGTTTTTTTACGAAAAGTTGCAAAATTTTCAAATAATCCTTGAAAAGTTGGACAAGTTAGTGTAAAATATATATTGTAGGGGCGAACCGTGTTCGCCCGCTGAAATAATATTATCTATCCTCGCGGGCGAACATGGTTCGCCCCTACAAGGGAGTTGAAACGATTGAAACATTTATTAGGTTTACGTGACTTATCGGTGGATAAAATTAAAAAAATACTTGATTTAGCGGTTGAAATGAAGATGCA
>Ga0123355_10022077_pt1 | contig 10198 bp, 4 predicted proteins | sample TergutEmb28metaG_3_FD_89872 | JGI IMG/M metagenome (GOLD analysis project Ga0123355, IMG submission 89872) | Embiratermes neotenicus P1 segment gut microbial communities from Petit-Saut dam, French Guiana - Emb289 P1 | ecosystem: Host-associated > Arthropoda: Insects > Digestive system > Gut ... | reverse complement strand
TTTCTTCTTTTATGTTTATTGGAGATAAAACGGACTATATTTTTCTTTTTACCATATGCAAGATAGTACTACTTTATTAATGAGGAATACCTTAGTTAATTTGCTCATTATAGGTAATTTAGTGAGTACTTAAACACATGATACAAAACAGTATTTGTAGTAATGTGAAAGTGGAAGTCATTAAAAAACTGATGTATTTTTCACTTTTAAAACAAATATACTATACTAATGAAGATCAGTTCAGTGAAAATTTTTTAACCATGAACAAACCTATTCACTAAACTTAAGTAAATACATGACTTAAGAATGTGCACTGTTTTTATGTGGTTTCTGCATAAAGCACCCAGGTTTGTGCCTCTAATTTTTTTTATTTTCGTTCAGTTAGGCAGCTGATTAATTTTGGATTGAGGTTAGGTGTACCACCTCTGAACAGGTATATTAAACTATATGCTGATTTTGAAAAGCACATTTTTTAAGTTTACTAATAAAATCTGTATTTTTATTTATTGACCTGTGCAGTTTATTTGGAGCCTATCTATCAAGCCTGCAATGGGATATATGCAAGTAAGGTGGATCCACATCCATAGTTGGTTTTGATAAACCATGCCATTCATTTCTTATGCATTATTGAACAGAATATTTGGAAATACCCTTGGAATGAAACTGTTATGTTCAGTTGCCTTGATAAAGCCCTCCCTCCAACTCAGAAGGCATATGATTTTTATAAACACAACCTTTTATTTTTCTGTTTAATGAGTCATACCAATAACACCATGCACAAACATAAAACAAATTGGTATTCACTGTTGGTAACTATATGTACCACGTACTTCAGGACGCAAATTTGTGTTGCAGACTAAAGTTTGTGCATTGAGTGCACTGAAGCGTATATCTAAATATATACAATACAAGCAACATGTAAAACTGTTTAAATACACGAAAAGTTATCATCTTAGTTTGTGCTGATTGTCATTGGTTTTGTCAAGTATTAAACACTTTTTCAGTGTGCTTCGAAAGAACAGGACAAAAGTAAACACTCTGAGAAACCAGAGCATTACTATGTGGTAATCCCCCTCTACAAGCATGCAGTGTCTGAGGAAATAACTGTCATTGAAGTAAACAAAAGCATATGTCTTGGATTCAGTTATGAACTTCTCTTAATCTCTAAATGTAAACTGGTAAAGATATAAAATCCGAATTTAAAAGACCAGTGCAATTTGTATTATACTGTTCTCAATGTGCTCCCTGATGGTGTTCATCGCTTATTTCAAACTTTGAAAAAATTGAAATGAAGACAATGTATTTTAATACCCCAATTTGGTCTTTTAGTGATAAAACGGCTGTGATTTTCTGACGAAATATTCATAAAAAAAGGACAGTTGGTATGTATGATTAACATTTAAACTGAGATAAGTAATTTGGAAAACAGTATTTTAGTAGACTCCCAGTGTTTGTATGAAGTTGTTGAAGAAAGTACAAAGTGGAATACAAGTACACCATACTCTAAGAGATATAATTTGTGTAATCTCAAAGGCTATAAGAAAATGTATCCATTTTCAAAGTGAATTCTGTATTCATACTCAGACTCACTCATTCCTTAAGCACATGTCTTTTATGTGGTCCTACTCCTGCAAAGGCCCTTGTGAAATTAATGTAGTACTACTCATATGGGACACAAACTTGTTGATTATTTACTTCTGCAGTAACAATTAAATAAACAATAACTACACGCATTTCAAATTATGCACAACAGTAAATTCTGCTATCTTCAATCTACCTCATCAAGGTATATGCAGGTATCTAAGCTGTGCCAGGGATATTGCACATAATTATGATGTGGACTTCTGACAGGGCCCAGAAATACTATTCAAGATGATGCTTCTGCTGTTTTGTAAACATATTTTTAAAAATGCCATGTTTCGGCTTCTGGGTTAATATATGGTCTGTAAATGGCTAGTGAAATTTTTAGTGATATTTAGATCTGTGTTTTTACTATGTGAGAATGCTCTATTAATTCCCTTATTGAGTGTTTCCATGTCAACATTATTGAGACATCTTTGAATGATTACCTTGTCAGACCCAAATTCAATACCTACTACTCTTCCGTCCCTGTTGCCTCCAGTCCCCTGCAGTCTCCTTTGGCATGGCACCAGTGGCATGATGGTGGTGATGATGGTGGTGCCTCTTTTTCTCAGCAGCGGCTACAGTTGAGGGTTTGGGCATATACATGGCAGCTGTAGTGTCATTGACAACCAGTTCACTCCCATCACGCTCAGTGCCTCCAACGTTGCGGTAGCCTCCACTGACCGGTTCATCCAGTGTTTCCTTGCGCCTAAGTGGTGAGTGGTTTGAGCCTTTGGTCTTATTTCCAGCTGCTGCTGATTCATGTTGCAGGTTTTCCCAGGCTTGACGGTAGTAACGGTTGAGTCCTCCTCTACTCTCTGAGCCTGATGAGTCAAATGATGCTACCGTGTTACAATCTGGCGAAGCACGATGGCGGTAGTGTTTAGTGCTGTGGTTCCTGCTCAAAAAAACGTGATTATAAAGTATATGTGAAAAATCACTGAACTTGTGTAAGCATATGTATTTAACACTTAGCATGCCAGCCGTTTGTGTTTCCTTGGGTCCAGAAACCCAGGCATTTTTTACATTTTCCATGTGACCCAAACCTGAGTTCAAGCCATGAATGTTATAACACATACACAAATATAAACCTGAGCTGTGCTCAGGTGTGGGCCATGCAGAAAGTTGGGAGAGCCTGAACCTTACTCAGGCATGGGCTTCAAAGTGTTAACACACTTCAGTACATATGAGCACATCAACAGTGACACAGTATGCGTCAGTTTTTCATTTTGTGAAAACTAAGTTTTCTTCAATTTTCTCTTGTCAAGTGGAATAAAACTTAGTGTATGAAACTGAAGATGCTTCAATTTGTTATTCAGAAATTATAAATATTGTGCATGTATGATTTTTATTTTTAGGTGAAATGTGTATAAAATGTATGTGAAATTTTTTTTTGGAGGGGTAGGTTCTTCTGACTGTGATTCAGTACAGAACTAAAGAATAGCCAAAAGATTTTCACTGTATAATAGTAGAAATCATGAATGTGCAGTGATACACAAATCCCAGTTTTGAAAACATGTGCCTTAGGCCATTACAGAAGTGGCTACCTCAGTTATTTGATGATCAACAAAGAATCCTTTCTTACAAGACAGTTAAATAAACATGACATTTCAAGATTACCATTATGACGCTGTGTTGTATGGTACATTTACCGGAGTGCAATATGTCACATTCCAGAATATATAATCTTCATAGTTTCTGCTGCAAGAACCTCATGTCTGTCAAAACAATATACCCATTTATGCAAAAAGAAATGTAACATTAATATAGGTGTTCACGGTGATATACAATATGTTTTATGATACTGTCAACTTTCCATAGCGTTTAATTCCCTGTACACATATTACACATGCATATTGTGTTTTCTATGAATACAAATTCTGATATCAGCCTAGCATGGCCTAAAGACTTCCATGTTAGCCACTACATGTCTTTGCAAAATCCCAAAGATTCTGTACCACAATCACCAATTACAAGTTAAATAAGTGTGTGAAGCAGGCATGCTCAACTTGTTGCCATTTAGGCACCAGTTGTCTCACTGTGCCCTCAACATGGCTGGGAGATGTGACACATACAGCAATGTGAATCTGACTGCAAGTTCTTTTACTGTATCTGCCAGCCAAACTTACTCTCATACCCCTGCTTCCTAACAGTCTATACTTGGCTACCTGCATGCAGACCCTGGCAGTTGCCTACATCCACACACGTATTTCAAGAGTACAACACACGTTGTAAAGGAAATGAAACTGATTAATTCTGTAAGCAGGATAATGTTACAATTAAAAACTGAAATGTTGTAACTGCACAAACTCCATTGCATTATGATAAGTATAAAGCACTTGTACACTTGTTAGAGAAAAATGTGAACAGCACTGAAGTTCTCCATGAATAGGAATATTGAAGCTGCTTCCAAATAATTCTCAAGTGTCCAGACTTGAAGCCCAGGTACTTTCAATCTTTCAGGGGTTTACTACAGAAGAAAGATTCTAGTGTGGTATGACTTATCTTGAAATGAAACTCTCATTCCAGTCCCCTTAATTAATACTGAAAAAGTACAGTTTCAGAGCAAGTGGCTCCATAAACCACGTGGGTTAGCCTCCTGCCTCCTGAAAAATTCACTTTGTTTCAAATTTTACATTTTTTAATTCTATTCATTTAGTTCAGTCACCATGACGTTCCTGAAGTGTCAGATCATGTAGCTGAAAGACCCAAAATACAAAAAAAGAAATTACCATTTGAGGTAGAAAATTTTAAGCAGTACAAAATTTTGTATTTCCAAGTAGAATTTCACCTAACCTTCACCAAGCAGAATTCATGAAATCATTTAGTGAATTATGTACAGATTTTTCTGTTACTTAAGTCAATACCCTATTGCAGTGCAGTAAAATTCAGTCGTGATGCAGAACAATCTTTACATAAGCGAGGTAAATGTATACTTTTATCAGCATTTATTCATTCCCGTTCTACTAAGGGATGCACCTTGGGTAAGGAAGAAATATCCTCTTAATTCATATCATGAGATTTGTGTAAATAATGTCATATGCTCTGGTCAGCTCAGCACCCTACTTGTGCCTCTTATCTGATTTTACAGAACTATAACCCATGTTCCAAATTATACTTTTGAGGTTTTATAGATGAAAAAACACTACCCATGACAAGACTAAGCACTTCCGTACACATGGAACAACAGAGATTTCAGCACCCAACCTTGTTGCAGATGAGTTCAGTGACAGAATGAATGTTTGGACCAAATATAGGCCCACTAAATTTATAGAGGAAATCCTACTGTGTTATGAACTTAAAACAATTTGTTATAGTTCCACCAAACACAACCAAGTTTTATTCAAGTATGACTACATGTTTCAGTCTAAAAAACCAGCATCAGGCCAACATTAAAAAACTTTTAAAATAAGGTACATTATAGTGTAATTGTGTTTGTTATATGGGAACTCATGACTTACAGTGGTTGTTACAATGCAGAATTTATAAAATTTTCATAATAGAGAATTTATATAAAACTATATAAAATCAACAAATTGAAGATGACCTGGCTGGTGGTTGTGTCAAGATTGTGTATAAATGATATTAAAATGACAAATTTAAAGTAGGAAAGATTAACTTGTATACATAGAGAATTTTGAGTCACAAGTGTTGGCAATATGATGTAATACCAATTCTATATTCAGTGCATATCTACTACACTCAGCGTAACACATTAAAAGATTCCAGTGGGTTTTGTATCATGTAGCCAACACTTGCGACTCAAAATTCTTTATATACCCAAGTTAACCTTTCCTTTCCTACTTACATTTACCATTTTAATACAATTTATACACAATTTAGACACAACCACCTGCCAAGATATCATAAACTTGACAATTTTATATAATTTTATTTAAATTCTGTATTATTAAAGTTTTAAAATTCCTGCATTGTAACAACAATTGTAAGTAATGGGTTCCCATATAACAAACACAATAGCACTATATTGTACCTCATTTTAAAAGTTTTTGTAATGTTCACCTGATGATAGTCTGTCTCAACTGAAACATATAGTCACACTTGACTGAAATTTGGTCGTGTTTGACGGGATTATAATGAATTGGTATATAGGCCCACTACTTTACTTCTGTGGGACCAACTGTATAGACAGCTTACTCACTAGTTGATAAGGAGACTTCAAAGCTGAACTGGAATATTACTGTTACAGAATGATGTTGTTAAAGTCACGACCTGTACCATGCTTGAGAAGGCAATTTATTTTTCTGTTATAGCTAGATCAATAGCTATTTAGAGGAAAGGTAATATCTATCTTCAAGTAATTTGTATGCATATTATAGCAGATGCATGCAACAGCAGTGCAAGAACAGTTCATAAGAAGAAAAACACCAGACAGAGAAAAGAAGAAGAATATTTTTGCCAACCTGCTGTTGGAATACTTCATCTGCAATCCATTTAATAAAGGTAGTGGGGATTTGATTTCCTGAAAAGCATCAATTGAAGAGAATTAGTGAAGGGTTTCTAAAAATGAAGTATGCTGGTGATGGAGAGATAATAAAATGGTATAAGACAGTGTACTGTCATACATACTAAGAGGAATTTCACATACTGGTTGTTACACAGATATTTTGTTTATTAATGACGTTCAAAGGACAATAAGATTTCCAGTGTGGACAGACCGTCTGTTCGTTTTAAACAAAGTTTTTATTTTGGTAGTAGAAAAGAACAGACACCCATGATGAAAGTTTGATTAAATTTAGAAGAACTGTGCTTCTGTGCAAAACGAATCTAATACTGGTGCATGTCAGTGCTGCATCAGTACTGTACCTTGTTGGACCTAGATTGGGTTTGAGAAATAGCCAGCTGTGGTTCGATTTCGATAGGCAGCACCGCGAGAGAATTCTCGCCTCCCCACTTGCTGATCAGGGAAAGGCAGAGCCAGAAGCGTATACCAGCGTGACGGCATGGTTCGTGCAGGGGGAAGCTTGCGTTTCTTCCCACTAAAACAGCAAGGGTAGGGACAGAAAATCCTGGGTTAGTGATATATCAGTGTTAGCAGGATTAGGAATAAAATTACTAGGACAAGAAGGCTCCACACAATGTAAACATAGTACATGATCATGCAGGCTTGGATAGACAGTACTAAAGAAGAATCATACTGAATTTTCCACCAACTGTTTTACTGTATTTACAAAGTATAAATTCTTTTCTTCTTTTATAACAGCAAAAGTCGAAAGATGAATTTAGCTAGTTGATTTCAGCCATATCTCAGTGGTCCAAACAGCTGATTAGAATGAACTATGAATACACATGTCTTTCTGATTCATTAACCTAAGCAGTGAATGCATAATTTAGTGTATGAAAGGAAAACAAGTTGTGACTGGCTGGAGACAGGCAGATACTGCAATATGGATTAATCATGCTTCAGAGTACAGCTAGAACTCTTAGAAACTATTGAAAGAAAGAAATTCGGTTTATTATAAAATTGGTTTTGATTAGCATATCATGGTACAACTTCATATGAATGGAAAGAGGACTCCAAAAGACATCTAACAAATATGAATGTAGATAAATCAGTGCACTGCTGAAAGAACATTAACATACACTAAAATGTAAAGACTTTAATGGCCAGCAGTTTTCTCTGGAAGGGTAGTTCTGTGCTGTCACACATTTAATTGTATATTTCTTATTTCTGAAAATATGCCTAGTCTAACTCGCTCCTGGAGAGTTAAAATAATAATTCATTCTCTCCAACACAACACAGTGCATTGGCAGGAAAAGAATTCAAGGTCTGCTGAACTGTTTAGAATAGCCAGTAACAAGTGTCTCCTTAATGTGGATATGCCAACATTTTCACAACTTAGATCTGCTGCAGGTGACAATTTGAAGGTATGATTCACATGTGACACACTTCAAGTACTATGTGCATGTAACCCAACAAGCATGTGGATTTATACAGGACCAACAAGATTAAAAGTTTTGTTCATATTTTTTAGGTAAAATATTCTCCATTGTCTTATAAAGGGTCAATCATTGCCACCATCTGTCTCACATTCAAAGAAATTCCCTTCCACATAGGAACACATAAATGAAGGCTTATCACATTATCCAAATGCATTTTATGAAAACCCGAAGAGAATGCTTCAGAATGGTAAATCTACCAAAATAGACTTAAGTGACAGATATGAAACAACACACAAAAGAATGAAGACATGTTTAATATGTAGCCTGGCACAAGAATGGACTTTTTCAAATAACTTACAGAATGAAAGGAAGATGATATGCATTCCAATAACATCTGAGAGAAATTAAAATCTCAACAAATTGTTTCTACCGAAAAAATAAATTCCTTAAACATGAAAGATGCTGTCCATAGATGAATTACACTGTAACAGTTCAAGATTTTTTTCTGTTAACATCACACTCATTAGGCCTCTACAAATTCAATTCAAGCCAAAGACAGACATACATATAGCTCTGTGGACAACACACTATAACATGCAGCAATATAAAACAGCATGACATAACCTACTGATCATATTGTGTTATAATGACATTTGTGCTTCACATTTATGTAACATATTTTTGCAGTGATGAATCTACAGTCAAGAAGACACAGCCATGCTGATAGATGTCATACATGGAAATCAATATTGCTGTTCTCAGTATATTAAACATGATATTTTTACCAAAGAACTGAGGAGTATCTCCTCTTCTAAATCACATATAAAAGCAGATGTCTTTGTACAAGCAAAGCAATTAATTTTGTACAGCTAAAATAATAAGATTTATAAAGGATCCTGTTTACTGTTTTCCACTACATATTTGGGGGTATTGAAAGAATCTTGCAAGCAGATTTGGTTTAATAATTCTGGTCCTGTATTTCTTTCATGAGATGGGCAGGGCGTGTAGCACACACAGGGGAGAGGAGAGGCATATACAGGGATTTGGTGGGGAAACCTGAGGGACACAGACCACCTGGATGACCCAGGCGTAGGGGGAGGATAACATTACGATGGATCTTCAGGAAGAGGGAAGTGGGGGATGGAGTGGATCGATCTGGCTCAGTATAGGGACAGGTGGCAGGCACTTGTGAATGTGGTGATGAACCTTCAGGTTCCATAAAATGAGGGGAATTTCTTGACTAGCTGAGAACCGGTTAGCTTCTCAAGAAGGATTCTGCTCCATGGAGTATGGAGGATTATTCTTTCTATCCTATTGTCATTTTCTTCTGAACTCCCTTCCATATATCATTCCCCTTCTTACTCCAGTACTAGCCAGTGACAACCCCATTTGTGATAAGGTTTTTTAGAACTTCATTAGCCATTCCAGGCACATGCAGGCCTAGTAACGGTATCTGAAATTAGGCTATGGAGCTTCCTCTTTTCTAGTCATCATTGTCACCCATTCATTCAACATTAATATCAGCTGTTAGTAATCTTTTAAATAAGAATAAATTGTTTTTCTGTTACTTGTGGCCTGAGTTTGAAAAAAACAATTTTGTGCAGATTCATATAAATATTTTAATCAGTAATCTGTTACAGTAATAAACATTGTACCTATTTAGCCTCTCTGCCCAACTACCACAATGATTCACAAAGTTATATATATATATATATATATATATATATACCTATGGGTTAAAGTTGATAAAGATGAGAACAGTGATTTGCTTGTACTTTATATTAAATTTCTCTGTACTTATTCAGTATCCATTGTTCCTTTATTTTTAAATTTATAAACTTTTATATTGCAGTTCGTAAGTATGCTACTTAGCTTATAAGTGTGTATATGGGGGCATGCAGTGGCACAGTTGGTTGAGGCACTGCGCTACAAGCCGGAAGGTTGCAGGTTCAATTCCTGATGGTGTCATTGGAATTTTTCATTGACATAATCCTTCTGGCCACACTAAGACTCTGGGATTGACTCAGCCTCTAACAGAAATGAGTACCAGGAATATTTCCTGGGGGGTAAAGGCGGCCGGTGCGTACGGCTGACAACCTTACCACCTTCATGTGCCGACCGTCTTGAAATCTGGCAGCCTCAAACTCCCAGAACCCTCAGGGCCTGTCCAGGCCTGTAATGGGATTGCTTTACCTTTATAAGTGTGTATATTATATTTTAATTTATTTTAAAGTTGTTTTTTGTAAATTTGTAATTATTTGTGTTTACTTGTCTAATTTGAAATTCTGTTCTAAATTTGTACCATTATATTAATTATGACTGCTTCAGTGGTCTAGGGGTAGCATGCTGGCCTTTAGTACCCAAGTTTGCGGGTTCAAACCCGGCCGAAGCCGTCGGATTTTTAGGGGGAAAAAATCCTCAGCACGCCTTCCTTCAGAGGGAAAGTAAAGCCGCCAGTCCCATGTCGTAGATTTGCGGCATGTAAAAGATCCCTAAATTTAGGCAAAATAACTACCAGACATCTTTTTTGCCCACAGTTCCACCTTTCGCTGCTAGGATCTCTCGCATCGTTGTGGACGGAGGCACCTGGCGGCTAAAGTGGGAACGTCTAAAGGCAGGGGAAAGCAATGGCAAACTACCCCCAAGAACTTGCCCAGGATGCAGTGTGCCA
>Ga0123355_10022075_pt1 | contig 10199 bp, 18 predicted proteins | sample TergutEmb28metaG_3_FD_89872 | JGI IMG/M metagenome (GOLD analysis project Ga0123355, IMG submission 89872) | Embiratermes neotenicus P1 segment gut microbial communities from Petit-Saut dam, French Guiana - Emb289 P1 | ecosystem: Host-associated > Arthropoda: Insects > Digestive system > Gut ... | reverse complement strand
TCGCCGGAGCCGGCGACCGGGTCGCGGTCGAGTTGCAAGGCGGCGGGACAGACCGGATCGTGCTGATCGATCCGGATACCGGCGCCGTCACCGGGCGGATCACGCTCGGCCGGTGATCAGCGCGACCACAACGTTGCCGCGCGGTCGCGAGAACAGGTGCGCCTGCAGGTGCATCCCAATCCGCACCACTGCTGCCGCAACGACGGCCATGATGGTCGCCATCCGCAACGGCGATTTTCTCCTTAGCGGAACGGACCGCGGTGGGGTCGGCGCCGTCGCAAGCGCGAAACCGACGATGCGACCGCTGCGCGCATCCCTGCCCACACCTTCTGCCGATCTCTCCACAACATCGGTGTAGCGACGCGGACAACGACAAACGGGAAACGGCTAAGTGACGATATGCAGGCGCGTGGAAACGACGATGGTGACGCCCAAGCGCGAATTGAGACTCGCCTCGGTATCTTTGCTGCCGAAGTGGTGCAGCCGGACTGTGAAGAACCGCACAGTGATCGCGTTACTGAGGCTGACCCAGCTGATGTCGGCGTGCAAGCCGAATTCTTGGTGTCTGCCCGATAGCGCCAGGCAGAAACGCAAGTCCTCAGGACGACCAGCATTCCCACGGCCAGCGCGGCAACCGTGGCAACAAAGAAGACGGCACGCCCGACCAACCCGATCGCGCCTGAAGGATCGATGACGACGAGCCGGCCGTAGCGTCGATCGCTTCGTGGAGCCATGCGTTGTGTGCTGCGAGATCCGCAAATGCTGGAAGCACTCATGCATGGACCGTACCGTCACCCTGCAATCCGTTGGTGCGAAGGGACGCGCTCCGTGCTGCGCGGAGCGGAATACGATGCGGCATGAGCGGTCGCTTGAACTGGCGGTCGTTGTGGACTAGAAGGCGGCGCGCGGTCCCGTTCGTCTAGAGGCCTAGGACACCGCCCTCTCACGGCGGCAACACCGGTTCGAATCCGGTACGGGACGCCAAGTAAACCAGCGACTTGCGATGGCGTAAAGGATTTCAGGGCAGGCATCGTGCCATCGAGCGCAATCGCAGATAGTGCTGTGTGTCCGGTAGCTCGCGTCGAACCGCCCCTGATTCGAATCGCCGACGGGCCCGCTGGCCGAATCCAGTTTGGCAACACGGGTGGATCACCACCTCAGCCGGCAGCTTTGAGGTGACCACGGTTTGCTGCGGCGGTGGCCTGGCAGGTTGGTGGGCAACAGAATCGCCTCGGACATCCTCGCAGCGCAAGCCAGCGTGAACAGCGTGACCCAGTCGTAGAAAGGTATCCGGGGGCATAAGCCTCTCATCGTCGTTGCGATCGGCAAGCAGCAGGATGGCGGCCTCGGCCAGCAATCGGATGCCTACCGCCGTGACGGGCCGTGCGGCTTTGGTCAGCGCAACTGCGAACGGGATCCACTCCGCTTCCATTGCCTGGTGAGCGCTGCGGTCCTCCTCCTGCGCGTCATCGTCGTGGTCCATGAGAGCCAACTTTTCTTGCCAGATGGCGAGCAGCGGCCGGCAGAGCGACGAGCTGCGCATCGGGGTTGTCGGAACGAGCGGTCATTGGCTGCTAGCTTTCCCCGGAGGTCCCCCGGGAGGGGGGCCGTCCGGCGAGAGGGGGTACCGCCCCGCCTAATCTATTGCTCACATACCAGCAGCAGTCGTTCCAGCGTGTCATTTCTGCCCAAATCGGTTTCGTTGCGCGCGCTCGCCATGCCACTAGTTTGCAAAATTCTAATTTGAGATTTGTGCGCGTGTCTCTGTCAGCCCTCGCTATGTTTGGCTCTGTGCCGGAGCGCGGGGCGTCATTTCCGTTGCGCTGCCGGCCTGCTGCATTTGCTCACTCTCCCCACCGCAATGGCCGCCGCAACGGCCACAGACAGTGTTTTCAACGACGCCGACTGTCCGTCGCGATCGGTCATGGCTCTCGACTCGGAAGCCGCTCGGCGATCACGAGCGTGGAGGATGCACAAATGCTGGCACGAAAGCGATACTGAGAACGGTGCTGGCTGAACGGAATCGAAGATGCCGGACGACGGGAAACCCGCGATAGTAGGGCGTTCCACCCGCATTTTTTCAGGTTGCTCGCGTCCTCCAAAATCCGTAATGAGCGAGCATCCGCGGATGCACCAGGCGCATCGGCCGCTCCAGTACCGGAGCACCGAAACGCGAAGCGGCCTCGAATGCCTCAGTATTACGTCTTGCAAAAACCAGGGTGTTCTGGATGTACCACCATTCGCACTCGTCGCGATACCAAAGGCGCGGGCGAATGACATCGAAGCATGCACAGTCGTGCTCCTGAAAGAGAGCGGCCCAGTAATCGGGCCATTGCTCGTTGACATGATGGATGCCGCCCTGCCCTGGTATTGCCGCGGAAAAGAGAAAGAGATTGCTCAGAGAACAGAGCTCGGCGACAAACGAATCCGCGCGGTCGAGGGATAGGTGCTCGGCGACTTCGAGGCTCATTGCTAGGTCGAAGCGCTCGCCGCCGAGTGTTTGAGCGAGACCGCCCACCTCAAGATCGCACTCACGGAAAAGTCTTGGTTCAATCATGAGACGGCCACGATCAACGTGGTTGCCATCGAGGCCGATTCCCCGCTCGACGCCGAGTTCCAGCGCAGCCCGCAGCCACGGTCCGACGCCACAACCAATATCGACGACCGATCTGATCGGAACGACACTGGTAAGTTCTTTCAAGGTTATGCGGGCCGTCGCGAGACTTCCGGCAGAGAGCTGGTCAAAGAACGCCCCCGAATAGACGGTCGCCTTCAGATCGCTCGGCACATCACGTCTCCTCTTGAAGGCTTGATTGTATTCGGCTCAGATAACCTAGCAACGATGGCGGGCGACGGGGAAGCCCCTGGCCCAGGATCAGCCCGCCTCGGGCACGCCGAGTAGCTGCGCGAGCGTTGGTAGGGATTGCATCTCCCCGATATTTTTGCGCCTGAGGCGGCGGGGAGGCAGTCCGCTCGGGCGAACGCACAGCGCATGGCTTTTTCGGAACCCAGAAAAATTTCTTGGGGTTTTCACAAATCGCCGTGCCGGTGAACGCGATCGCCACCCCCCGACCCCGACGGGCTCCGGCGGGATGGAGCGCTAGCTGAATGCATTCGGCGCGCCATTTTACGGGCGACTGAAGAGATATCCGTCGAATCTAATGTGGCGCAGATGGTCTGACCACGGTCCGAAGTCGTTAAACCAGTTGAGACGGAATCCGAGCTTTCGCATCCAGTCCATCAGATCATCCGGTGTAATACCCCATTGCCAGAAGTGATGAGCGTCGCGCCACGGTCGTCCGAGCCACGGCACGGTTTCGTTGTGCTCACGGTACCACTTCAGCACACGCGCCTGATCACTACCCTCCGGTGTGTTCGTCATGTACCACTCAGCTCCACGCGTGTACAATCGTGTCGTCTGCGGCAACGCGAAGTCCTCATTGAAAATGATGAAACGATCGACTTTGCCGGCGTACCGCCTTAGGAACTCATCCCAATTGGGATCGACCTGGTGCAATAGCACGTCATACAAGATCGCCGCGTTGCACGAAGGCAGTGCGTCTATGAATGCCTGATCGCCGAGATTTCCTTCATGCAAGCTTGTCCGTGGTTCTGCAGCTGCACGCGTTCGCGTAAGGCCGGTGATATGCCCGTCGAGGATCGCCGCGTGCTCTACACCGTTCTCCAGCGCGTGAAAGGCATATCCACCATTCACTCCCCAACAGGCGCCTCGATCGCGTCGGTAATCATTGCGGCTTTGTATGTATTGATCGGCCAGTCAAGCTCTGGTTCCACTGGGTACGCAGACATGTGGTTGCTCCGTCCCTAACTTTGTCTATATCTATTGCCAGTACCTTCCGCGGCAAAGCGCAGGCTGGCCACCCTCGCCGCGCTAGGCTCAGCTTGTACGGGCAAATCGAGTGCGTGACCATGCGACAGGACGCCCACCGCCCGGCGATGATGCGCGGCGTCGCGGCCACCAGATGCACCGGCCTTAAAAAATTTGGTACCATTTTGTAGGGGTACATGTGCAACCCGCGCACATAACGGGATCCCCGTGCATCGTCGGCACTCCGTTAGGACAGCTGTACGAGGAGCAACCTGCAACTGCAATCATCGTCATCGTCATCGTCATCGCGAATGCTATCGCTGATTGCGCGCGCGGTTTGGTTTTCGTAGGTGTAGCAGGGGCGCGGGCAGACTTCGGCATGGGGTCATTCCTTTACCGGGTTTGGTTTCGATAAACTGTAGTCCCGGAAGTAAAACACCGCCGTCCGGCGACCCGTTCTCGTAGCATGCCGCGGGGCCGCGCCCTATGGCCGATCAGGCTGGGTGTTCTTGGGCCGACCGGTGTCATGTGGGGGAATATTTGTTTTTGGGTGATGGTTGTGCCGGTGACCGTGTTTGTAATGATGGTCGTGCCGGCGGACGTGAACATGGGCTTTTCGAGTGTCGCTCTTCTTCTGTGGTTTTTTCTCTTCCTCCACAGCTGGAACGAGGTTTTGGGAGTCATCCAGTACACTGGAGTCCGAATTCGGGCTCCCGAGTAACTTGACGTCGCAGGTGCCACCATATTCGTTACCCGCGATGTGGCGCGCCAGCGTAGGAGTGGAAAGTAACGTCTCGGTATAATGTCCGGTGAGCTTGTCGAGTACAATCATACGCTTAGCAACCCAGGTCAAGGTGTTATCTCTCCCCGCCGCTGGCGACACTGCGATGAGTACATCCGGATTGTTCAATTTAATCGTGAATGTATAGCTCTCGCGATCCTGGGGTTCACAGGGATCAGTGGGTAAGGTCTCAGAACTAATTTTGCGGTCTGGTCCCAGAGTGAGCGCGGGATGATTTCGTTGGCAAGTCTCTTCGCGTTCCTTTAGCTCGTTTCCGTTGACGACATACTCGGCGCGCTTGGACGTTTGCGAAGTACATGTCCATACAGTCGCGGCAGAAGGATCTGCCGCGTTGGCGGAGCCGGCCAGGACGGCAACGGCTAGAGCCAGCAAAAGAAACCGCTTCATCCCGGCGTGCCCTCGACGGTTTGCCTGTTGCCACCCGACCCACCTGGCTCTCGGACCAGGGCCGGACCAGAATCGAGGTGCAATCGGGTACCGCGCCCGGGCGATTCGCCGCAAGATGGCCAGACCATGGCGAAGGGCCATGCGTGGCGGCAGCCTTCGGACAGGCGATGCGACACGACATAGTGCTGGAGCAGCGCACCAGCTCACAGGCGGGCTATTCATCAAATTTCGCAGCCACGGCGGTGAACCGTCATGCCGCGCGATCAGCGAACCGGGAACAGCGTCAGCAGCTCGGGAAACAGGATGTCGCACCGCTCCATCAGCGCACGGGAATCCTACTGCCGGGAGTGGGCCGTCAGCTCGTGGACGATGGCACGCGCGCCGGCGTCAGCGCCGTAGCGGGCAATCAGCGTGTCGAGGCGGTAGCGCTTGCGGCGTTCGCAGCGCGAGCAGGCGACTGTGTGCATACCGGTGCGTGTGGCGAAGGCGAGCATCCAGATGCGGCTCGACGCGCCCGCGGGCCGCCCGTTTGCGCAGCCCGTCGTGCTTTGCCACCGCCGTCGTCGCATCTGCAGGTCGGCGGCGACGAGGAACAGGATGTCCGCGCGGCCCTGCGGCAACACGCGCCAGGCCTGTGAGTCCTGCAATCCCATTCGCTGCGCCACGGCGCGCATGGTGAGCTCGTCCGGTCCCATTTGGACGCCCGCGGCCACGACGGTTCGGGCAACCCGTCGGCCTGTGGCTATACGGTTGTCCCACCACCGAACATGTCGCTGGGGGCACACGGGTCGCTGCACGACGGCGACGCTGCGCTGTGGTCGCTTATCCGCTACCTTTGGTGTCGCGCTCGATACGCTCTAGCTCGCTCCAAAATTCCTTGAATATCTCGGCGCGGATGTGACGTTCGATGCCGTGTGCTTGTACCCTGTCGGGATGATGAAGGCGGGCAAAGGCCTGCTTAGCCCGCCCCAGCCCTGCTGCGGTAACTTGCATTCTGTCTAGCGTCGCCAGCGCTGCGTCGCGTTCGGAAATGAGCCGACTGTTGTGCTCTTGGCACTTCGAAAACTCGCTACGTACGCTAGCTATTTGTCCTTCCAGGTCGCGCGTAACAAGGCGCAGCTTCGCATAGCGGCTGTTGCGTGGAGCGATAAGAAACGAAATAACCGCCAATATGACGGCCCACCAAAAACTAGTGGCAAACGGCTGAAACCGCATGATGTGCGGGACGCTCGAAGCCTGACCCGCATATAGAAGCAATGGCGATAACGGCCAGGTAAGAATGGAAGTCAGGTAGAAGAGGAAGCTGTGCGAAAGTTCGGCGCATCCGTGGGGTAAATGTCGAGATACGTTCATGTTGCAGTAGTCTTTTGTGGCAATCATCCATGCATCCCGGTATGCCATCAAGCCAATGAGGAAATAGAGTATCGGAAAGAGCCAAACCAAACGAGCTGTGCGCAGAGTGATGATGCTCATTTATGGGTCCATCCCTTCGCTGGAAACTGCACCGCGTGCCAGCCACCTCGCTGAGCAGGCCGGTAGCCGTTTGGCATGCCAGGGATATTTGGCGAGCATTCCGCGTCACGAAACGATCGGCGCCATCCAGTGCGGCCAGCTTCCGCCCATCATATACCGCCTGTGCAATGCCGTCGTAATCAGCATCGCCCTTTCGGGTGGAACGGCATCGAGGATGCGAGCGGCCACAGCGTCAGGTTCGCCCAACCCAACGTCAAGCACGCTAGCCGAGAACGGCCGTGCGGCGGCCACGGCGGGCGCAGAGGGGCGACCGGCCGGTTGCGTGCCGTTGGCAGTGCTTGCGGCCTCGTGAGCCTGACGGGCCTTTAGGCGGCGGGAGCGCTCGGTGCCGGACATGGCATGAGCGCCGATCCTCGGGCGTGACATGGCCGGCCTTTCGTGTCGCATCGCCCGGCACGATACGCCTGGCGGCCCGGCGGCGGCACCCACGTGCACAGCGCACCAAGGACCAAATGTCGCTGTTGCACTCTCTGGACAGGGTGATACCGCCCTCATTCTCGACACGAAGAATGGACACGTATGTAACTGGTGTTGACCATAGAGAGCGACTGTAGTGCGAAGTACAGGTGATATCAGGGAAACGCAGCGGCCCATTTAGGCCTGCAAAACCCGCAGCAGAGTTGACTGCACCTGGGAGCATGGCCAAGGATGCAAAAGGATTACTGAACCAGCCCACAATTGCCTTGCCGGGGCCGTAACTAATTCAGAGAGACACGTGAACCAGGTTAACCTGCACGAGCTGTCCCAGCGCATCTTTTCCGAAGTGCGTCCGTACACGATGGTCCCATTTGAGGGCCTAGCGTGTACGATCCGGCTTACGATGGACGCCATCAATGCAGGTAGACTGGGCGATTTGGTTGAATGTGGCGCATGGCTAGGCGGATCGAGCTTCGCCATGCTGCTCGCCCAACGCTACACATACGGGCGGATCGTCAGGCCGGTCTGGATGCTTGACAGTTTCGAGGGGCTACCACCGGCTGATGAGCGTGACGGTCAGGGCGCGCTCCAGTACCAGCAGAACATGGACAATCCGTGGTACTTCGACAATTGCCGGGCCCCAATAGAACGTGTCCGCGAAGCCATTTCTAATCTCGGTTTCAGACCCGATGAAGCCATCGTCGTACCGGGATGGTTTCACAACACCATCCCCGCCATCAAAGATGAAATTCGGCGAAAGGGAATATCAGTTCTGAGGGTGGATTGCGATTGGTACGAACCCGTCAGGTATGTCTATGAAGAACTGGTGGAGTTTGTGGCAAAGGGGTCGCCAATTATCATTGACGACTATTACGCCTGGGATGGCTGCGTGCGCGCCACTCATGAGTTTTTGGTCAAAAACGATTACCCTTGGCGCATTCGGACCATGGACCATTTCAATGGCGCTTGGATGATTAAAGGGGATACCCGCGCGTCACTGTAACAGAAATCACGCATCCTACGTGGGACTGCGACGGCTCGTGCGGCGCATATGCTGCGCCCTCGCCACGGCACCAATGTTGTTGGCTCTGGCGGTCGCGGCCTGGCCGGGCGTCGCGGGCGCCGTGCGGTTCATGGACGAAACGAGCGGGCCGCCCGTGGGCACCGAGATCGACGGCTTCGTGGCGGTCAGCCGGATGCAGTGGCCATAACGTCCCGAGGCGTGCGGCGCCAGAGTTGTTCCAGCACGTAGAGATCGCCGTAGCTCTGGGCCTCGACAAGCTGCCAGCCGGGGTGGTCTGCAACGATCTCCTCGGGGGCGCAGCGGCGCAGGGACAGCGCAGCTATCAGATTTCGTGCCGTCCATTGGCATTGTGCGCCTCGTTGACCACCGCTGGCGGTATGCTGGCGTCGCGCGACACCCCGATCGGCGTGTCGCCTGCCCCGCAGGGAACCTATCGAGCGACCTCGATCGTTACCAACCCGGACGGCGACGGCCCACAGGTGGTGCGCCGGGGGCCGCCCGAGGGGATCACCGGCCGGCACTGACCACCGCCGCATTAATCTCTCCTGAGCCGCATCGGTGAGCAGCCTCCGCACGCTCGGCGAGATCTCAGCCCGCACGTCGATGCTCAGCGTCGCCTTCTCGCGCTGCGAGCGTCGCGGGCGTTACCGCCTCGAGGTGCCGATCGAGCGGCACGGCGCCAACGCCCCGCCGCTCGTCACTGTGCCCGAGCTGACGGCGGACTGCCCGCATCGGGGATTGGCCGCGCTGATGGGGGGTGCGACATTCTGTTTCCCGGGCTGGCGGCGCTGTTAGGGGCTGCTGATCGCGCAACGAATCAACGAGCTTCAGCCGGCCGTCTCCAACCGCCAGATTGCGCGAGGCCGAGGCCGCCTGGGCGACGCCGCGGCGGGGCGTGACACGATGAGTGCCTCGAGATTCGCGACAAGTTTCCTGCACGAGCTTCAAGCCCGCGGCGATCCCTACTGGCCGGATCCGGTCAGGCTGCTCTCGCCATATCCGGGCGCGTAGCAAACAACCCCAACTCCTTGCTGAGCGCGTCACAAGTTCTTCCGCGGCGATTTCGGAAACCACGCGCGACCCAGAGCGGAAAACCTGTCAGTAACGCGGCTGCGTTCGCGCACGCCTACGCCGCCCAGGAGTTCGCATTACGGCCCTCCGTGGCACGGAGAGGCCCGCGGGTCCGCTACGCCGAGCGTGCAGCAAGAGCGTGGCTTCGCGACCTACGACTTTCGGCAGGCAATGCGCTTTTCCTGCGGCTCGCCTCCAGCCGTTCCATAGTCCTGGCCCAAAACGGTGTAACCACTGAGGCAGAGTTCTGCAGCCTTGGCGTCACAGATGTCGGGCACGCCATTGTCGCCACCACCGCAGGCAATCAGACTATACACCTGTTTGTCGGGATCCGATGTCGGCCTGCACCCAGCCGAAACCGCGGCGACAACCACCAAGGCGCCGAGCAACCTTTGCCATGCAGCCAAAGCGCGTTCCTTTCGCGACAGCATGCCCGACCACCGCTACCACATTCCGGGTCTGGTAAAATCAGCACGCGAATGTGGGACAGTGGGTGCGTGCCTAGAGCGCGCGCGAGTCCTGGATTGCGGAGCACCCTCGCGTGCCCCCACCGCTGACGTCGGCCGCGGACCGTGCCGATGTACAAAACGTCCGATCATGGTACGCTGCGTCCGTGTCGCACCGACCCATCACCGATGTCTGGATCCTGGCACGGCCGCGCTTGCGCAATGGCGCCAAATGCTACGGGGCGTATCCACTCGGTTTACTGCACCACGCCCACACGGAGCTTGGTGTGCAGCTCGAGGACCCGGTACTGCATGTCGGCCCCGGCAGGGTCCGGCAGTACCTATAGAGCGGGTTGACGCTGCATGACCGGACGCTCGAGCTCAACGCAGCCACCGAGCCTGACTTCCTTGCCGACGCGCGCGAACCGTACCCCGCCGGCGTTGCTGCCGTGCTCGCAGATCCGCCGGACAGTCCTGAGCACGCAACTCGCTACGCGCCCGCACGCCGCAAAGTCCTCCGATCCCTGCACAACCGCCGCGATGAGGCTTGCACACGGACGCGACTGGCGGACAAGCTTGCGATATGCAACAGGCGATCCAGGCGTTCCTCCTCGGTTTTCCCGCTCTGTTCTCGATTGTGAATCCGCCGAGTGCGGCGTTCACTTTTTTGGTCGCGACCAGCGCGTTCAC
>Ga0123355_10022074_pt1 | contig 10199 bp, 7 predicted proteins | sample TergutEmb28metaG_3_FD_89872 | JGI IMG/M metagenome (GOLD analysis project Ga0123355, IMG submission 89872) | Embiratermes neotenicus P1 segment gut microbial communities from Petit-Saut dam, French Guiana - Emb289 P1 | ecosystem: Host-associated > Arthropoda: Insects > Digestive system > Gut ... | reverse complement strand
ATGTGACTGTTCCATTTTAATGAAATCACAAATTTTGTCCAGCGGATTTGTTCTGAAAACATGACGTAGAACACTATAAAGAAGCTCCCCACTGAGAGGGAGCTACATACAGGTTCACGACCAATCACCGCTAAACCCACGTATGGTTTATTCATGCCAACAAACTATTGAGACTTGCAATCATAGATTCAATCTCCTTGCGAAGTTCTTGGGCTTGCTTATCATTGCCAATGGAGAGCCCAGTATCTTTTAAGGCATTGACGGCATTACCCATCCTCTTGACTTGCTTTTTAGCAGTTGCATACTTCTTCTCAGATGTGTCACTATCTCCAACCGTTAAAAATGAAGATGGTGATAATTGACCGAGTGCTAATTTCTTTCTATCATCATCTGATAAGGTGCTGAGATCGACTTTTAACAAATCCTCTGCGGCTGATGCGGATCTGTTTAAGACTGTTATAAACAATTCAGCATCTTTGGCATTACCCTCTTTTTTTAAACCATCAACATGAATTAGAACCGTCTTTGCACGACTATAGGATTTACCTGATTTTATCCCAACGGCTTCTGCCACCTTACCACGGGTTAGTTGACTTTTTTTATCCTCATTTGATTTGGGTTCTTTTTTAGATGGTTTTTCCGTTGTGGACGATTCGTCCATATCGGGTTGGTTTTGCTTCAATGATGATAGTCTTTTGATGAATGCGTCCATTGCAAGATTATGTTCTAGTGACATTCCTTCACGGGCTCTTTGTGATGTTGTTTTATTTCGATCACAATTATACAACACCAAAGCAGCTAACTCGTCAGCTTCTGATTCAAATGTAACAAACTCACAGGGCACTTCATCATACCCTAACTTTACTGCTGCTTTCCAACGTCGATGTCCAGAAATAATCACGAAATTATCGGTTATCACCAATGGCACAAGAATTTTATCAGCAGCCACGATTTTAGTAACCATATCAGATATATCGTCTTGACCATAAATCAGTTCGTTTTGCGGATGGGGTTTGAGCTTATCAGTCTCTATAAATGTTCTGCCGTTTTCCACTGTAATGCTCCCTTCTAATCCGAATCGTTCAAATGTATCATTTATATATTTTTTTGTGAGAACGTCTGAGTGATGCATTGGTAAGCTCCTTAGATTCGATATTGAAATTATATTGTAAATGAATACAGATGTCGAGATGATTTATTAATAATATGAACAACAATACAGTCCTTACAATCATGATGTGAAACTATATAGGAGAAGCATGAGCAGGTACCGAAGCACCCACCCATGCGTCATATGATTATGATTTAACGTCTGTGTTGTTATCTCCTGTAGGAGTTGGTGTAGCTTCATCTGTTTCGGTTGTGGATGATGGTAGTGGCAGCGTAGCAGTTTTAGAGGTAGGAGAACCTTCAATATATTCGCTATACAATATTCCAAGCTGACGATTGAATACGGTAAAGATAGCTTTTTCTTTGTTGTCATCTTTTTCAACCAATGACAACATACAGAAATCAGACAGTTCAACATAGTATTTGAATCCATCCTCCGAATGGGCATATAACAATGCTTGTTTCATTCCATTATTCGCATGACCAATATATATTTGAGCGTCTATTAAATCATCTTCTGATGTATTAAAAGAGTCTGATAGTCCGAATAGTGGAGTAATATTGATAATGGAGTGGCTGAGATGGGTAGTGTGTGGGGCGAGTTGCTCGCGGTAGTGAAGATTAATACATACATATGGTTGATTCATCATTGAATCGGTTTCCACACTATCGTTTTCGTCAAAATCGTTACTTAATTTATTCATCTGGGATTGGTTCAGATGTTGTTTATCAAGTACGGACGGATTAATCATAACTAATGGTCTGGCAGATGGTACGTTTCCATCTAACAGCATACCATTGGCATTAAGAAATTCTCCAACTGGCAACATGGAACTCAACTGTTCTAAGATGGGATATTGCGACATCATCATATTAAATTGTTTTGTTACATACTCTGCTTGGATGCGTTCGATATAATCGTTCGTCCTAGCAGTTTTAATTGTCTTGGTTTTCATTTTAACACCTCATGAGATTATTTTATTTGACCATGAATTCATTCAGTATCAAGAATCTGATTTGTGTGTCGGATATGCTATCCTCCTCAAATAGCAGAATATACTTGTATTGTGTTGATATCGTTATTGCCTAACAATTTAGCTGGTTAGGTGATTGGCTACAGATTACATGCGTCCAGTTGATTTCTATTGGTCTTACAAAATAGTTATAGTGGTGGAAGAAAATAATTTATTCGAGATATAGTTGCGTTAATCCTTTATAGCATCCGACAACCAATTTGATGCACCAGTCATTGGATATCGTACGGAGACGGATTCATAGTATTTCTTATATGTAACAAGATTGATGCCAGCTCCTGTATCTATAGGAGAGATGTACTTTGTAGTTGAGAGCAGTCATTACCCCAGACATTAATAGTTTGATCATTGGATCGCTCGCTGATATGGTATGCAATCATTTCTTACTATAAATCATTGATAGAATCATGTGTAGGTGATGCTGGTGGATATCTGTCATTCTTAATAGGGATCATCTTCACAGGTAGCAATCATTCATCAGTTCATTAGTATTTCATTATCAGGTCATAGGGTCTACATAGTGTAAACATTCAATTGTTGAACTGCCGGATATTATCATCTTTTATATCCATTGATTATCATATTAATTATTTTATCCTTATCCATATAACATATTAGTAACAATTACATATCAATTATAAATTAATGAATATAAGATATTAATGATAGATATGGATTAATGGAATAGGTTACTGGGATGATTGGATTGGTGTTGGTAGTACAGAGATGCTGGATAGGGATGATGGAGATGGAACGAAAAAGGGTAAGAAAGTCATGTCATATGTATATAGGAATATTAATAAAACTAATACACAGGAGGCAAGAAAATTATGATCTCATGTCATACATTTGAACTCACAAAAGAAGTTGATACCAATGAATACCAGCAGCAGCGAAACAAAGTCAAAGACAAGAAAAAATATAACAACGAATTGGCTAGAGACTTCTCGTTTGTCAAAGAAGGAATGACAGTCTGGTATCATCAGACTAAATACAAGAAGAAAATAAAACTCATAATCAATCCAAGCCGACTTCTTGGCGGTGATGACCTGATATCGTTATGGAAACCAAAGAAGAAAAACATAATTGAACTGCTTGACGGTATTGATGAATTTATCACGCAATACTTTGGCTCTAAATATGAACTCAATGACTTTACGCTAACCCGTATCGACTTTACTAAAAACATTCGGCTAGAAAACGGTAACGAGGTTTCAGCATACATCAAGGCTTTATATAACATCAGGAAAGTTAAAGGGTTCTCCCCGAAATACAACAAAAATGATGAATGGTATAACAAGGATTGGAGCTTTGATTTAGAAGGTAATTCTAGTGGCATTGCGTTTACTGCCTATGACAAACATGCCGAAATCGAAGAAGGTATGAAGAATCAAGAGTACAAAAGAAAAGAGTTGGAAGCTCGACTTGAATATGCAAAAGGTCTACTTCGTTTGGAAACCAAGCTAACAACACAAAAGGCTATCCGCAACTATACAAATGAAAAGGAAACTGTAAGTCGTTTGGTTGATTTGTTTGAGAAGAGTGATGAAATATTTTTGGATACCTTCCTGCGAGTGGTTCCACCTGGAGACTTCTATAAAAAAGATCAAGCTGTGAGTATCATTGATGATAACGTCCAGGATAAAAAGCTGAAAAGGAAGATGGTACGGTTACTGGAGCTAATACCGATAAAGAAATCGTTACACATGGCACTAAAGGAAATGAATGACCGTAGGATTGAGAAGGTGTTCAAGGAGTTCCACAAACTTAATCTATCCCCTGTAACCATTAGCAAACGCCAGGATATAAAGCATCTTACGAGTTTACATGCATTCTTCTAACTGAGAGTGAATGGCTACTCAATCAATTATTTGTTAAGAGGATGGAGGCACGCCGGAGTGCGGCGTGTCTCCTGTTTTAACATGTTTGACAATGGTATATTTTTCGCCCAACAAGATCGGCTTATTAACTCTTGTTTGTATATTAAAGTTGGCTAGTCTATCGGTTCATTGTTGTGATATAAGATTGTGCAATAAACCATGCCAATGTATAATATAACCAGAATCGACATTAAAAAAGGAAGCAGGTGAGTGAATGGATATTGTGTTTGGCCTGCTACTAGGTTTGGTAGGTGATGGTCTGTATGATAGTTTGAAAGATTCTATAGAACGCAGACATATAACCAAAATAATCAAATCATTACAAGATACTGCTACCACAAAAACGATATCCAATCATCAAACCGAGACTTATTATAATGAACTTGATGCATATTTAACTAAGAATTCTATCGTAACGAAGGTCATTCAATTTTGCTACAATAAGAGTACACAGGGATTTCAATCAATAGATGATTTTTCAACGTTTCATACAGGTGCGTTTATTGAGCAAAACCCTAATTACTTAGTTTATAAAAACACTGTAAACACTGTGTTCAAAAATCTATATGCTACAATTGATACTGCTATAAATAATTATGTCCTCAATGAGGAGACCCGAACCATTGCTAACAAAGCAGAAGCATCCAAAGTCGAAATAATGGAACAAAGCCAAAAGCAATACAATGACCTTGTAGCGAGGTTTGAAAGTCTAAGTAAAAGGCTTGACGGCGAATCCGTAATAAGCAAAGCCTCTATAAATGACGAATTGTTGTCTGATAAAGCCTACGAAAAATATAGTCAAAAAATTAAAGATATCATGCGTGATTATCAAACAATTGAAACATATCAAAAAGCCATTGATGAACTAAACTCAGTTATTAGCGATATTGTGGGTAGTGTAGAAGAATTAACATCAGAAAACAGACGTATGATTCTACTCTTTCTTTATGATACTCAAGCACAATACTATGTAAATATGGGTAAATTAGACAAAGCACTTCAAGCGATAGAGAGAGCCGAAACTCAACGACACGACCCTGATAAGGATGAACACAAGCGTCACTATTTTATTAAGGCATATGTTTTAATTCAATATAACTGTGACGATAAATATAGGGAAGCCTTGGCTAACTTAAATAAGGCTGTTGCGCTTGATAATTTTTATCATTCCGCTGTTTTCCTAAAACATAAGCTTGAAGCATCATTGTCATTAAGTAACTACGAAACTCAAATTACTATTCTCAACGATTATTATAAGGATCACGTTGAACTGTCAGAAGATAATACCCGTACAGCAGAATATTATGAAACGCTAGGGTTTATCTCTAAGCAATATTCACTGTATGAGGAAGCTATCAGACTACTAGAAAAATCAGAAGAGTACGAACATAATATATCTAACTCAATAAATATTGCTATTGCGTATTATAACTGGGCAACCGAAAACTGTTCAAACGATGCATCACGGCATCGTTATGAAGTAGATTATCCCAAAATGATAATAAGTCTTGAATTAATGTCAGGGCTATTAGCCGACCCTCAAAAGCTCCATGCAAATCTTCGGAAAATAATTATCCCGATTTATGTAGCAGCGTCTCATCTATGTGGCCAGCAAGACAATGTGATTCATATTGCTAAATATATAGACTACTTTGAGTCGGATTATCAGACAGTAAGAAATGTAATCTTTGAAAGGTCTTTTGTCGAACAAATTAGTGAACACGATTTAGCAATGCTGACTGATGAGGATAAGGTTATTTTGCGTATGGGCAGGGTGTTGGAATCGGAGGGCGAAGAGAAAGCAATTGAGTTTCTTGAGGCAAACCTACAAGCGCCTCAAGATGGCACAGCAAACAGTCTGTACCAGCCTCTTTTGGGTCTGTACCTAAAGCAGAGCAATGTTGAAAGGTATCAAAGCACCATTGAGCAAATGAAGGGTGTCGGGCTGTGTGATACATATCACGATTGGCATCTCGTGCTTCTAGCAGAAATCGCAGGCGAACTTGGAGATGCAAAGATATTAGCAGTGAAATGTTTGAATGAGCCGCTTGATACCATTATCGTTTATGGCATTCGTAATTTCTTTATGCGAAATAAGCTTGATGTCGATTTAGTTGAATTTTATTCGCATATACATTTACTCTTACACCAGAAAATGTTGCTGATTGATGGAATTGAAAATTTTTATGGTGTTGCGTTACGTTTCCTCATTGATGAAAATTATGCTGTTGCTCGCATGATTTTTGATGAACTACCTCGCAACCACATAGGAGAAGAGGCTTATCATGAAATGGCATTGATGGTATATGGAAAAATTAATGACCATGCCTCATTAATTCACAGCTTCGGAGCTTTATATGAATTGCGTGACCGCACGATGGACAAATTACTCCAAGCCCAAAGCTATAAATCCATCTGCGATATCAACAATGCTGAACAAGTCATAAATGAAGTGTTAAAAAAATCAGGTTTATCAAATGACGAAAAATCAATTTGTTATGGCATGATGAGTGAACTATGTTTGTATAAAGAACAGTTTATTGAGAGCTACGAGTATGCGAAGCAAGAGGCAAAGTTAAACGAACATATCCCATCCCATCGAAGTCACTGTACATTGCTGACGAGATCAATGCAATGTAACAAGATTGAAGAGGGTCTGGCTGATGCGGTTCAGCATAAACATAAGCATCCCATTGTTACTGACTGGATAAAGGAAATTAGAACACCGACTAACGCTGATGGCTCAATAGATGGGGATTCCCTTATAGCCGCCTTAAACGAAGCAACAGGAGGCCCAAATAACTTTAACATGTTATTAGATTACTATCGACAAAAACGACTTACTATATATCATTTAAGTGAAATCTATAAAGCTACACTAAATAATGTGCTATCATGGCACGATATATATAGATTACAAACGCCAATTAACTGTTAAAAACAAAAAGAGCACAAGCGATACGAGCAAACACGAAAACGAGCAAGCCAGTGGTAGAACGCACCTTCGAAGCCCTTTGGATATTGGTTTTTTCAATAATCCAATTATTAAAGGACTCAATGGATTGTTTAACGCTTGATATTGCACGGGAAAGTAGCTTGTCTGCGGCACATAGGTGCTCTTGGCCTTTAATGCGCTTGATAGGAGTCAAGATTTCTACATTGTTTTCGTCAAGCATCTGGGCTTGCCACTCATCATTCACGAGTGCCATATCAGCAAAAAGCCTGATATTGTGGACATCTTCGAGCAGTGCTCCAGCGACAGGCCGGTCATGCTCTGATGCCTTGGATATATTCATAAGCGTAGGTGTGGGCAGGGCTTTATGGTTACATTGAGCTATGGTGTGAAGCTTCAGACCGTAATACCACATCTTTTTGGCGGCGCAATAACTTTTGCCGCAAATTTCGGTCGCAATTTTAGCTCTACCTGAACGGGCAGCACCTGCAACCACTATGGGCATTGAGTCGTAGACAAAATCCGTGTGCGACACATCTAACCCAAACTCATCAATCAAAACATTTGCAAGTGCCTTGAATGCGTCAGACAAAAAGTGAATTCTCTTGTTTAAGGCTTCGTATTTCGGTAATTCTGGAAACCAATCGCCGTAGTAATCCACAATAAACTCATGACAACGCTTCACATTAAACTTTTGGTTGGCAATTCCCCATATGAGGATGGTCATGCATTCCTCATCAGTAAATTTGGGACAAAAGTTATTGCTAGTGCGATGCGCATAAGCCACTAACGTGTTACTATAGTGGTGACAGACGGCGCAATATAGCTCAATAAGATGGATTTCTCTCATAATTTCCATTTTATCGCTTTTTTCGCCGTTTGTCTTTTTATTTAGGATGTTTCAACAGTTAATTGGCGTTAAAAATGCGTATCTTTTCCGGAGACAATACTCTCCTTACGGATGAAGCAGCCCGCTTTGAAAATAAAATCGTGCTTGATGCATTATCATTGTTAATAATTTCAAAAATGGATATGCTTCCTATACTTGATGTGTTTGAAGAGATACATATTACTTCAAGCAATGTAATTAAAATCAAATCCGAATGTATGGATGGATTAACAAGAGGACGACATTCATTTGCATATAGAGCATATAAAGCTATTGAATCCTTTGAAAATATTTATATTCGTCCAGATTCACCCGAGATATCAGATGTAGCCCAACAGTTCCATATTCCCAAATATCTATATGACGCTGTTGTATATGCCGTTGAAAATGATATGCCGTTCCTTTATGCCGATGAAATGATTCTACACCTGTTCAAGTTTATTTTTGAAGGGACAGTAAAAACGATTAGCATCTCTTCCATTCTTAGAAATTTGCCCCAAGCAGACGTGGCCAAGGATTACGTGTATAGGCTATTAAAAAGTAATTATCAGTTCATCAACTTTAATGCCTATGATATGTATTATCAAATTTCACAAAATGGATTCGACTTGTCGAAGGCTGATATTGAACCATTTTTCCGATGCAAGAGTGATCATGATATGTTAAGCTTCGGAAATGTATACTGCCATCTACTGGAACGCCTAATTTATGAAAAGCAAAAAGACTGTGCTATTGACTTTGTGTCCTATGTATTCAAGTTTATAGATAAGACTTCAAGACGTAGTGAGTATTATAAAAGAATGTTAGAATACAACGAAGATAGTGTAGAATGTAAAATTAAATACTATACGATGCAACGTTTCGTTATGCATACATTGGCTTGGCTCTTTGAAATATTATACTTTTATGGGGAGCCATACTCGTTCCTTATTGAAGAATGTAAATTTGAATATATATCACACGAAGTCGTGGAGAAAGCAAAATTATATTGTCTGGAAGGGCAGGCTACGAACAAGTAAAATGCTTATGTTTTTTGGAAACACAAAAAAGGGTGAATTAGCATGATGATTATCGTCTAATATTCGACTCAATCGTATTTTAGCCGAGCGCATGTGATTTCGCAGAATTATACAATCCATTACTTTAACCAAATACTCTCGTCCTGAAATCATTGATGATTGTAGCCATAGATGGTGATTATCCTTGCAACCTATGTAATTGCAAAAATGGTTAAGAGCTGTGCTAACATAAGAGTGATAAGCCATTGCACCCGCTCGAGATTAAGAAATCATCCTCTCCCAGAGCGGAGCTGGCTGGAGCTTTTAAGGTGTTGGATTCTGGCAGTGTACCCCATGGTGTTGGAGCTATTATATGTACAAAAGAGCCTCTTGTATAAAATCAACCAAATCGATATGTGATGTGCTTAAGTATGCGTATTGGAGACGGAGGAGGAGCCACCATCTCCAACGCATATCTCATTGGTATAAACTATGTCTTCAGCATAGTTTCAAAATGCACAATGTCAAATTTTTTATCGTTGGTTCTTGCTATTTTTTGCCCACCAGAGTAAAGGCGCTCAAATGATTTTACGATTAAGTCCCCAAGATGTGATACTCTGCCAGAACCTCTTGTTGTTAATTTACGGGAAAGACGAAAACAAACACCATCAACAACACATAATGAACCATCAGGAACATAGTTCCACAAAGGACAATAAAAAATATTATCACCATTAATGAGCGTAATCCCAAAAGGAAACTCATGTCGGTTGGCACATACGATTTCAACCTTATCAAGTTCTGTGTTACTAAACTTGTGATTAATTTCTCTCAAAAATGCTTTAGTTCTATCTATGCCACTTTCATGATAATCTGACAATCCAAGTGCTTGCATTCTTGCGTTTGCAACATTAGGTGAATGCGCAAAAACAATCTTCACATCTCTAAATCTTTTCAGTAAGTGGCCCCCTGGATTTAAACCATTAGATGGTACTTGCGTATGCAGAATCTGTATAGGCAATGAAAAATTCCACTCATGATCGGGAACACTATTTAATCCATTATTATATTGAACTATGCCAGAACTTTCGTGTCCTCTTTTGTTCTGTTCTACAATAGAGAGAAGTATACTTAGTGAAAGCGGTGCTGCTGCAAGAAATGTGCCAATTGCTATTCCATTGGTCTCAGGAACGGCCATTAGCAATAATGCAATGATAGATATTGTGGTAGTCACACTACACGCAATTAAATAAACTATGGGAACGCCTCTAAAGTGCTTCCTTTTCATTTGCTATCACCTTGTATAAATATATTTGGGTTTTAGAGGCATCCCAT
>Ga0123355_10022072_pt1 | contig 10200 bp, 7 predicted proteins | sample TergutEmb28metaG_3_FD_89872 | JGI IMG/M metagenome (GOLD analysis project Ga0123355, IMG submission 89872) | Embiratermes neotenicus P1 segment gut microbial communities from Petit-Saut dam, French Guiana - Emb289 P1 | ecosystem: Host-associated > Arthropoda: Insects > Digestive system > Gut ... | reverse complement strand
TCAAACAGCCACACCGAAACTCCAACACACATCGAAACAAGAACACATAACCAAGTGGTGATACAATAGAAAAGTCGCAGGCTCCTGATGATGGATGTATTAATGTCCGAAACATGTTAAGCACAGAAGAAGTGAAATAAAACTTAATAAATTGTGACATTAAGTTGGTCTCTTATTCTTCAACTTGTTTAGCCTGTTAAAATCCTGTAGTCTTTTTCAATATGTAGGATATACCTAAGCATCTGTTGTTTCAATCATTGGTGTTCTGATACAATTTTTTACTTTTTTTTACCTAAAAACTCTATTTGTTCATGTAGATCTAAAGTTTCGCTTATTTCACTCGCAAATTTGTGCCGCAGTCACTATGAAGTTGGTAATGTAAACATACATTATGAGGTCAGATATTAGGAAATTTGTTGTTTCGGTTCCAGAACATGATGCAGGAAGGAGCCGGTTTGAACACAAAAGGAGACTGTTTATTTATTCCAAATCATCAGTTTTAACAACACCCGACCTTGAGACGTATTCGTGACATTTTCAGTAAACGAATCAAGTTACACGGAAGTTCAAGATCAGTGAGAGTTATTACACTTTCACCGCATATACAGAAATATTTGGTACCGTGTCACAAGCAGAGTTCATATACATGCGAATTGTTTATGTTTTAACCCAATCTTTTAGAGGCAACTTTGTGTAAGGTCAGTTTCAGAACTCTCTTTCTATCTGCACATGTCTGTCTCTAATGGTCACCGCAATGCTAGATCTAGACCCTTTGCGACCAACATCTATACCTACTTTTATTTCCCCCTGTGTTCGTTACACTCACCTGTCTTGTTCAAATTGAGTTATTATTAACTTAATAATAATAAACAAAGAATATAAATTATGGAATCTATTTGTATAATTTGCCTCAGTAGTTTGTTCCTTCTGAAACTTGGTCGTTGAAATTTCGGGAGGAAAGGAAGCTGAGGTTGTTTGAGAACATGGTGTTGAGGAGAATATTTGGACCTAAGAGGGACGAGGTAACGGGGGAATGGAGGAGATTGCGTAACGAGGAGCTAAATGATTTGTACTCCTCACCCAATTTTGTGCGGGTGATAAAATCGAGAAGAATGAGATGGGCTGGGAATGTGGTGCGTATGGTTGAGGAGAGGGGGGTGTATAGGGTCTTGGATGGGAAACCGGAGGGAAAGAGACCACTGGCGAGACCTAGGCGTAGATGGGTGGATAATATTAGGATGGATTTCCAGGAGGTGGGATGTGGGTATATGGACTGGATTGGGCTGTCCCAGGATAGAGACAGATGGCGGACGTTTGTGAGTGCGGTAATGAACCTTCGGGTTCCGTGAAATGCGGGGAATTTCTTGACTAGTTGCAAACCAGTTAGCTTCTCAAGAAGGACTATGGAGTAAGTAGGCAAGTAAGTAAGTAAGTAAGTAAGTTTGTTCCTTCATCTGCTTTTCGTAATTGTAAATGGGAGGGAGAGGCGTGGGATGTTAGCAGCAGCTGAGCGTTGAGAGGGGGCGGCGAAAAGCTACCGAGCAGCGATTCTTCTTAAGGGAGCCTGTTTCTCGTGGTAGTGACTTATCATACTCTGCTGACGCCCGTTGCTCAGCTATCGCAATGAGGCGCCCCTGTTGTGTATAGCGTCGCTTTATTTTTAAAACTGCATTAAGACCAACACAAATAGCCACATGTCAAAACTCTCCAGAATTGCACACCGCCACACTGTGAGGTATTCTTGGGGTGGGAAATGTTGCTCTGCCAGAAATTGTTCGTGAGTGCCAGCTGAAGATTGTATTTCGCTGGAAGTGTTCAGCAGCGGCACTCAAAGTATACTTATGAATACTTAAGAATACTGTTGAATACATATTAGAGGGACACATTAGCAGTCTGCGCTTCGTATAAATTATGCAACACACTTATTTTACATGATCCAAATCGCTATTCACTTTCACCCATATTGCTTCTGTCATACACCAAGCTACAGCACCAGCTATTAACCTAGACTTTACTGGAGAGGTGGTGAGACAAATATGAGTCATCCGCAGTTGATAAGTATGCGAATTTTTAGGTGAAACATGTACTAAATACTGTCTGTGCAATTATAGACGTAAATTCAAAGGAAAATGATCTGGCGCACCACTTCCACATAGGAATGATATTTAGAGTAGGTTTCATAGTAAGCAATATGAGGCCATGTGTAAGACAGATTACGACTGAAGAAAAGCTGGAAGAAATTAGTGCTACAATTTACGCTGCCTAAAGAAAACCTTTGAAGCGTGTTGCTCACCCAAATGTGCAGAAAATGCAAAAAGATTGCCGCATTTGATTCCCTGTAAGGAAAGTGTCGCTTAAAATCTTTACAATGAGGATCGTGGGTAAAATTTAATTTTTGAAACCTTGCGTTCAGGAGGGACTCAGACATTTAAGTGAAAGTAACTTCCTCTCGGAAACTGTTGATGTCGAATCATGGACGTTCTGATGTGATTATTTTGCAACTCATCAACCCCCCCAAGATGAAACAAAGTTTAGTGTCTCCAACAGTCTACCGTACGCCAACAGTCGGTCTTTGCCAGTAAGGATCTATCGAGAAGACGTCAAAATAAAGAGAATTTGGTCTGTCCCAGTCCTGTCCTGGAATTAGCCTTTGGTAACTGCGTAGAACCAGCCAGAAGAAAGTAACGTATCCCCTGTAATACACCATGAAGGCACAGAGGCGTAGTTGAGGTATAACTCTACTCTTCCTTTAACCTCCGCACTAGAGGGGGTAGGTGAATAACGTCACGTCCCAGCCGCTTTACCCCGGGAATGAACTATTATCCGTTGTGTAGGAGGGTGGGTGGACACTAGGCGCCGTCTACACGAGTGAGGAAAATCTCCCCCTACAGGAATTCGATCCCCAGATCTTCCAGTTCGTAGCAAGTCGCTATGACGACTGCGCAGAACCGGCCAGTAACACCAGTTTAACTGATGGAATGATTCACGTGCCCTTCATCACGTTGGCCTTCTCCATCTGCTCAATCACAGACTTTTGTTTACGTTTTGCCGTTAGACCCACTGGATTGTGGCATTGCTGATCTCGATGGCCGTGCGGTCTAAGGCGTAGGCCTGCAGCCGCTTGATAGCTGGGGTCGCGTGTTCGAATCCAACTGAGGGGGTTGATGTCCTTATCTAGTGTTTGTTTTGTGTTGTTTAGGTAGCGGCCTCTGTGACAGGCTGATTACTCGTTCAGAGGAGTCCTACCGAGTGTGTGTGTGTGTGTGCGTGTGTGAGTGTGTGTGTGCGTGTGTGAGTGTGTGTGTGTGTGTATTGTGTGTGTGTGTGTGTGTCTCTAATTGCGTGTAATCTGGAAACCTCACACGAACCAACTAATACCCAACTTTGGCACTGTTGCCCAACAAACAGAATGCAGTGTTAAGATGTTGAGTCATATGGCATCTTGATCGGGTTTAATGCAGGAGATGGAAGACACAGGGGCAGAAACATTTGTTGAATGCAGGCGGTACAGCATATCGGCATCGTTCTTTGTTTCAAGATATAATTTCCGTTAATCAGTGGGTTGGGAAGAAATCGTCACCGAGCTGCGGCCTCTAATGCATCCACTGCCCTGCGCCCAAATATTATATAAACAGCTTAAGTTGCCCCTGTCCGCTCTTTATGTTTTACTAAAGGAAGTAAAGATGCATTTCCATTCTTTCTTAACCTTGGCACTAAGAAGTGAGTGAACCACCTAACGACTCGGTCGCGTAACTTCGGGAAAGACCAATGGTTCCTATTTAATGGGAGGCTGGGCAGGTCCCACAGCTGGTATGGAGCTGTTCGAAGAAAGTCTCTTTCTTCTGCGGAATTCAAACCCAGACATTCCAGATCATATCTTAATCGCCACACTGACCACTTCATCCCGGTTCTCTCTTTCTCGGATAATAAGTGATGGTGAAGTTGTCCGTCTTCACGCTACGAAATGTTGTGTAACAATGGAGGTACGGCTCCATTCATTCTTTCCCTCCACACTGTCGGAAATAAGTGCCCAGTTCCACACTCTGGTCCTTTCAAGGTCGTGGAAGACCCCAGGTTTTCGAACGAATAAGGGGTTGGGTGGGCCAAAGGGCCTGTGTGGGAGTTCTGGAGAAGAGAAGAATCTTCGGTTTTTGCCGTGAGTCGAACCACTATTCCTCCCTTGACCAACACGTAGTCTAACCACCATAGCGACTGCGGTGTTCTCTGGGTGTTAAACGAGCGGATATGGAGCGTTGATGGAGTGAGAATGGATAGGCGAGATCTGAACACTTCGTAAATAACCTACCTCACTGCCACTTTTCACCAACACTCCCACAGACATACTATAAGATGCAAATTAATATTATCCCTATGTCGGTCTTCCACGTGACAGATTTCCAAAAATTTTCTCAGTAAAATTTATTGTTTGTTTTCCAGCTTATCGAAACACTCCAACCCATTGTAAATTCCTTGGCCCTATAATGACAGCAATGTTGAGTAAATTGTATAAATCATCAATTTTGTGTTACGTAATACTCAAGAAAATCTTTCACCAATTTTGTCCCTCTTAGGCGCCAACATTTTCTTACTTACTTTGTTGTTAAATATTTGCGAGTTATATTCTTTATGGGACAAGCCGGAAGGTCGCGTGTTCGATTCCCGATGGTGTCATTGGAATTTTTCATTGACATAATCCTTCCGGCCACACTATGGCCCTTGGATCGACTCAGTCTCTAACAGAAATGAGTACCAGGAATATTTCTTGGGGGTAAAGGCGACCGGTGCCTAGGGATGACAATCTTACCACCTTCTTGTTCCGATTGTCTTGAAATCTGGGAGCCTCAACCTCCTGGAACCCTCAGGGCCTGTCCAGGCCTGTAATGGGATTGATGTATCTTTGTACATTTTTTATGCACGTCAGTGAACATGTTAAAAAATAAAATACGACTAAACTGACAAGCTTTTTGGCGTCTCTTTACTTATTTTTTATTGTTTCAAGAACAGAATTTAAATTTTACATTGCTTTTTTGCAATGATATAACACAGAGTAGAGAAGAGCCGCCACTGGGCTGGTACGAGGGCCTAGCTATTTTCCTATTGCTATTGCTACAAAGATTTGAACATCTCCATATAACTGTCACAAGAACACTTGCTGACCGTGTTTCAGGCATCCACCACACACGTACACACGCACACACACACACACACAAACACACGTCTCTTAACCTAACATAACCCACCACGTGTTAAGCACGCGCCTGGCATCACTAACTTCTTACTCTAATGGCTTTGGCTTGTTAGGGGCAATCGCTGTCCACGCATCTCCCCCTTCCTAACGTACTCTTGTTTGAATGTGTTTAATTACTGCGAAATTTCACAGAACTTGTGACCTCATTTGACGTACGTTACTTCCCAGGGGACGTGGTCTATGTTATTTAAGGAAACGCTACCTTTACATAACAACTGTGATAGATGAACGAATATTGTATACTGGTGTGAAGATACCGAAATACTGGAGGAAAACATGTCCAGTATCAGCTTTCGCACAACGCCACCCACAAGGACTGGCCTGGGAATTATTTTGGGCCTCTGTGATGGGAGGCCAGCGATTAACTCTTTGGGTCATGGAATAATCTTACATCCTTTTCAGTAACGGATGCTGTAAAATGACGTCAATAGGAAATAAATACAGCGGTTGAGCTTTTCTGTTTGTTCTACAGTTCTTGTTTTCCATTCTTCGTTCGCAAGTTTGTGACAGAGAAAGAGAGGTTTTTTTTAATTACCTTAAATTCCATCCCCAAGTTTTGATATAATACCTGAAGACGAACACAACCACCTCTCTCTATAGTCCTAGGAACTCACCTTTCTATAAGGATGTAGGAGTGTATCGGGTTTCTGATCACCAAATCGTTTAAGATTTATGTTCTAAATTGTGGTCTCTTTGGTCTTTTTCACTACACAAGAGCTTAACGAGAAAATTGGCTGTCACAATCCTGAAATGCAATAAGCATTCATTAAGAGAATGTTCAGGTTACAGATAGTGGTTAAGTGATGTTTAATTTTAACGTTCGCGTTTCCGTGTATCGCTAGTATAATTACAATTGATAACCAACAAGATGCAACTGTTAAGATTTATTTACGTCTAATCAGCTCTACATGTTTCGGGCGATGTTTTCGCCCATCATCAGGAGCATATCATTCTAACTACGGTTTCTGGTGTTGTCCACCGATGTTGCTCCTGCCTGTTGTTGCGTACACGCAACCCCAACCAGCAGCAACATCGGTGGACAATACCAGAAGCTGTAGTTACAGTGATATGCTCTTGATGATTGGCGAAAACATCGCCCGAAACATTTAGAGCTGATTAGAAGTAAATAAATCATACAGTTGCATCTTGTTGGTTGTCAATTGTAATTATGACGTTTAATTATTTACTATTGCTTGTTCTCTCTCACTTTAAGAAAGGGCCTACATTTTGTAACAATTATCATTCCAGCTGTTAGCAAACCTAACAGCTAAGTTGTCCCACATATACAGGTCTATTCTGCTGTCCGCCTGAAATTTCAGGTGTGATTAAGGAAGGTGCATGATTTAGGCTTGATATCAATTCGTAACATCTGGAAATTCGAGGAAATGTCTTCTAGTTTTTTAATAATTAATTATTTTAAGATATTTTGGTTTCTGAATATTCTAAAATTACGGAGTTTACATTAATTCCCACAAATTTTAAAATTTTAATTTCTGCAGTGACGATTGTTCCTGGCACTACTGACAGAATCAGGTCGCTATTTTTTGGTGGCATCGGTAGCTATGTGGCAGGTTGATAGGCCGGTGCGTATTGATGGGTGGCCATTTTCAAGCATGTTCATGTAGAGGCTATGAATTTTCCGTGATAATTCGGTAACTGTGTAACACGTGAAGCTGTACTGTATAAAACCATCTGTTGCAGGTGTATTGCAAAGCTCATTGCACTGAAGTTTTATGTAGCCGTACAGATTGGTGCCATATTCTGGGCTCTCTCTACAGATACAGAGGCCATCAATGATAAGAACACAGTATATTAAAACTAAATAAAATATTTCTACTCCCATTTTTAAAGTTCTTCGAGGTTTTTAATCAAAGTTAGAGTAGACGAAGAAATTTGAAATTAGAAATTCCGCCCCTAAATTTGCCACATTTAATGTTGTATGATATGAACACCCAGCCTCCTATACAATGGGTACCGGGTCTTTCCCGGGGGTAAAGTGGCCGGGGCGTGGCGTTGACCAACCACCCCTATCTAGCGCCGAGGTTAAGGAAAGAGTACAGCTGTACTTCTACTCCCCCTCTGGGCCTTTTTTACATATTCTAGGACGACCTTTACCTTTTACCTTTACCTTTACGAATAGTAAGTTTTCCACTGTCCGAAACTAAACGCACACATCCACGCATTTCCAAGGGATAGAACACACGTGGCTTTGCATCCAGGCGTCCTTCATGCATTATTACTGTACTTTGTTACAGGAAATGTGACGACGAGGAAACGTCTTTTCCCCACCCTCATGCACACTTAAAGGTAAATATTTTGCCAGGATACACTGTGTCTGTGTGGAGAAGGAGAGAGTGACACACAATCAGTCAGCTCGCTCCATGGTGACAACCGCACCTTGCTCCTCGCCATGACCCATCAATCAAACAACTGCCTTGTCGAACAATTAATCACATCATGATTTATGTAGTCGACTACCCTGTCACTTGGCAACTGTGTTTCGTCTAGGTAATTTTTCCCCAGACACACCCTTACACCATCCAGACTTTACGGTAAGTTGTAGCTCATGACGAATTTTAGGACACTGTCAGTAGCCCATGCTATACAGCGTGGAACGACAGGGTGTTGGGAAGCAATGAGCGGGAAAATGTGCGAAAAGATGCCAACATGGCCTAATTAAAATTTTATATCAGCATTTGCCTAAGGCTTCGCAGAAGCCAAAGAGGAATCTCAGTCAATTTAGCGGGTGTCCCGTCTGGGATTTGAATGTGGCACCTACCGAATACAAACCAGAATCCTTACCGATTTAACAAACTTGGTACGTATTAATATATAAATTAAAGGCAATTTAATTAACACATAAACCTAACGGAAGGAGCAGCAGGACCCTGTCGAATTTGACTTTATTTTTCTTTCTTTCGAAAATAGTGTTATCTCCATATTCAATGTCATGACTGCATAAAATATGATGAATTAACGTGATTTAACGTGTTGTGAAGAACGGGATATGCGTTTCAGCATGAAGAGAAGATAAATGTAAGAACGCCACTGAAGAGATTGCATGAAAGATTGAGGGATCAACTGACAGGTCAATGATGAATAAGTTGCCTCTTACAATTGAAATCTGTCTTGGTGTGACCGTGGCTCCTGTACTGTTAGAACATTTGTCATTATGCGTATTGTTGTAGCTGGTAAATTATTGAAGCTCTTAAGAGAGGTGTCTTCTGTTTTGAACTCTTTGGATTTTATGTCATTATCTATCTTTATTGTTGCACCGTGCATTTTGTAGAATCACTTTAATTATCACACCAACTAATGCATTTACATAAATTTCACAATAAAATATTTAAAATCGCTCCAACATGTTTCGATCCTAGGATCACCCTCAGGGAGCCACGTTGTTCCTTGCTAAAGTCATTTTAAAAACACTCATTAATTAATTCCTTGTATTAATAGGGTGTTGTGGCAGCATGTCGTGTTGTGTAAGGGTACGGTGTAGAGAATGCACCTGAATATAGGTGTGCGTAGTGTGTGACGTTGCGAGAGACTGGCTATAGCCAGTCTCTCGCAACGTAACGCTTCTGCACGCTGTTAGGATTTGGAGTCAAATTCTCACATACTTTAGGAAAATTATTTGAACTTGAAATAGGCATGCGTCGTAATGTACCAAAATCAGTAGAAACAATTCAAGGAGGCAAGGTAACTACAGTACATTGTGGAATCAACAAGTACAAACTGACAGAACTACGTAGTATCCCCAACAACAAACCAGACATTATAATCCATGATAATGAAAAGAGAACATATATGTTAATAGACGTTACAATTTTAGGAGACAGAAATGTGATTGAAAAAGAAGCCGAGAAGATTCTAAAATATAAAGACCTTACAGTAGAAATACAGGGCATGTGGAATGTAAAAACAAAGGTGATACCAGTAATAATTGGGGCGACTGGGACTATTTCAAAGTCATTCAGAAAATACGTGAGCAACATACCAGGAAAATATGAAGTCAAGGAACTCCAGAAAACAGTCATATTGGGCACTGCACACATATTTCGGAAAGTGCTAATGTAAAAGTACAATAGATTTAACACTGAAACTAAAGATATAATCATCATGAATAGTAACAACAGAATAGCCGCAACACTGTATTCCCTAGGGACATAGTTTGTCTCAGGAATATAAGTGTAAATGCCCTGTATAAAGGAGATGATGATGATGATGATGATGATGATAATAATAATAATAATAATAAATTATATAGGCTGTTTAAATTCGCAGGACTTTATGTAAACGTGTGTGGTTGCAGGTTACTGACAAGTAGGCCTACTATGGACATATACCTGAAAGGATCATGTATATCAACAGTACCACTATCATGTGGGAAGCACCGGGTATCAGATTCAACAGTACTTGGAAACCGACCTGACAGAGTGCTTCATGATAAAAAAGAGGAGACTTACTCACTGATCGATATGGTCTATCAGAAGATTCAAACCTTAACAGAAAAGAAATTGGAAAAATTAGCAATTAAAATTGGAGGTCAACAGGACGAGGAAAGTGAGGAAAAAATTGTGCCAATTTTAACTGGAGCATTACGGAAAATTAGGAAGAGATTAGATTAGAAACCTCAGTTGTTTCCAGGTCACCCGTCGGCCACAGAGCTAAAGATCACACTAATGAGTTCTGCACACAACATTCGGTAAGTGCTGGGGGAAATCGCTTTGATCTCTTGTTGAGATCTGGACTTAAGAAAAGGCCGCCATCCAGTGTCTAATAGCGAGAATATTTTTAAAATAATAATAATAATAATAATAATAATAATAAATTACCAAAAACTTTAATGCAATAATAGAGGAACCGGAGAAGGCACCTGACTGGCTGACCACAGGAATAACTTATTTGATACCAAAATCAGGAGACAGCAAGGAAGTTAGAAACTACCGACC
>Ga0123355_10022071_pt1 | contig 10200 bp, 4 predicted proteins | sample TergutEmb28metaG_3_FD_89872 | JGI IMG/M metagenome (GOLD analysis project Ga0123355, IMG submission 89872) | Embiratermes neotenicus P1 segment gut microbial communities from Petit-Saut dam, French Guiana - Emb289 P1 | ecosystem: Host-associated > Arthropoda: Insects > Digestive system > Gut ... | reverse complement strand
TAATATCAAATTTTTGACGGAAGGTGAGAGTGCTATCCGCCATCACTTTTTTGGAGTCGGTGATTCGCTCCTCGACAATTCCGTGTACGACAGCTTTAGCTAAATCCTCTTTGCTCCCGAAATACTTAAAAAGCGTCACCCGGCTGACATTAGCCTCGTGTGCTATGTCGCTGATTGTAACATCGGTATAACCCCGCTCGAAAAATAATTTTTGGGCGGAGGTTATTATTTTTGTTTTTATGGTGCTTTGGCGTTCTTGATTGGTCATAGCAGCATTATAAAACAATCAAAAATATTTGTCAAGAAAAAAATGAACTTTTTTTGAAAATAGTTCATAAAATTAGTTGACAGGATATTTTTTATGTGTTATACTAGGCATATAAAATGAACTGTCGCAATTAAATAGTTCACAATAATCGGAGGACATACAAAAATGATTATCGAAACAAAGGGTCTTGTCAAAAAATTCGGCGATGTTACCGCGCTTAAAGGAATTGATTTAAGCGTGGGGGAGGGCGAGGTTTTTGGTTTTATCGGTCCTAACGGCGCGGGCAAATCGACTACAATCCGCGTACTTCTCGGTATACTTAAAGCAAACGCGGGCACGGCGTCGGTATTCGGCTTAGACGCGTGGAATAATTCGGTCGAAATTCATAAAAAAATCGCCTATGTTCCCGGCGATGTTAACCTTTGGCCTAATCTTACAGGCGGAGAGGTGATTGACTTTTTCGGTAATCTTAGGGGCGGAATCAATGAGGAAAAACGCAAAAAGCTGATTGCCGACTTTGACCTTGACACGCGCAAAAAATGCCGTACTTACAGCAAAGGCAACCGTCAAAAGGTCGCCTTGGTTTCGGCTTTCGCGTCCGACGCTGATTTGTATATCCTTGATGAGCCGACAAGCGGACTCGACCCTCTTATGGAGAGGATTTTTGTAGAGTGTGTGCTTGAATGTAAGAGGGCGGGCAAGAGTGTTTTACTCTCAAGTCATATTTTGTCCGAGGTAGAAAAGCTTTGCGACAGAGTAGGCATAATCAGTAACGGTACGATTGTCGAAACAGGTACGCTCGATTGTCTTAGGCAAGGCGTCAAAACTCATATGACGGTAGTGTCGAATAAATCTCTCGCGGGGCTTGACAAGGTTGGTGGAGTATCTAATATAAGGACAGTCGACAGCGAAACTCTTTTTGATGTCGAGCCTAACGCGACCGGCGGGGTGCTTAAATTCCTAACAGCATATGAGTTGACAAAATTTGAATGTGCTCCGCCTGCGCTAGAGGAGCTATTCATGAAGTATTATGATGGAGGGCAAAGCCAAAAATGAAAGATTTTATAAATAGAAACTTTGCCCGTACGGGTAGTCTAATGAAATTTATACTAAGGCGCGAGCGTATAGTCAGCCTTATATGGATAATTAGTTTAGTACTCTTCAGTGTGGCGCTTGCGCCTATGTTTGAGCAAATCGGGGACGATCCGGCTATCGTTAATCTTCTTAGCGAGCCATTTATTGTAATACTTGTCGGACCGGTGTTTAATACCAGTATCGGCGGCATATTCGCCGCCGAAATGCTTTTGATGACAGTCATTACTATCGGCGTTATGAATGTGTTTTTTGTGCTTAGGCATACGAGGAGCGATGAGGAGGTCGGGCGAAACGAGGTAATTCGGTCATTTCCGCTTGGCAGATTATCTTCCCAGACAGCGACACTTATAATGGCGGGAATACTCAACCTTATAATCGGCTTATTTACTTTTTTGGGATTGGCTTTTTTGCCCATGGAAGGCTTTAACGCTGCGGGCGCGCTGGTCTACGGATTGGCGCTTACAATCGGCGGAATTTTCTTTGCCGCGCTTACGGCGGTATTCGCGCAGTTATTTCAAAGTTCACGCAAGGCTGCGGCATATACTTTCGGCGTTATCGGGATTATGTATTTGGTGAGGGCTTTAGGCGACGCGGCATTTGCCGGCGGTCACGGAATTTGGAGAATATCACTTCTCTCGCCCTTAGGATTGATTACACACTCAAGACCTTTTGCCCATAATTGGATTTGGACGCTGTTTATATTATTAGGACTTGCCGTTATCCTTATCGCTGTGGCTCTCAAATTTAATTCGATGAGGGATATCGACCAAGGATTGATTGCATCTAAAAAAGGTAAGGATAGAGCCGGATTGCTTTACAAAAGCACTTTCGGGTTAGGTTTAAAGCTGACAATGGGACTTAGTATAGGCTTTGTAATCGCCGTTGTTGCGCTCGCTGTGACTTACGGTTCGGTAATGGGCAGTATCGACGATATGTTAAGTGTTATTAACAATATGATTGCCGACACGGGACAAGACCCGATAACAGCGGAAACTTTTATCGGAATAATTGTCTTGTTATGTGCTGTAACCGCGTCGATTCCGTCAATGGCGATTATGCTAAAGCTAGTCGGCGAGGAAAAAGCCGGACGTATAGAAAGCATTTTAGCAAAACCTGTTAGCCGCCTAAAATTATTTACAGGGTACTTTACGCTTAGTTTAGTAATGGGAATCGTTACTGTAATAATCGCTTTTGCTACGCTATGGATAACAAGTTTAATATTTATGGAGTATCCGCTGTCTTTCGCTGTTATGGCAAGAATGATAGTCACCTATATCCCCGTAATGATTTTTATGACGGGGCTTGCCGCTCTGTTTGCCGGATTAATTCCCCGCAAAACCGTTATAGTATGGGCATACTTAGGTTTTTGTTTTTTTGTAGGCTATATAGGCGGCATTTTGCAATTACCAAATGCCGCCGGATATCTCTCACCTTTCGGATTTGTCCCCGCGTTTCCCATGTCAAATCCAGTAGCGTCCGTAATAGGACTTATCGGAGTAGGTGTTGTCGGAGTTGTTATGGCAGTGATTGGTATGCTTGCATACAAAAAGCGAGATATTAAATTTTATTCTTAAGCGAACAGAGGCTGATTTGATTGACATTTGTAATAAAAGATATTATACTTTTGTCATGTTAATAATAAAAGATTTTACAATAGAATATAAATCAAATCCGTTAGGGATTGATGAAAAAACACCCCGTTTTTCTTGGAAACTTATTTCCGATAGGCGGGGTGTTAAACAAAGGTCTTATAGGCTTTTAGTCTATAACGGTGAAACAGCAGTATGGGATAGCGGTATAATAAAAAGCGATAAGTCAATTCTTATCCCTTATGAGGGTTTGGTTTTTTCGGCGCAGACAGAATATAGGGCGGTAGTTGAAATCACCGATAATCAAGGCGGCAACGCTGCGGCTGAACTGCACTTTGAGACGGGTTTGCTGTGCGGGACGGCTTTTGACGGAGCATTTATCGCTCCCGATATCAAGGAGCAGCCGCATGTCTGGACAGTTGAAAAAACTTTAACCGTTTCAAAGGAGGTTAAAAAAGCAAGATTGTACGCTACGGCTTTAGGAATGTACCGCGCCGACATTAACGGCAAAAAAGTCGGTGATTTATTTTTTGCGCCCTTTTGGACGTCCTATAATAAGGTTTTACAGTATCAGACTTATGATGTGACCGAAGCCGTAACAAACGGTCAAAACCAATTATTGTTTACAGTAGCAAAGGGTTGGTACCGCGGCGAGATTGGGTGGGATAAAAATAAATTCGGTGATACCTCGGCGGTAATGGCGGAGCTTCATATTTTTTATGCGGACGGGACAAAAGAAATCATCGCTACCGATAAGAGTTGGAGCGCGCGCCAAAGCTATATAACGGACAGCGAAATATACCACGGTGAAACACAAGATTTTACCGCCGGCTTATCAGCAATTTATCCCGTTAAGGAAGTGACTTATGACAAAAACAAAATTGTCTCACAAATCAACGAGCCGTGCCGTGTGATTGAAAAACTCAAACCGATAGAGTACTTAATTACACCGCTAGGCGAGCATGTATTGGATTTCGGGCAAAATTTGACGGGACTCGTCGAACTTACCTTATCGGGTAAAAGCGGTCAAAGAATTGAGCTAAGTCACGCGGAGATTTTAAATCCGGACGGGAATTTTTATACGGCTAATCTTCGCGCCGCTAAAGCAACCGATATCTTTATCCTAGCGGGCGGTGAGCAAACCTTACTCGCCGAGTTTACTTTTCATGGTTTCCGCTATCTTAAAGTAACAGGCATAGATACAATCAATCCCAATGATTTCACCGCGCTTGTTATTCACAGCGACTTAAAAAAGGCGGGAAGTATTGTGACGGACGACACCGAAGTAAACCGTTTTATGCTTAATGTCGAGTGGGGACAGCGCGGTAATTTTGTTGATGTGCCGACCGACTGTCCGCAAAGAGACGAGCGTCTGGGCTGGACGGGCGATGCTAACGCCTTTTTCCGTACAGCAGCTTATCAATATAACTCTGCACTGTTTTTCAAAAAATGGCTTAATGATTTGAGACTTGACCAAACGGCAGACGGCAGTATTCCTTTTGTTATTCCGGATGTCGGAATAGGCACAGGTTTTGACGCTCTTTGGGCGGACGCTACGACGATGATACCGTATGATTTTTATAAGGTGTATGGCGATAAGAAAATTTTGGAAGCGCAGTATCCGTCTATGAAAAAATATGTCGAAGGCATTTCGGCGCAGTGCTGCGACGGTGATTTGGTTGTACGCGGGCATCAATTCGGCGATTGGGTAGCTTTAGATAAGGACGAATTTATGGACGGATTCACGGGACTTACAGATGTTTATTTTCTTGCTAACGCCTTTTATATTATCTCGTTACGTGTCGTTATAAATGCGGCAAAAATACTCGGACTTACCGACGACACCGAATGTTACGGCAAAAAATTGAAAGCCGTTCAAAAGGCTTTTACAAAAGAATACATTACCGCAGGGGGTAAAATTGTTTCACAGACGCAGACGGCTTATGGAATTGCTTTGCATTTTGACCTTATACCCGATAAGTTTAGACCAAAAATTATTTCCGAACTTAAAGAAAACTTGACCAGACGAAACTGGAAGTTAACCACCGGCTTTATCGGCGCGCCTCTTTTATGTTTTGTTTTAGCAGATAACGGTTTGAGAGAAGAATGCGAAAAGATTTTACTTAGCAAAGAATATCCCGGATGGCTCTATCCGGTGACGCGCGGCGCGACGACTGTTTGGGAGCGTTGGAACGGTATAAAACAAGACGGACAATTATATCCCCCCGACATGAATTCCTTTAATCACTATGCATACGGCTCTGTTAAGGAGTTTTATTTCCGCCGTATCGCCGGAATAGATTGTCTTGAGCCGGGCTTCAAAAAAATTATCATCAAGCCGGCGCCGGTAAAAGGGCTTAATCTTGTCAAAGCCGAGTACGACAGCGTTTGCGGTGTCGTCAAGTCGGAATACGAACGTATTGACGGCAAAATACATTACAAAATTGAAATCCCGGCTAACACAACTGCCCGAATTATATTGCCGGGAGAAAAAGCAATAAATGTCGGTAGCGGTATATATGAATTTGACCGTTCGGTAGAATGATAAACTTTTCTTTGCTTGTCATTTTATGTCGAAATTTTGAATATATATGTCAATAGACTAAAAAGTCCAAAGAGGTATTGACATTATGTTCAAAAAGATTAATAAAGTAATTATTGCCATTGGCGCTGTATTGTTATTAGGAGCCGTTTTTATTGCTTGCTCGACTTCACCGTTCGGGCGCTATGAGCGCAACCTAAGCGAGGTTAGGGATAATGTTTTTGTGGCGTATGAAGACGGTATGCGCATAGAGGTTGTCAGCGGACGCAGAGAGGAGCCGTTTGTGATTGACGGCAGAAGCGGAGACAGAGTACCGTTTACGGTGATAACCATTACTCCAAGCGCCGAGAATAGACTGGAAAGCTTCTCGTACAGGGTCAGAATGAATGATGCAGAATTTACCGGAAATTTTTTGCCGCATCCCTATCTTGATACATTTTCATGTGATATAGCCGCGTCTACCACCGACAGGCAAATCACCGTGACCATCACAGGCCGCGATGATTTTGAAAGAGTTTTTGAGCTTACAAGTATTGTTACCGATGACATGATAGGAGCCGAAGATGCCTTTGCAATCGCGAGAGAAAGACTGGACGCGTCTTTGGCCGATTCAATCAGCGGAAATAGACTTAACGCCGAAATCTACATACGGTTGGTAACCAATCCGATAACTTCGTCCGATGTATTCTTTTGGTACGTAGCCTTTGTAACCGCCGACAGTCAAACCTTTGCCGCATTGATTGACCCGTTAAGCAGCGAAATACTTGCGGTGAGAGAATAAATAAAAGACAATACAAAAAAAGGTTTTAGCCAAAACACCGGCTAAGACCTTTTTACATAACAGGGGTTACCTATCTCGTCCGATAAGATAGTCGAGTGTGCAGTCAAAATAAACGGCAAGATTAAGTAAGGTGTCGATAAAGGGGTCGGCACCTTTTTTCCATTTAGTGATGTTGCCGTTAGAAATCGCCATATCCTTGACAATGCGATACCAACTTATTTTACTCTCCGTTAAGTTACTAACTACTGTAATTTAATTCAAAAGAATTTTAACAATTACAAATATGAACCTCGCAAATGATTGACAAAAGCAACAAAATATGTTATGTATAATAATATATTTTTGTAAAATATATTAATAAAAGCAAATTACTACTTATACATAAACAAAAAGACAATAAATTATTATCTTTTTCAAAATATTAAGTACATAAAATATCTAAAGAGGAAAAAACTCATGACCAAACAAAAGAAGATATATTTTAGTGTAGTGGCGTTAATTCTTGCAGCTGTGTTCGGGTTTGTGTGTCTTAATTCAATGCTTGAGGGTATTGTACAAGCAAGTGCGAGCGAAAGCGAGTACGCTGTACAAGAAGAAACAGAGCTTGTTTCCCAGCTTACACCAGAGCGGCAATCAAGGAGACAAACTCCAACCGAGGCGTATATACTGTCGGAGGATATATCTCAGCGGGGCAGGTATACGCGGTATTTCTTTATGAGCGACGGTACAATGACGCGAGAGACATTTGCCGAGCCTATACACTTTGCCAATGAGCAAGGTGTATACCAAATAATAGATAATTCATTTGTGAGTTCTGCCGCAAGAGACGGTATAGAAACAGTTACAAACGCAAGCAACGCCTTTGAAGCGGAGTTTTCCGTTGACCCTAATGCCGCCGCTCCCATAGCCTCAATTACTTACGGAGAAACAAGCTTGCAATTCTTTCCTGCGGAGAGTATCGGTGCAGAGAGCGCAGGAGTAATCGCCGATAACAGCCGTCAAGAAAGACAATATACGCCATTAGGCAGAATAGCCTCGGAATACTTACATCAAGAAAACCAATCATTAGACTTTAACTACCGTACAAACCGCAGGACTGTAGGAGAAATAACAGCAAGCACAAGAAGCGGGATTTATTTTCCGGAGGCTATGCCTGCAACCGACAGGCATTTTGATGTCACTCCCTACGGAATAGTCGAACATCTAATAATACACTCTCCTTTAGAAAACCACTCCTTTCAATTTGCAATCCGCGCCGAAGGGTTAGAGTTATTTAATATCCGCGGCGAGGAGATTTGGGCATACAGCGGAATCAAGAGAGTATTTGAAATAAATAACGCGTTTATGCAGGACGCTGTAGGTGAGCTAAAAACAAACGGTATAACATACGGACTTGAAGCGCTGGAGGATTATAATTACCTCCTTACAATCACCGCTTGTCATGATTGGCTCAATGCCGGTGAGAGAGCTTTTCCCGTGCGTGTAGATACTATGTCAGTCGGAGTCACTCCGCTGACGGCAAACAATGACCCGCTAGGCTTGAGAGCGGCACGGGTAAGCAGAACAAATAGCCAAATAATGTTTGGACGGGCGGGTATATTAAGCTCGGAGACTTTAGTTGTAAGGTATAACTCAAATATAAGCCTGAACCGAAGACTTATTTTTGATATAGAAAGCACCTCAAGCAGAACCCGCAGTATATTAGGCGAACTAAATCCGCAGCACTATTTGGCGTTAGAGGATTTTAGAGACCCCGTGTTTAGGCTCGGACGCGTATACGGATTTAGAGATATAAGGTCGGGGGAAACTCTTACAGGCGAAAGCATAGATAACTTTGAAAGGTACAGCGACGGGACTTTTACCGTAGCGTTTGGCTTTAGCGGCGGAAACAGCCGGATGTATTTTAGTAATATGCGGGTGGCGGCGACTCTTGCCGTCACAAGAGACCAAATAAGACAGCTGACATTTGCAGGTCAAAATTTTGCGGCAGAGCTTGATGTAATAGATAATTCGCAACGCGCGGTAGTCCCGTATTTTATCCAGCACGGCGTAATAATGCCCATACAAGTATTCGGGGTGTACAATCAAGGTTTTAGCGCAAGGAGGCTCTCGGCGATTACAGCAAGTACGCTCAATCCTCCGTCAACAGTTTTTTACGGACACGACTGGAAGCTTAATATACAGCAGTATATGCTTCCTATAGTTACAAGCGGACAAAGAGAGTTTATTCATATTGACGAATCGGGGGATTTCCATCTGTTTACAAGGCGCGGTGACGGTTTATACAGAGCCGAAACATCAGCGCTTCAATACAATCCGAATCTCAGTACGCTGGGGACACCGCTTCATCCTAATATGCTGTGGTTTAATACACTCGGTAAATTGTATAGGATTTATCACCCGGACGGACACCGTAAAAGAATTTTCTTTGCTTCGGGGCGGATAAATCATATAGTCAACTATGTGCGCCGCGGTCAAGAAACCCATAGCGTATCAATGGTGGAGTTCTTTTATACAAATAACCGGTTAAGTTCGTTAAGGTTTGGGGAGCAAACTTCTTTAGTGACAAGTATCACTTACGACCCTATCGGCAGAGTAAATACCGTCTCTAATAATCTTTTAAGTAACCGTAAGTCGGTAAGTATCACATATACTAATAGTACAACCGGCAATTTGCTTAGTATTAGGTGTACGGCTAATAACGGACAGGGCTACCGCTTTATATTTAATACGGCAAATATAAGTATAAGGGAGACTTTTTACGGTATAGATAATCCTAATTGGAGAAAACAAGTTTCGGGAAGCGGAAATACGCGTCACGCGGATTATTATGAGAGAATAAATAATACAGACAGGCGGTTATACAGAGACAGCATAACATTTGAGGGCAATGTCACCGCAATACAAAGAGTATTTGACGAGCGTGACGGAGTAAGACCGCCGACCCAAACAACCGAAATATACAGATGCAGGAATTGCGAAGAGTGCGGAAGTCATCCCTTACACAATACCGACAGCACAAGAGTAACCCAAACGGACGGAGAGTCAAGGGTAGTCACGCGTACAGTAACTAACAGAAATGCGCACGGGGCTTTGGTTTACCAAGAAATCACATCAACAGCGTATCATAACAATATCCCTATAGAAAGACACACACAATTTATAGATAATTTAGGAAGATTAGAATACGAAAGACACCGCACTTTACGTGACGAAACGGTGATAGGTTACACATACGACTCTAATGTAAGACACCGCCTAACACGAATAGGTCAGTCATGCGGTAACGATATACCCAGAGCAACAATAGTGATAAGCGACTTTAACGGAATAGGATTGGGGGAGAGAATAACACATAATACCTTTGAAGTAACAAATACATTCCCAAATATACGTATAGGGAGGAGCAGAGCAGAGAGTTTTAGATATGACGGGTACGGGCAAGTGACAAGACATACTAACGCAGACGGAGTAACGCATCACTATATGACGGGGTGGCTGGGTAATACGCGCAACCGCGGAGTAGTTATGTCTAACGGAGATATGGAGACGGTAGTGTACAGCTACAGCGCGCAAGGAGTACTGACGGGAATAGAGGTGATGTGTAATTGGTTTTGGGGAGTGCGGATACAACAGACAGTAACGATTACATCGGACAGTGACAGATTTACAATAGGGAGCGGCGGAGGGGCTATTGCACAGACGGTAAATTACAGCGGAGGTAATTGGTTTTACATTACAAGAACAGCAGGCGGAACGGAGCAGATTATACAACGCTTTAACTTTGAGAGAGGAAGCTGGGATTACACACCGTCACAAAATATTACCTCAATTACATTCGCAAACAATCATCGGATGGAGTATGAGTACAATTCATTCGGGCAGATGATAGGAAAGAGCAGTTTTGCGGTTAATACGGTATCCG
>Ga0123355_10022070_pt1 | contig 10200 bp, 6 predicted proteins | sample TergutEmb28metaG_3_FD_89872 | JGI IMG/M metagenome (GOLD analysis project Ga0123355, IMG submission 89872) | Embiratermes neotenicus P1 segment gut microbial communities from Petit-Saut dam, French Guiana - Emb289 P1 | ecosystem: Host-associated > Arthropoda: Insects > Digestive system > Gut ... | reverse complement strand
TCTAGTTTGCCTCCTCGATTCAAAGTTCGTACATTCCACGTTCCAATCTTGTAGCTGTGCTGTTCCTTCTTCTTTTCATTCTTGCTGTAGTTCTTGCTGCTGGATATTTCCCCTAGAAACACTTCCCCCCAGAGATCCGAATGGGGGAGTAGTTTATCTCCGGATTGTTTTGTCTCCAGAGGAAGCATCTCACATATTTATGTGTATCTCTGTTTTTGGAAAGAAACTATCCAGGAAAATTACTAATGTGGTAGTTTTTCCATTTGCTTTCCACATCGCAGTACAGCAGCCGTTAAAACCACTCTGGTCACGCCTGTTGCTATACAATCTTGAACCATCTCAAGCATCATTTGCTCTGCGCTTCAAGTCGTTACTGATGACGCTGCTTCCGGCATCAGAGGAATTTTTTTATCGAAGTTCCCATCTTCTAGGTATCTCTCTTCGTCTGGTTCCTACCCTCTTGACCTGTCCGGCTTGGGAGACCCTGCTGGTAGCAAAGCTACTGCCGGCATAGCTCTCAGGGTTACTGGAACTCACAAGCCCCTCCACCACGACAAGGTGTAGATACCATCGGGGGGACCATTTAACATATTTTGCAAATGCAAAGAACAAACCCCATATTTACCTAAATACAAGGCAAAGATTATTTCATAATTCCCAATCTGAAAAATGGAGTGGGGTGTCGGGGGTCACATTAAAATTGAGAACATGTTACACATGTTTTGTGCACTTTCCTGCAAACTGAAGTATGTGAAGACAGGGTGCCTTATATTGGGCCAAATGCAGTACCTACACACATTCTGTGACCTTCAGTATTACATACAAAACATGTTTATACTGTGTCATGTATCATAAAATTCAAAGTAGTATAGACACAAGATGTTATACACAGCGGTAATGAAGCCAATTGACATTCTAAGTTTCCGTGACAATGTCACGTTACTTCTGGATGCTGTCTCCTGGAATGTTACTCTCTGTAGTGGGGTTGACAGATATCAAGTTTTGAGGGCACTACATTCCTTTGCAATACTGGGATCTGTAAGCCTGCCACATAGCACATCTTTCCAGCAGACCAGGATCATAAACATTTAACAATGAGAAATTCCTCAGTTTCACATACCTTATTTCTTACAGATTCAGCTCCAGGTTCCTTGTCAGGTGCACTTGGGGCTTTAACAGCGTCATCCAGGTAAGAAGTGTCATCGTCAAGAGCAATTTCATCACCTAGAGCATCTAGTTCTGCTTCTAGCTCATCCTCATCAATCTCAGGAGTACCGTAACTTCTTCCAAGAGCATCTTGCACCTCATCAGCTTGTTCCAACATGTCAGCCATTTCATCTTGCATGTCCTAAAACATGGATAGCAACCCACAATATCAAAGCTACTGGAGGATTTTAAAAAAGAACATCTTGCACAATATATCACCAACAGACCTTCTGTCTCATGTTTGAAATTGAATGTTACTGTCACCTGTTCTACCTAGACAGCTGAGTGTTGCAGATGAATACCTTATGCTTCATATTTTGGAGGTCCCAACTTCAATACAGGCCTGGACACGGCTAACCTGAGTTTTCATTCCTTCCCCCATCCCTTTAGGCAAATGTCAGAACAGTATATTCAATCAGCCATTACAATTTCCTCTACATAATTTCCCATTCATTATTAATTAATACCATTACTGTTTAATGCCACATGGTTTGTTAATGATATCATTAAATAGATCATAAATAGATTAACAACAAAATAACATTTGTTTTTACAGGACTCATCCTGCTGTGTTATTAAAAAACCAATAAATAAATCTGTTAAACACAACTTAATACTGTTACAGATCCAAAAGCTATACGTTTCATCTATTTCAACTATGCCACCATCAAGATGTACAAATTACAGAAGGGTGTAATGTATAAAGTGCAATCAATATTATTCAAGGATGAGACCTCAGACTTGTCACATTTGGTATTCATACACATCACCAATAATATGATTAAAAAACTCCTGGTGGAATATTCATAAGAACATGACGGCTTGCCACTTTATCCACACACAATATAGTTAAAATGAGTCTAAAATCATTAAAAATGTTAAAATCATAGGCAATGGGCGCATGTATTACAACCTATGGTTGTAAAGTCTAGGAGGCTATACCATAACACATGTGGTCTAGTAATCTGCAATCTGCATGTGATGGGTCATGTGAAATTCCCATAAGTATAATACTGATGTGGAATGATATGTATCTTTGTACATACCCTAACTGGTCAATACTACTAAACTTGTTTATTATAGTGTTAAAAATACAGTACATCCGATGTTAAAAAGCTTAAGATTACCATGTCGCAGAACAGCATGTACAACACTGGAGAGGTGGGGGGAGTGGAGGGAGGAGGGGGAACTAACATTTAAGGTAGCAAATTCAACTCAAAAAGCATATCATGGGCCAAATTGGCTGAGGATTTTCATGTCACTGATGAAAAGGATAGTGTGTGTGCTAGGAAAACAAAAATTTCCTTCTTTTTGGCAGAACATTGGCAACGAAAGTTGCTACATCCCTGAGCATTCAATGAAAAGACTTCAAAACCAGTAGAGGTTGGCAGATTTTAAGATATATACGAACATAAATGGTTAGCTCTTTGCCAGACAACTACGTTACTGCAAACGTTTCCCACAGACAACCTCAAAAAACTAACAGAAAACAAGCACTTTATAATAAATGTGCCCAAATATTACTAGCCCTTAGAATAATCATAATGCAGATGATACCTCAGTACATTATGATACCCTGATCAACATTACAGTTGATGCAGAGGGATCAAAATCAGTACTTCTCAAAACAAAAGAACATGAAAAATTGATCCTTTCAGTTATGGCTCATGGGAGGAAACACTGTTTGCTATCCTGAAGAGAAGGAAACTTATAAAAGACTAGCTTCCTAGTGGAATAATATTTTACCGTACAGACAAAGAATGGATGACAGAAGTACTCATGGTCAAATGGCTGAGGAAAGTCTGAGACATAAGACTAGGTGCTCTTCTGAGGAAAAGAGGAATGCTGGTTTTAGTTCATTTCAAGGGTCTAAACACAGATCTACTGACCATACCAAAATGCACAAATCCCAGCTGCAGGTTCTTGATATGGTAGTTACAAACCATTCAAAGACTGACTATAGAGCCTATATTGGGAATAGCTGGTATCTTAAAACTGCTATTAATGCCAGCAGGAAACATAAGCAGGCCATCTGAAGCATAGCTTAGGCAGTGGATTAAGACTGCCTGGCATGACAACTCACCAGAATCCACTAACAAGGGATTTAAAAATTGCTGTGTGTCAAACAGTATTAATAGAAATGATAATGATGTTCAGTGGAAGGAAGATCAAGAAGAAAATTCTTCTTGTAGCAACAAAAGGCTCCCCTGTATGTTCACTAACCATTTACAGGCAAAATGTAATGTGTTTTATATAAGGCCTCAATACATACCGTGCAGTAAACACCCCCCACCTCGCTTATGAAAAAGAACCAACCAGTGAATGGTATATAGGGTCAAAGATGCTGTTTGTTCCTAGATCTGTACAAACACATAACACAATGTGAGCATCATGCAGGAATTTTGAAATGTTGAACCTGGTGGTTGACTGCAGGCTGAACGGTCCAGGATCTAATCCTGGTGGGGACAAGATTTTCTGCCCGTCCAGACCGGCCCTGGGGCCCACCCAGCCTCCTGTAAAATGGGTACTGGGTCTTTCCCAGGCAGAAAGTGCAGCCAGGGCATGCTGCTGACCACTCACCCCCTTCTAGTGCCGCAGTCATGGAATAGTAGAGCTATACCTCTACCCACACTCTGGACCACATTGGGCCTGTAACGGGATCACTTTACTTTCTTACTTTTTTTTTTAAACCTGGCGGTACATAAAGAAACCACTAGGCTGTAAAAGGTTAATACATTTCATGCAAATAATGCATAAACATATTGAAACACATTAACTTTCATGTAGACATATGTCAACAGAATGAACAAATTCAACAAAAGCCAAAAAAAATCCCTCATGAACTACAGAAAAATATACTGTTGCAGGAATACCTCAATGTCATCAATGTTTATTTTCTTGAATTCCTTCTGCATCTCCTTCATTCCAGTTTTCATAGCAGCAACTGTGGCATGTGTATCCTTAAGGGTCTGACATGCAAAATTGGCCTGCTCCATGTTGAATGATTGCTGCCGCAGATTGTCTGATTGCTGCTCATACCTGTTAGTGTAATGAGAGTCAAACAGTGGATAAAATATACCATAAGACATGCTCTGTATTCCCACATTAGGGACAAAGGGCAAAACAAAGTTGGCAGAGGATGCTGCATTAATGGAAATGAAAGTATTTGCAATAATGGATCACATTAACGTGCCTGTAAAAGTGATGAAAAGTTATAACTAAAGATATGGTCAAGAAAAACATAAATCCCTACTTCTGAGTGACATTCTAATATTATTATTAGTTTCACAATGTTTCCAAAATAAAGTATATGGCTTGAGCAGGGAGGATAGGTCAGATGTGCCTTAAAGTAAATAACTTCATACATGTTTTTCAGCCTGATGACTATATATTAACTAGGAATTATTCACCTTTACATCCAAATACCCTTCTTCCAAAATGAGAAAATGTGTTTAGGCCAGTTGAGAATTATCATACCCTGAAGTAGATAATTATGATTGGACTGGTACCCATCTTCTTACGCTTTCACCGGTTCACTTATGCCAAGGTCTTCATGTCACTAAATCTGAATTCTGACCCATTGGAATCTCTGTTAAATATATGAGAGTTCCCTTTGGAATTGTTACTGAGGCTCAAGTCTCTTTCATTACTTGGATAATTAGTGGTCTATAGGAATATTTTTGAGGAGTGAGTTCAGCACCTGTGTGAAATATTTTGCAGGTTACTTAATGCCAGTTTCAGGGTACATCCAGTTGAAGTTAACTTCATATCTTTATGCCTCAGCTTCCTTGGGTGTGACATATCCCCATCCAGCATGTCCACCAAATGAGAAAGGGCTACAGTAATCTGCAACTTCCCACTTCTCATGAAGGTAGTAACTAGGTTAGTGAACATGGTTGGCATACTTACTGTATCCAAGAGTGGCACCTCACTCAATGTACAGGGGAAGAAAAATGCCAGTTCTATTTGGAGCCAAAACAAGGTGACCTTCAGACCCTGAATATGGCAATTATCAACTCGCCGGCTGAGAGATTTGCAGTTCCCTCACTGGTGTTGTTCAATATTCAAGTCTTCTGGGACAGGATGCTGTGTTGCTGGGTGAGTAGTTGCCCTCACTCAACATAGCATAACATCCCAGAAGACTTAAATCTTCAACCTGTCTGTTCTTTGAATGGTAGATGTTTCTACAGATTAATTAGACTCATGTTTCTCCTACTGCAGTGGATGCTATCTTCTTGCATGACTTCAAGAGAAATCACTAATCTATGGCATATGCATCATGTGTATTACCACAAGGGAAGCAGAAATTTTTGACACATAAAGTAGTATGTCTAGTAATGCTGCCTGTTGGCTTGGAAAAATTCAGGGCCTATATGAAACATGTAAAGTTTCATCTTGAGACTGTTAACAAAACTCATATGTGGTGTCTCTCCCACCCATGCCAATTAAGCAGGATAGGATGCTGGGTTCTGTGGCAGTTACCACGTAATTATGCTGTTCTACTGCATTCAGCACCCATAGTATCACTGTGCAATGTCCCATGGATCTCATGCAAAAGTCTCTCTGCAATTTGCTCCAATTTTGTTAGACCTTTCCATGTATTAGGATGATACTAATACTCATAAACAAGTAGATGTGTTCACTGTAGTGCTCACTGGTAGATGCTTGGCTGCAAAGGTAATCCCTTCATTTTCTGTTTAGAGCTATCCTTTATTACCAGGTTCACTTTGCAAGTTTTATGCTTTCACAGCAGTAAGGTAAGGTCACCATTCTTTTTGGATGTGGCATTGTGTCACTGGGTGATTGATGCCTAATACTTTGTGACAGAACGGTGGTCCTATCTTCACAGTTTGAAAGTCAAATTCAGGTGAGCCACCACCTTCTAAAAAAGTTGGTCACCTATCACCCTGTGACACAGCATCACATCAATGAGAATGGAGACCTCATGGCTCACCCTGATGGTTGCTCAAAGACTGTTGAATGCCCAGTGCCAATCCTGGCCTTTTGTCTACCTACTGAACATCATTTAGGTGTCAGTAGGACTCCCTCATAGGAAAAGATATGAATTTTGATATAACTGTGTGAGTAAAGGTTTGTTAGGTTTGTGAACTGAGCAAGTCAGTGATAAACACACATTATGGTATGCTAAGGTTAGACACTGGCTCTAGCTATTTCGGCAGTCAACCACGGATTCTGTTGGAAAGTTCCCCATGTCAAGGTACAGCAATTCCTACTGGCCTGGTTTATGTCAATGCATTTAATAAGTTTGGATATCATTTCCTGCACAGCACTGTGTCCAATTCCATGCCATGCTATGACATCTCTAACTATTGGACTCTGGTCAGCTTTCCAAGCTGGCAGTTCTTGGCAAACCAATGTGTGGCAGATCAGAAATGTCTGTACTGTCATCTTTAATGTTTCACCTAATGTCACACATAAAGCCAATCAATAATTTTTACAGCTGACATGTTCTGCTTTACAAGAAACTGAATCAGACCACATTGGCATAATGAAACATCACTGAATACCATTCTGTTGCAGTGTTTTGTGGATATATTTTGGTGCATGTAAATCAAAGCTCTATTTCAGACTGGAGATAAACACTATCAACTATATCAAATTTAGTCCACAATACATTGCTATAATGTCTGTAATATCAACCCACTCCTCACTTTCAGTATGGTTCTAATACACTTAATATTCCTCTCCATTATATTCTTGTAGTTTCTCTTTTTTAATACAAAAACGCTTCCATTACAGAATAACAGTTACAACAAAAGGTTTGCCAAAGTTTTGTGTCCTTTGAGCCTACCCATTTCACTTTTTTCAGGGCTTTCATGAGACTCTCCACTGACCATTGTGTCATCAGCACCTCAAGCTACTGCACAATGAAGGGCCCTTCCCACTGACTTCACCATTTCTATGGTACATGTGTTACAATCTGTTCTTCACATTGCCTGCAGGTGCCTGGATGCAAGGTAACCCACTAGCTGATGCCAGGTGGACTTAGATCTGTAATATAGGCCTGATCAGTTCACCTGTTACCCCACAGTTTGATGGGATAGTTATCACAGGTAGAAACACATGAAAACACTGACATTATGCACTGTGCTTGGTCATAAGAAGGGAAAGGAGAATATTGTGATTATGGAAATTAAATGGGGCTTGGAGGGGCTAAATGGATGTTCCTGCATCTGGATACATCTGTGCCATCTTCCTTTCAGTAGGGAGTGGAACGAAACATAGCATTTTATTTTCCTGCTTGGGTGAATTCCCATTCTCTTTATTTTCTACTGTTTCTTGGACACATCTGTCTTCTCTCCCTCATACTCTGTCTCTCATCATTATTTCCCCTCTTTGCTATTTTGTGATTGGGGTTGTGTACAAATCTCCTGGCCATTATTGTCACTACTTTAATCCTTTAAGCCCGAACAGGAAAACACTGTCCCACAAATTAAATGCCCCTCAACAGCTGAATGGGAAAGCATTGTCCCTCAGTGCCATGCCCTGTTGAAAATTTTCTGCATGTATAATTACACATCTCTTTTTCACAATATACGTCTAAAAGGCTTGTACAGGCACAAAAGACTGTGAAGTTTAACTGTAGTCAAAATTATCACTAATAAAGTTCAATTTGTTTTATTAACAGTCTTATGATTTTTGCAGGAGTCACAAATTATTTACAGACCCCTCCAGGCAGTGTTTTTTTTATTTTTCCTCATACTAGTGAAGCCAAGCATATACCACACACACAGGCCCCTATGACAAGTCTCTGTTCCTTCATAAAACCATTCTGTAAAATCCACACCCCATTCACCCCCATTATTTCATCAAGAAGACACTACTGAAAAATATAATTTCAGTAATTTCAATGGCAGTATTTACTGACATTTGTATGTTCTACTTTTCTATTTTAGTGTCATCTGATCCTCAGAAATGCAGTTTGGATTTATACACCTCAAAACATGGGGTGGCACACAAACTTATGTTGCATTCTCGGCACTTGAATTTTGTTCTTGTTTCTTTGTTTTTGGCAGAACATACACAGTGCCAAATTCTCTTCAATTGCATAAGCCAGTGTCTGTTGTGGTTTGTATCAAGTCTTTTTAGTTGGATCGTGGATGGAGCCGGTCTTCCTTGTTTTGCTGTCCAAACGTCAACTGGGAGAAGGTCTATATTGATGTGGGGTGACTCTGTTGTAACAAAGTGGGACACCCTGTAAACCTGTGGAGTACATGTACAGTATGTCGAAGCTTGTATTTGTCAGTCCAGTGTGTGAAGTTTGTACCAGTAACATCATCTGTGTCATTGTCAGATTCACTGGCACTCTTGACAGAAATGTCTTAGTCTTCTGATAAACGTGTGACAGAGTGCAATTCTAATACCAGTTCTGTGATGTCTCAGTCTGAAATTTTTTCTCCTTATAGACATACCACTAAATGCACTTCTAGCTTATTGAGCACACAACAAATCTAACACCTTCTGACTCAGTGACTCAAGCGTCAACAGTGCCTGGCCTGTCGCACGTTACTGCTCCAAGAGGGAACGAACTGAAGTGTTCAGTTGAAGACAGACATAGGTATGAACCTACAGTTCAAAAAAGTCACAAAGAAATCCTTACAGCAGATCTTAACTTTATGCATCCTGTTGTGTCAGAGGTATAAATAGAAAGCAAATTGACAACAATCAAAACACAACTTTATAAAATAATGACTCAATCAGCTACATGTTTTGACCCCCTAGGGGTCATCATCAGGCTGACATCCAAGACATGTTAACAAAGTGTACGCATTATATACGGAAGAGAGATCTCACTTCTTACAGATTATGTTACAAGTCCAAACTGGCCTGATAACTTGTATTTTGATGGTTGTCAGTTTGCTTTTTATCCTTACAGCAGAATGAAGGACATTTGTCTCTGGTTCCATATTGCACTAACCAGAGAAATAAACATCCGTATTCATTCCTTCCCTCACCTACTGACTGCATATGAACTCATTCCTCACAGCACCCAGATAAGGCAGCACTACCACAAAACCCAAATATCATTATGAGATTAAAACCTGCATGACTTCTGAGGATATATGACAACATGTACAGCCAGCTCCAAATTTACAGCACAGGGTCTCCACTCACAACAGGAGCTATTTGAACAAACACATCTAGACAATGAAACTTAGACTGAAACATAAACAAAATTAAAAAAAGACCCGTAACGAGCTTTGTAAAAATAGGTGGATTTTCTTCAAACTTCCAGAAAGGGTAGATGGATTCATTGTTAAAAGTATAATTTTTATTCCAAATTTTTATCTTTAGAAATGTGTGAAATTCAGTGGATAGTATTAGCACGTGCCAAAATGGGGATTTAAAGCCAAAAGTACCCCGGCTGTCAGTGGCTGCTTTGGGACTTAAAATCTCTTGTACATTAAAGGTTAAGCTGCAAGACATCTTTAACTCTTGAAAAGTCTGTCTTGAATGCCTAGCACAGAAAGTTGTGGGATGTGCTAGTATGATGGGGTTTTACACCAGCCCCTATTGTATTAGCCTGTGTCTTTTGCAACTCTATCCAGTCAGTTATTCTAGTTTTGGCATGCATTAATTCTGGGCCAAACGGCCATTTTCCTCTACATGTTTTACTTTGTTCTGTAATATTGGGTATTTCACTAACAACGTGTTACCTTATTCATTCACAAGGGTAGGCAGACTACAACAAAGCCAAGCCACATCTGTGTGCTCAGAAGAGGAAATATTATGGATCACCACAACCTCCCTGTTCCTGCTACCTCTCAACATGAGTGTGTACCCCACAACTTGATTTAATAATAATAATAATAATAATAATAATAATATACTGCAATTGGGTTGTTACCTGGTGGCAGTGGTTATTTTACATGTAAACAAACATGAAATTGGTTACTACTAAATTTTAGTCGGGAGGGCTACATGAGAAGCATGTAGTGGCAACTTGGAATCTTGGGAACCATCTCAGCATTT
>Ga0123355_10022069_pt1 | contig 10201 bp, 11 predicted proteins | sample TergutEmb28metaG_3_FD_89872 | JGI IMG/M metagenome (GOLD analysis project Ga0123355, IMG submission 89872) | Embiratermes neotenicus P1 segment gut microbial communities from Petit-Saut dam, French Guiana - Emb289 P1 | ecosystem: Host-associated > Arthropoda: Insects > Digestive system > Gut ... | reverse complement strand
GTTATCAACATTGATATTTCACATTGTATAATATAATAGTTTAGCTTATAAGCCTTAGTAACATAAGATAATGCCAGGGGCATTGTACTAGAATATAGATTTCTCATGTACCCATAACACCACCCCTACACAGCACGCGAGATCTCGCACCCTAAACACCTTACATACACCCAGATAAATTAAGTATAACTGTTTAATAAAGTTTATTCTATACCTACCTGAAGATGGTCAAAGAAAAAGGCCGAAACATGTAGTAGAATCCCTATGTAATAAACTATACATATTCTCTACCACCATTAGTTGTGTCAGACAAGTATACACACCCTAACACAGTTATGTTGTAATTATGTGCTGAGTGGTTTTCTGTATATTTTTAAATATGTGAAAATTACATCCTGTAGAAATATTTAAAAAAACAGAAATACGCATGTATGTATGTGTGTTAGATCAAGTAGAAGGAAGCTGACTGAGAAATTAATCGAGTTTCAATAAAACAAGAAATATCTACATATATGGACTCAAGGTGTTAAGAAAGGAGAATATTTAGGAGAGATATTTGTAAAAATTATACTTTATCAAGACAAGCAGGTTCTGAAGCCGTATAGTGAACTAGAGAATCTCAGGAAAGGACGCAGAGGCGATGGCAGCGATAAACGTTTAAGCTGCACTAAAGCAAACTTCTCCATCAGCTAAATGTTTGTAAATTAACTGGAAATAATGTTGGTTTCAATACTCTGTTGAAGAAACATCTGAAAACCCCCCAGACTGTAGTATTCGCTATGCGGACCGCAGTAAGTTTTTTGTATTATGACCGAGTGTGTGAAAACTAATGATAACGTTCAGGATTCCGTTCTTATAGTTTATGATGCGGCGTCTCTAGATAATTGGTTGTAGGGAACCGATCTACTAGTGACGCTGAATTATGCCCTTCATCTGCAACACTGCGAGAACCTCAGAACTGACGTAAGGTAACGTTACAACTTGAACTGCCATCCCAGTCTTGTGCACGTATTTGTTATCCACCGAAGTCTAAAAACAGAAAGTGTCAAGAGTAATACTTAGTTCTTTTGAACATATACAATTGTTCAAAGAACTTAACACTCATTACAGAAGCATATTACTGGGTGATACGAATTTGAAACCCTGCCGTGTCCCCGAGACTATGAAGAACTGAGTGTTAGTGTTGTGCAGTACACTGTTTTAACATTACGAAATACAAATCAAAATTTTGAAGAAGTACTGAGTCTACTGTTGCGTGACTTAACTTGTGCCTGCAGAGACATTGATTATCTGTCAGAAGATTTGTTTTCTGTATTGATTGCTAATCTGGTAAGGTCTGCTATTTTTGTCTTGCTGTTGAGTTGTCAACACATCGCATCAACTGCAGATTTCATAGACTAGATTGGGAGTAGACTACTTTAAGGCACTGAAACAATGTGAGGTAGAAATGGAAAAAATTGCCAGGCACGTTGACACAGAGGCGTACAGCCGATGTACCGGTTTTCGTGGGGCACTGTTGATTGAAATGCGTATACATGAAAGCTGTATTGCTATGACCACAAACACCACACTTTGGTAAAACCCGGTATTTACAAAGATCCATAAGTAGCATGTAACCTTGTAATATCGGATTGTTATACATATTTGTGTGTGGTATACGTACATAAAACAGCCGGAGAAGGGTTTGCTTGTTTGTTTGTCTTTGGCGCGACAGCCCCCAGTGGGTCAGGGCCTCCTCATTCATGAGGTTTGCAGATCACACACAACGACGTACCACAGACGGTAGGACTCCTATTTACGAGTGATCAGCTCGTCGCAGAGACCTCTGCCTTGCAACACACAACACTCATAACAGACAAACCTCCATGCACACGATGGCATTCGAGCCCTTCAATCTCAGCAGGCTAGCGACCGCAAACCTACGCCTTAACACCGCGCGGCCACTGGGACCGTCCGGAGAAGGGTTTAGATTAATGTAAATACTGCGTTTTTGTTGGATTGAAATAATTGTAATTGCAGTCACGAAAAGTAAATTGTAAGTACTACTTGCTGCTGCTGTTATATTCGTATTTTTAAACAGTTTTAAAGGAAAGTTGATTGGTAATACCTGCAATGTGCCGAAACTACTGAATACAAAGACAGTTGTTAAAATTACAAAATACATTTTTGTCACAGGCCATTACGTATTGTAGACCGAAATTTTGTCATTTGAAGACTGCGTATTGTGTACAACATAAATGAGCCTTCATAATTCTGCATGTAATCTTGTATGCATCAGTGATGATGGTTAATGATTAACCGAAACATGGAGAAGTTGTGAATAAGCAGGTATTGTTACACTTTTATGAATGTGCTTTGATGGTGTTTATTTAAATATTAACTTTTATGATCGGACAGTGATTATTTAATTTATGTGTGTTAATCATACATTCTTATGAATTAATTTATGTTAGAGATATGCATAGCTGCATAGCGCCTAGTCTTCTTTTGTTCTTTCGTTCTTTCGTCCTTTCACTGAGATGTGAAAATACGTGTTCTAGTAAATATGTGGGTTAAAGTTTGCACAATATTCTTCTTTTGGTGTGCATACATATAATTTTTAACAGAGTGAAATGTTTTAGAGAGCACCATATATTCCCGAGTTTCAAATACAGAATGATTCTAGAGTGCACGAATAAATACAAAATGTTAAATGGCTATATCTCGTAAACAAAATACAGTATTGTTACAATTATTGGCCACTTTAAAGCCCATACACTACAATTTAGTGCCAGATTACATCCCCCCCCCCCCACACACAAACACGCCGTTCAAGAGCTCTTTCCTGAGAACTGTGATCGCCGCATGGAATATTTAGAGATTATGCTGCCATGGCAGGACTACAATCCCCCGTTGAAAAACGCTATTTGGGTGTGTATGAACAAAACCAGAAATACTTGATGAACTGGAAGCACAAATTCGAGATGCCTTTTCCGGTGTTCCTTTTGACTTCTGAAGGAAAAGTGGTGAGCCGGCGTCTTCCTGGTCTTGCAGAAGTGTATTTGCACAACAATACTGTGTTAAAATCAGGCATTGAGGGGTAGTGCGTAGGCTTGAAAGTGGTGTTATACAGCATTCGTTCTAGGAGGTTTTGCCGTTTAATTTAATGCATTTCCTTCAAAATCAACCTATACGTATATTGTATATAACCTGTATCTTCAAACGCATTCTTTCTATTCATATAATGTTAAGTTACTAACTACTTATACCCTTATTATAACTTTATTTTACCACGCAGGCCTGTATGGTTTTCACATCCTTGGTATTTCAGTTTGTGTTTTTATTTCATATTTTTTCCCTAAACCCAGGATTCTCCTATATTTTTGTTATTATTTAGAATCTTTTCGTTCGTCAAAGGGTTCTCTGCTAGTAGCTTTTATATTCCTCCTGTACCGGTTCTTACTTCTCCCCACAGTCGTTAATTTTCATTTTGTACTTGTCTATGGAAGTCCTTTTTCTGAGTGTTCTTTTTATACATGTCTTTCTCTGATTCTCACAGATGCACCGTGTTCCGTCTGGTGTCATAATCTAAGCGCAGATTTGCTTCTTTAATTTTATGCTTCTTTTTATATCATATTATCTGGTGTCTCTCATCTGTCTTATTTTACGGGTGTATATTCCTTTGCTCATTTCGCTGTGGTTTTAATTTCCTCAGTTTTACACATTTTCCTACGCCTTCTTTCATTATTTTATGAACAATATGGGCATGTCATTGTCCTGTACTCTTGCTTTAATTGTTTGTATTGTATTTAAGCAAGCAAGAGTCAGGAAACTTCATGCGGTAACGGGCCTGGCTAAGGGAATTCATTTCGTTAGGGCAAGGAATTTTAAGAGTTATTTACAAATAAAACAAGGCCTGATGATGATACACCCACTCTCCAGTACGCAAGTCCATCCGTCTATCTGTCTGTCTGTCTATGACCTGGTGTCAGAGACTAAAGCGTTATCGGATTCTCATGAAATATGCCTTAGGAGTTACTGATAAATTATGTCTTGCAAATGTGAGTTTTGTGAGATTCCGCTCAATTGACTGTACTGAAGGGCTTAAGTAAATGTATACCTACACTTTCTACATCTCTTGACCAAGCTGGGTGGAGTTTGGTACGGGTAATTTCCACGAAATGCAGATGCGTATTTGTGTTTTATTTATGTTATCTATGCGGGTAAATAAAAATTTTCACATGTATTCTACATTGCTGTTGGATATAAAAATAGGTGAAGAAGTGTCCACACATATTTGTTTCGTGAAAATGGGTTCATTGGAAGCTGCAGAGATTAGGGGCGTACATGAATTTGTACTTTCTGTACGTGTGTCATATCTGATTTGGGTGAAATTCGGTATTGGATACCTGCGCGTAACGATGAGCATTTGTGAGTTTCATGAAAATCGGTGCAGGAAAAGTTGTACTTTCTTATCGGTACCAACTAGATCACACGTTCACCGTCAAACCTTGTGGCATTTTGAAAGTAAAGAACGCCTTGATTACGTCCGTATACTGCGTCACTGCGTACACCCTTTGCAGTCATGTCATTTCGTCAGCACGTCTACACTGGCTTTGAAGACCTCCTATACAGCGTACACGAGGTGCTATGTTTCTAGGTTCAAACGATCGGAGCGTGAAGTTGGTCACCTCTTATTACATCTTCATAGCACGATGTCTAATCCAAAAGAAAATTACCTTTTATTGCAGCATGCATTGCATTATTTTACATTACTTGCAATATGTTTATGGCTTTTCGCAGCTATTTATTTATTCATGGCATATTTATCACCTGCGTTCTGTTTTTTTTGCCTTCTCCTATAATCTGTCCCCTTCTCTTCTCCTTCGTTTATTTATTTAAAGCTCTTTCACTTTGTCTAAAGTGTTCATTTTTCGACAAATGTATTTATTTTCTCTTTCGTACATGTCCTTATATATGTATTTACTGGCAGTATTAGCATGAGAGAATGTTTATTGGAATTCTTGCTACATCCTATCCCGTTATTCTGTCTTAATTTCCTACCTATTTCCCACGGAAATTTCAGTCCCTTCTCCTTTATAAACCACCCTTCCTCGAAACTCCTTCATTTCTTCTTCGAGTTGCAGGCCCACTTCCTTCCTTCTACCCCATCCACACTCACCATCTCGACACTACTGAGAGTGGTATTATAAGATACCCGAAACTTTAGAATTAGTGAGAGATATCCGTGTCTCTTATCACTGTTCGGTCTCAGTCGAAATAGTACAGCGTTTGGGATTCTATAGTACGAATGTATCATGTTCAGGTTTTAAACGTTTGATAATGAATAATGGTCTACTAAGTAACAGTTGAATAAACACTGGTTACTGTAGGCAGGTGTACACCACGTGATTAACATTAAAAATCTCCTAATTTTCCCCACATAATGTGTTCATACTTAGCTTATAATTCTCAGAACAAATAGAAATTATGTCTTTTAAGATAATTAACCGATTGTTCTTTATACAGAAACGGAATGAATTTTGTGTGAGGTCGAAAATGAACCTTCAATACATCGACTAATTTCAGTCTTCAAAGGGATAATTTCTTGTCTTCACAGAAAACGAAAGTAGAGTACAGCATTTAATTTTCAATTCTGTTTATATTTCTATTTCCAGTTCTGTTTCTAAAATATTATCAATTTTGCCATCATGGTACAAAATGTAAAGTTGCCTGATTCCGTGAAAAGCTTTAATTTTTTTTTTAAATTTAAATAGGGGCATAATGGCCGATCCAAGTGACCGCGCAGTCTTAGACCTTGGTCTTCGGCCGCTGGCTTGCTGGTATTGTGGTTCAGAATCCTGCCGGGGGCATGGATATCTGTCTCTTGTGAGTGTTGTGTGTATTCAGGTAGAGGTCTGTGCGTGGGGCTGATAACTCTTATAGAGGAGTCATACCAAGTGAGGTGTGTCCAATGAGTGTGATCGCGAAGCCCCTTAAGGGGGAGGCCGTGACTCGGAATCGGCTCGAAGCGCCACAGGAAAAAGGGCTTAATGAAATGTATTTTTTTCATGACTGTATGTCCGTAGTAGGCGTACGCCTCCTTAATCACACTGAGAAACGCTGCACTCGTTCGGACTGCTCTGGACGATTTACCGGCCAGTTGCAGACACACAATAATCGTAAGAGAAAAACATCCATATCACCGGCGAGATTCGAACTCGCAATCCCAGCGTGCGAACGGCCCTAGATCCGCGCCCTAGATCGCGCAGCCACCGGGATCGGATCATAAAGGCATACAACCCACACAAATGCTGGCCTAAAAGTATTTCGCACATTATATGGATTGGTCACCTACGCAAGTGGAGACGCGTTTTGTGGAGTTGAGCGAGTTAAGAATGCGCGGTTACCAAATGAGTTTAACTGTTTTTATGAAACAAGACGCAACAGACCAGATGACGTGATAATTAATTCGTCAGGTGTGGTTCGTCTTGTATATTATTCATTCATGTGCTGTAGTAACATACTGAATGGTGTTTAGTATAGGTTTGGTACTCAGTGTGGTTTGAAGTTTGTACAACATTTAAGTAAATGTGGAGGAAAAAGAAAACTTACGAGCATTAAAATTTGTGATCAGGGATTGTGTAATGTGTGCCACTCTTCCGAATCACAGGTTTCTGGATACATGATAAATACATTTCAAATATGGCGAAGTTAATATACTTAGGAACGAAAATAAATTACAATTACATTAGAGAAGAAGTTAATTAAGAGCTGACTTAATGCGAAGAATGCTTGCTACAAGTAGTTTCAATGAAATTTATATCCCTGTCGCCTCTTTCAGAAAGTAAAATTAAATTATACGAGAATGCAACTTTTTCCTTCCATTTTGAAAGGGTCTGAAACGATGTCTTTTCTTGAGAACAAGTGCTGAAGAGAATATATGGAATTAAGGAAGTTGCAGGGGGATGGGGAAAATGCAATTTTTGGCGCCTTTCTAATTTGTAACATTTCGGATATCATTAGGAAATCAAGAAGTTTGGGGCAGAAGCGACGTGTAGTATGGACATGAAAGATGAGAAAGTCTTGCAGTATTTTGGTTATGAACGTGAAGGGAAGAGGCCACATGGGACGTGTACGCATAAATAGTGAGTTACTATTAAATTGAATTTTTAAGTAATCGAGTAAGATGTACGCTTGAAATTAAATCCAGGATTGCTATGGTAAAAGCAGTATTCAACTAGAAGAAGGCTCTTATCATCAGAAAATTGGACTTAATTTAGGAAGAAACTACTGAAAATCTACCTTTTGGGCAAGGATTTTTATAGTACTGGAACTTGAACACTTCCGAAAGTAGATCAGAAATACCTTCACAGTTTTGAAATATATTGAGGTATCCCTAGGAAACTGGTAAGGCTAATAAAAATGTGTCTGGAAGAAACCTATAGGGGATAGGCAAGCATTTGTCTGACATGTTTTCTGTTAGGAATGATATGAAACAAAGAGAAGGTTTATCGTTATTGATTTTCAACCTTGCGTTAGGGTATGGCATTAGGAAGGTTCAGGTAAACCAGGATGGCTTAAAATTAAATGGTACACATCAGTTTTTGGTTTATGCTTATGATGTTAGTATATTGGAAGGGAGCGTACATACTATAAAGGAAAACACAGAATCTGTATTTGTTGCTAGTTAGGAGACTGGACTAGAAGTAAATGCTGATGAAACTACGTACATGGTCATGTCTCGAGATCAGAATGAAGAACGAAGTCAGAATAGAGAGACTGATAGTAGTTCCTTTGAAAGTGTGGAATAGTTCAAGTATTTGGGAAAATCCTTAACATATCAAAATTCTCTTCAGGATGAAATTAAGAGAGGATTGAAGCCAGGGAATGCTTTTTATCATTCGGTGCAGAATCTTCTGTCTTTCAGTTTCCTATCCAAAAATTTAAAGATTAAGATGTACAGAACTATAATTTTGCTTGTTGTTTTGTATGGTTGTGAAACTTGGTCGCTCACATTGGGGAGAGGAACGTAGGCTGAGGGTGTTCGAAAATAAGGCGCTGAGGAGAATATTTGGGTCTAAGAAGGACGAATTGAAAGGGGAGTGGAGAAAAGTACAAAGTGTGTAGCTTGGTGATCTGTACTCACCCAGCATCGTTCGGTTGATCAAATCGAGAAGAAAGAGATGGGCGAGGCATGTAGCACGTTTTTGGGAGAGGAAATTTGTATACGGGGTTTTGGTGGGGAAACCTGAGGGAAATAGATCACTTGGAAGACCTAGGCATAGATGGAAGGATAACAATAATATAATGGATCTTCAGGAAGTGGGATGTGGGGGTATGGACTGAACTGATTTGGCTCAGGATAGGGACAGATGGCGGGCACTTGTGAATGCGGCAAAGAACCTTCGGGTTCCAAAAAATGCGAAGAATGTTTTGATTAGCTGAGAACCAGTTAGCTTCTGAAGAAGGACTTTGCTCCATGGAATAAGTAAGTAAGGTGCTGAAGAAGGATGGAGATCAGTTGCAACCATTGTGTGGTAATTGAAGTATTGCGTAGAGTCAAGGAGGAGATAAATATCCTACGTACAACAGAAAGGAGGAAGGCAAACTGGATTAGTTACATCTTGCCTAAGAACTGCCTTTTAAAACACGTTATTAAAAGCAAGATAGAAGGGATGGGAAGACGATGAAGAAGATGTAAGCAGCTACTGGATTACCTTAAGAAAACGAGAAGGTAAGTGGAAATTGAAGGAGAGAGCATTAAACACCTTCTCTAGAGAACTCGCTTTGGAAGAGGCTATGAAAATTTCGTAAGACACAATACCTGATGATTTTTACTCTTCGAATTTTGAATGGATTGAGCGGAATCAGTATAGGGCCCAGTGGCTGGCTGTTGCTAATACAGTCACAACCTTTTGGGTCTATCAACAGCGGGGAATGTTGTGACCAGCTGATTGATCATCATCTTCCCAAGAAGGAAGCTGTCATGTGGGAAGAATTTACTTAAACCCTGCGACAAACTGACACTGTAACTCTGTTGCAGTCATGTACCCAAATTTATATTTTCGAAATCGGGAAACGTTTTTTACAAACGTTTCAGAATTTACTGAATAAGGTATTGGAGGTTGAATACAGTATGTGTTTACTGTTTCCGTCAGAATTTTATAAAACATGCCGTGAACGTGGGTATTGTTACGGAAACTGCGGTAGGCTACGAGAACTGAAAAAGCTGGCGATACTTCTACGTAAAATTTCTCCAATTATTTTAGGGAAATTAATCATGGCTATATGCCGATAAACTCTCGTTACAGCTTAGTCGATTCTTGGTTACGTCATGTAAAAACTGACGTTACCTTACTATTAAGTTTGTCGCTGTAGATGTTTAGCAGGCCGAAAGTATTGAAGACAAACATTTAGCAGATAAATATCTTTTTAAGCTAGGTACGGTTTGGTTATAATGACGTATCTAAAATGAGAAGTGCGGCGGGGATAGTAAACTTCCTTCCAGACGGATGCGATTTCTTCTCCTAATTCTCATCTACATGCCATTAAAATAAATTTTATCATCTCTTTCCCTAGATATAGGGTGTTTTTTTCCTCCTTGGCCGATAAGCCCCGGCCCAACACCCCGCCTGACGCTCTGCCAGCGTTGCGTCATAAGCCGCGTGTCGGGGAGCAGTCGGTGACGGGAGCTGGACAAGCGATGGCAGTGATTGTAACATGTAGAAAGTGTAATAAAAACAGACTGGAGCGTCCGGACGGCCCTTATCTGTCAAGTAGGAAAAGAAACACCCTACATAGCCACTGTAGTTGATACAGTGTCACTGACTGATCAGTGAGTAAGTACACGTGTAATAATAGCGATAACTGTGTACGAAAGAACGCCTATCATAAGTCCTGTCTTGCTTTTCTTTCGTTACATCTTTCCTTTTAGTGTACTACACTGTGAAATGCACAAGTGGTATGCTTCACAGGCTTCCGTCTGTGAAGGTACAGGTAGTCTTATTCATCATAATCATATAGCTTGCAAGGGTTTAGGCCTCGTGACATGTTCCGGTCATATTAACAGTCGATAAGTCTTTTGAGGAGTCATCCTTGGCTTCGCTTCCCACATGGTTGGTATTTCATTGAGGGGGGGGGGGGGGGGGGGGGGGTTCCTTTTCTCTTTTTTCCCCCAAATTTTTTTTTTTTTTTTCTTTTTCTTTTTTTTTTTTTTTTC
>Ga0123355_10022068_pt1 | contig 10201 bp, 10 predicted proteins | sample TergutEmb28metaG_3_FD_89872 | JGI IMG/M metagenome (GOLD analysis project Ga0123355, IMG submission 89872) | Embiratermes neotenicus P1 segment gut microbial communities from Petit-Saut dam, French Guiana - Emb289 P1 | ecosystem: Host-associated > Arthropoda: Insects > Digestive system > Gut ... | reverse complement strand
TTCAAGATTGTTGCTGAACGATATCGCAACCGCCTCAAACGACTCCTGCTTCGCTTTAATCTTATTTGTGGCTTCGTTAACTTGGATTCTTACTATCGCTAATTTCGTTACAACTCTAATGACGAGCGCAACGCATTATTATTCATAAAAATGCTTAACGTGACAGCCCCTTTTTTTTGACACTGTATACAAAAAGATATACAATGCATAAAAAGGAGTGATTCTATGGCACAGGTAAACATCCGCATAGATGATGGGTTAAAAGAAAAAGCCGAAGCATTGTTTGATGACCTTGGGCTTAACATGTCTACGGCATTTAATGTCTTTATCAAGACAGCAATCAGACATAAGGCCATCCCTTTTTATTTGGCTCTGGATCCGGATTACAAGGGCAGTACGCCTTCACCCTTGGACGCCGAAACAGTAGACGTAGCCATAAACACATGCAAGCGAGGTAAACCATGATACTATCCGGTAAAATGATAAAGGAAAAACTGGGGAAAGATATATTCATAGAGCCTTTTAGCGAATCCAACATAAACCCCAACAGCTACAACCTGACTTTGCACAACGAGTTGCAAATCTACGAAGACCACAGTCTGGACATGAAAACACCCCACAAAACCAAGACACTAATCATCCCGGAAGAAGGCCTGGTTCTGCAACCGGGCACCCTATACCTGGGCCGCACCGTAGAGTACACGCAAACAGAGCGCTATGTCCCCATGCTGGAAGGGCGCTCTTCCGTAGGGCGGCTTGGGCTGTTTGTGCATGTATGCGCCGGGTTTGGCGATGTGGGCTTCAAGGGATACTGGACGCTGGAAATCCATTGCATTCAGCCAATAAGGGTGTATGCCGGGGTAGGGGTTTGCCAGATTTATTATCATGCAATAGAAGGGGATTATGCCCCATATATTTCAGGTAAGTATCAGAACAATTCCGGTATTCAGCCGAGTTTGCTTTACCGGGATTTTGAATAGAAGGAGACACAATGAAAGAACTTAACCGCACCTACGACCCCTCCCGCGAGGAGGCAATCTACAGCCGCTGGCTGGAGAAAGGCTATTTCCGCGCAAAGGTAAACCCAGACAAAAAGCCCTACGCGATAATGATCCCGCCGCCTAATATCACGGACAAACTGCATGTGGGCCATGCGCTAAACAACACTATCCAAGACATAATAATCCGCTCTAAGCGTATGCAGGGATACGAAACCCTATGGTTGCCGGGCACAGACCATGCCGCAATCTCTACGGAAGTACAGGTGGTGAAAGCCATAGCCAAAGAGGGCAAAACCAAGGAAAGCATGGGCCGTGAAGCCTTTCTTGAGAGAGTATGGGAGTGGCAAAAAGAATATGGCAGTACAATTATTAACCAGCTAAAAAAACTCGGCTCGTCCTGCGACTGGGACCGTGAGCGTTTTACGATGGACGCCGGCCTTTCGGACGCGGTGCTGGAGGCGTTTATCCGCTTATACGACGAAGGCAAGATTTATCGCGGCGAGCGGCTGGTTAACTGGTGCGTTAAATGTCAGACAACAATATCCGACGCGGAAGTAGAACATGAGGACGGGGAAGGCCAGCTCTTTCACTTTAAGTATCCCGTAGAAGGCGGCGGGTCTATAGCCTTTGCCACCACCCGCCCGGAGACAATGCTTGGCGATACGGCAATAGCCGTCCACCCAGACGACCCACGCTATGCCGGATACATCGGCAAGAACGCCACCATACCCATGGTAGGGCGTAAAATACCAATAATTGCGGACACATATGTAGACCCGGAATATGGCACAGGTGTTGTAAAAGTAACCCCCGCACACGACCCCAACGACTTTGATATCGGCGAGCGCCATAACCTGCCCCGCGTTAACATAATGAACGATGACGGCACAATTAACGAAAACGGCGGAGCATACACAGGCCTAACCCGCGAAGCCGCCCGCACAAAAATTATAGAAGAAATGACGGCCCTGAGCCTATATATTAAAACCGAAACCATAGCCCACGCCAAAGGCACCCATGACCGGTGTAACGTGATAGTCGAGCCGCTTATCAAATTGCAATGGTTTGTTAAGATGGAAGAACTGGCCAAGCCGGCCCTTGAAGCCTATACCTCCGGCAAGCTAAAATTCAACCGTGAGCGCTTTGGCAAGGTGTATCAGCACTGGCTGGAAATAATCCGCGACTGGTGCATCTCCCGGCAGATATGGTGGGGGCACCGCATCCCGGCCTATTACTGCGCTACCGGCCATGTGACCATTGCCAAAACGCCGCCTAAGGCATGTGCCACTTGCGGCGATACAATGCTTAAGCAAGACGAAGACACGCTGGATACATGGTTCTCGTCCGCCTTGTGGCCCTTTTCTACTTTGGGCTGGCCGGATAAGACGCCGGATCTGGAGTATTTCTACCCGACAAATGTACTTGTGACCGCGCCCGAGATTATCTTCTTCTGGGTGGTACGCATGGTATTTATGGGCTATAAGTTTATGGGGGATGCACCCTTTTCCGATGTTGTTATCCACGGTATAGTGCGTGATGACCAAGGCCGCAAAATGTCCAAATCTCTTGGCAACGGAATAGACCCGCTGGAAATTGTAGAAAAATACGGCGCGGACGTAATGCGCCTAACCATGGTAAACGGCAACGCGATAGAAAATGATACCCGCTTTTACTGGGAACGCGTAGAATTTTCGCGCAATTTTATGAATAAACTGTGGAACGCCAGCCGGTTTGTGTTAATGAACCTGGATGATGACGCCTCCACTGTCAACATAGAAGCGTTGAGGAGCGTAGCGCCGAAGCAATCCAACAAGCCTTGGATTGCTTCGGCTCCGCCTCGCAATGACGAGGGGGCTCCGCCTCGCAATGACGATGCCACGCCGGAAGACCGCTGGATAAAATCCCGCCTAAACGCCCTAACCAAAGAAGTAACCGAAAAGCTGGACACCCACGAGCTGGGTCTGGCCGCACAAAAAATCGTAGACTTCATCTGGGACGAATTTTGCGACTGGTATGTAGAAATTGTTAAGCCGCGCCTTTACGCAAACAAAAACGGCGACGCAAGCCCCGAGGCTATGGCCTCAAGGAGGGCGGCACAGTCAACCTTGCGCACTACTCTAATGCAGGCGCTAAAACTATTGCACCCAATAACGCCGTTTATAACCGAGGATATTTTCCTAGCCTTGCAAAGCGAAGAAGAGACGATAATGCTTTCTGGCTGGCCGGCATATGACAACGCACTAAGCGACCCAGCCGCGGAAAAGGCCATAGAGGCCGTAAAGGAAGCCGTACGGGCCATACGTAATATACGCGCGGAGAAGCAAGTCCCACCCTCGCAAAAAATAAGCGTGATGATCCACCCCACCAACGAAAATGCCGAAGCTTTATACACCGGGAGCAAAGGGTTTATAGGTTTCCTGGCTGGCGCGTTATCGGTTGAGGTGGCGGCAGGCGTAAGCAGACCAGGTGAGCCACAGCAGGGCGGCCAAGCGCTGTCAACAGAAACCGGCCAAACAAAAGACGTAGTATCCGCTGTGCTTTCCAACGCAACCCTTTACGTACCCTTGGAAGTTGACACAGAAAAAGAAAAGGCCCGGCTTACAAAAGAAAAGCAAAAGCTTGTAGGCGAGCTGGCGCGTGTAGACGGCAAACTAAACAACCAAGGCTTTATGGGCAAGGCCCCGGCCAATTTGATAGCCGAGGAACGCGAGAAGCGAGATAAATACTCGGCAATGCTAACAAAAATAGAGGCCGAATTAGCCGCGCTGTAAAATGGAATAAGGAGGGAAATGTATGCAAAAAAACCCACTAACCCCAATATCAACGGCAATGCTGGCAATTGGGCTACTCATATTTTTGGTGCTGGGCGGTATCCCGGCAATATACACTTTTGTAATGTCGACCCGGGACTTCTCGCCTGTCCATGGGATTTTTGGTAGCCCGGCAGTTGGGCTCGATAATTTCCGCGAACTATTCCGCTCGTTCGCGTTTTCGCGGCATCTCATAAACTCAGCCATCTTGTCGTTGGTGCCGTCAGTCTTGGCCGTAGCAATAGCAATCCCAGCGGCCGGGGCCGTAGGCACAATGAAAGCCGGGCGGCAACGCTCCGTATCAACCATCGCGTTATTACTGCCCGCTTTTATACCTGACGTGATTCTGACTTTCATAGCGTTTAGAATATTTTCCGGCACCTTAACCCTTGCTACCCCTTCATCGTATAGGGTAGTCATTATTTTGCTTTCGGCAATAAGGCCGGCATCTGTTTGCGCTTTTGTCGGCGCGTGTACAGCCTCAATTTTTAAAGATAAAGGCAAAAGCGTAATGCATGGCGCCGCCGCCGGTGTTTTTATCGGCATATCCGCGAGCTTAGTAAGGTTTCTTACAGGCAATATAGAGCTTCAATGGTTGCTTCTTAATCCTCTTGTCTTTTTGACCGGTGATACATTGGGTACTGCCGGCTTCCGCCTTGGGATGCAACATTTCAACATGTCAAGTTCATCGGCGATGTGGGTTGTAAGGGTATTGCCCCAGATGCTTATGGCTGTGCCGGTAGCGCTTGCAGCGTCTTATTGTGTGCGTTTGGGCCTTGGTTGCAGACACGAAGACGTAGGCAGTTACAACAGCGAGCATGGCATGCATGCAGGGCCGGTACCGGGGTTTGTTGGCGTATTGGTGTTTGTGGCCGGTTTGTTTTTGCCTATTGTGGTAAGACATTCGTCCGCCCCGGCCGCGCAACTGATGCAATATCTGCCGGTGGCGCGCGCAATTGGCAACAGCGTTATTATGACGGTGTTTACGGTTATATTGTTTGGCGCGTTGCTGTTTACACTGGCCGCGTGGCTAAGTGTAAATATTAGCAAAGCAGGCGCGCTAATATTAGTGCTTGTATTGGTTGCCATGGTTAACTCTATAGACGGTGAGTTTATTTTTTTACGCAATTTGGGCCTTACAGACACTTATTTAGCCGTAATTCTTTCCGGTGCCTTTAATATTGCTTTTGTATTGCCGCTGGCGTTTCTTGCAAGGTTAAAGAGCCCGGGTGCGGATTCCATTGCAAAGCCGGTGCAGGCTATGCTTCCGTACATTGTTGCGTTTGCGGGCCTTTTTGCCGCTAATACCTTGGGCGGTTTAATGCCGCAGACGCTTTATCTTTTTAGTACAAGGCTTTGGGGTATTTCCGTGTTATTTAGGAGCGCCGGTCTAATGTTTGGATATATGCCAACCATTGGCTTGATACTTGCGTTTGCCTTGCCGCTACTTGCCCTTGCGGCTGTTACGGTGTTGCTTTTTGTTATGACTGACATGCAAAAGGCCACGGAAATCAATTTTGCAGCAGAAGCATTGTGCCCAAATGCGAAAGCCCGTGGTTGCGAGGAGCAAAGCGACGAAGCAATCCAGCACAAGCTTTAGCTTTTCAAAATTACTGGATTGCTTCGCTTCGCTCGCAACGACACGGGCTTTAGCATTATCAGTATTAACCGTTATATTCCGGTTACGGTCAGGCTTTTCTTTTTTTTTCGACTAATATACAATGGATCCATAATAAAGTGACAGACATACTGCTAAAGCCTTGGAATGGAGACTGCTATGGCATCTATATCCAGTATTACGGAAGCAATAGGCGGGACGTTTCTACTGCAACTTAACCGGTTAAAGCGAGAGTACCGGTTTGATGGGGACATATACGCCAAGCTGGAGCATATGAGTCCGGGCTTTAGCAAAAAAGACCGGATTGCCCTATCCATGATTGAAGAAGCCGAGGCCCGCGGCCAGCTACGCCCGGGTATGCCCGTAATTGAAACCACAAGCGGCAACACGGGCATTGGGGCCGCAATGGTATGTGCGGCAAAGGGCTATAGGTTTATATGTGTAATGTCGCGTGGCAACTCGCCGGAGCGCGTCAAGATGGTAGAGTCCTTTGGCGGCGAGGTAGTGCTGGTGGCCCAATCCCCCAACAGCAAAAAAGGTCTGGTTAGCGGTGAGGATTTATGCCTGGTGCGGGATGAAACACTGCGCATAGTTAACGAGACAGGCGGTTTTTACTTGGACCAGTTTAATAACTATGATAACGCCAAAGCCCAGGAGCTTATGGGCGAGGAAATATGGATGCAAACCGATGGCGAAATTGGCGCTTTTGCCGATTTTATTGGTACAGGCGGGACATTTACCGGTGTATCCAAACGCCTAAAGCATCATAACCCCGCAATCAAATGCTATGCCGTAGAGCCCGAAGGTTGTGCCTACTACGCCGGCGAAGACATCATATGCCCCGGGCACCGCATCCAGGGTGGGGGGTATGGCAGTCATCAGCTTAATGTGGACAAGTCTTTGATAGACGGCTGCATTACCGTTTGCGATGATACGGTTGTTAAAATGACCCGCGACCTGGCTAAGTTTGAAGGGGTTTTTGCTGGGTTTTCTTCCGGCGCTAATGTTGCCGCAGCGGTCAAGCTTTTGCAAGGGCCTGAGAAAGGCAAGAAAGTTGCTATTGTTATAAATGACTGTGGGTTGAAATATATTAGCGCAGGGTTGTTTTAGTCAGGGGGGCGTACCTATGCTAAGAAAATACATAAATCCATTGATAATTATTTCAGGAGGCCTGTCGGTTGTTGCCGCGGCTTTCTTTATTGCCATGATTATTTCATTTGTGCGGGACCCGATACTTACACAGCCCGCAGAGCAACTTGAAAACGGGGGGATTGTTTACATAACCGAAAGCCGAACATTTCAAATTTTCTTGGAGGATAACGCCCCGCCTACGCTTAACAGCCACAGTTTCACTTTTATTAATACCGAAAACCAAAACAGAATCTATAGCCGCACAACAAATCGTACTTCCACATATGCCATCGGCGCTGTGACAATTAACAATGTGTCTGTGAGGGGTAGGTTTGGGAGATTGGTCGCGCTTGTTGACCTTGAAGAGGGTAGCTATATTGTTGAGTTTTCGCCATGGGAAGGTTCGGGTGTTTTTGTTTGGGGCTTTAATTTGTTAGGAGCTATATTTAGATTCATTGTTCAAGTTTTTATATCAGGAGGAGTTTTGGTTGCGCTTTCGGCTACGTTTATGTTTTTGATAGTAAAGCGTAGAGACTATAAATAAAAATGAACTTTGCTTGCTTCGTCATTGCGTGGCTTACCTCGCAATGACGATCAAATATGCGTCGCCTTTCGCCTTGAAATAATGCGGCAAATGTAATATCATCCCTATGCGGAAAGCGAGGAATGAAATGAAAAGACTGCTACAATTACTTATCTTACTTATGGCCATTATGGTGGCCCCGGTGCTGGTTGCCGCCACCGAAAACGAAAGCCGGGTTATATTAGACGGCGAGGATATTGGCGCGGCAATTGGGGATTTTTTGCCCTTGCGAGAAGTAGTAATTAGTGCGGGTGGTACGGTAGCCTGGGATGACCACCTACATCAAATAACAATCCACCGCGACAGCCATACGGCGGTAATATCTGTCGGGAGCACCCATGCCACAGTAAACGGCAACGTGGTTGAGCTTGCGGTGCCCCCTATACTAATAGGAGGCCGGACTTTTGTATCGCTATGTTTTTTGGCGGATCACTTCGGCCTAGGCGCCGGCCATATAAACAACCGCTTTATCCTGTCAACCACCTCTGCGCGGCAAATCCCGGTACTCACATATCATCATATTTTGCCCGATGAGGTAAACACCGGCTTCCGGTACAACCCATGGACTATCAGTACGGAAAATTTCGCAACACAAATGCGCTATCTTAGTGATAACGGCTTCTACACTCCAACATTAGATGAGCTGGAGGCTTTTTTGTATAAAAGCAGGCCGCTTCCCTACAATAGCGTGATGATTCACTTCGATGATGGATATTATTCTAACTATGTATATGCGTATCCGATTTTACAAAGGTACGGGCTAAGGGCAGTACTGTTCCCGATAACCCGCATAGGCGGGGAATTTGGCAATTATCAGCCACCCATATGCCATGACTCGCTTACAAGGGCCGCGGCAGTTACCTTGCTTACGCCAAGCGATGTTTTTGAAACAGCCAGTCATTCCCATGATATGCACTGTCACGCGCCCGGTACCCAGTACACGCTTTTGGTTGTGGCAACTCATGAGGAAATTGTGCAAGACACTTTGCTAAGCTTCGAGTTTGTATCCAACCACAGGGCTTACGCCTACCCCAAAGGCCAGTTTAACGAGACAGTAATTGAAGCGCTTAAAGAAGCCGGTATTACCATGGCCTTTACGGTAAGAAGCGGCTATGTAACCGCCACGTCCGACCCGTTTAGGTTAAGCAGGTTTACGATTTACAGAGATACATCAATGGAGCGCTTTATGGCTATTGTTAACCGGCGGTTATAGCCTCCGGCCTTTCAAGCGAAATACGCCCAAGCTTACCTGCGCGGTATTCATCCAAAACAGTAATAGCGGCGCGCTCCAAGTCAATAATACCGCCCTTCATTTTGAAACCACGTGATTCCCCAATTTCCTCTAAAATCTGGCGCGCGCTTTTTGCGGTGCCTTGCAAGTCTGTATTAACCCGGTACCTGGCTACAATGGCTACCGGGTTTATTTCCAGTAGCATGTCAATCAAATGTTCCGCCAATATAATCCTGTCCAAAATTAGGTCGTTAACCGCGCCGGTTACGGCAAGGCGCATCCCTACCTGCGGGTCTTCAAACTTGGGCCACAGTACCCCCGGCGTATCCATCAAGTCAAAATCAGCCGCGTCAAGTATATTGCCGCGGGACTGCATATCCCTTACTTTAATCCACTGCCGCCCGCGGGTCACACCGGGCCTGTCGGCTGTTGCGGCGCTTGCCCGCCCCGCAAGCTGGTTAATAAATGTGGACTTTCCTACATTGGGTATCCCCACAACCATTGCCCGTATAGGCGCGCTTACCCGCCCGCGCTCAAGCATACGCTCGGTTTTGGGGCGCATAATCTCTTGCACGCGCTGGGCCAGCGGCTTAACCGAAGTGCGTTGCGTCGAGTCCAAAGGCAACGAAAAAAAGCCCAGCCGGCGGAAATACGCCTCCCACTGGGCCGTAACGGCCTTGTCTGCCAGGTCGGCCTTGTTAAGCACAAGTAAACGTTGCTTATTAGCCGCCAGCTCGTCAATATCCGGGTTTTTACTGCTAAGCGGTAACCTGGCATCTAACAGCTCTATTACCACGTCCACCACACCAAGCTGTGCTTGAAGCATACGCTTGGTTTTTGTCATATGACCGGGGTACCATTGTATATTCACTATTCCACCTGCCCAAGTTCACCAAACGGCCATATCCTAACAAGCACCCTGCCAAGGATATCCCGGTCGGGTATCGTGCCCACTGTTAAATACCGGCTGTCTTTACTGCTGTTGCGGTTATCGCCCAGCACAAAAACACGCCCTTCCTCCACGGTTACGGGGAAGATAACATTCCCGGTAGACCATACCGCGTCATGGGAAAACGCGTCTTCCAGCTGTATACCGTTTACATAAAAACGGCCGTTAATCAAATCCACCACATCGCCCGAAACACCAATAACCCGTTTGATATAGTACTCAGACGGGTTATTTGGGTAAGGAAATGCAACTATATCACCCGGGCGCATAGTACCAAATACCACCGCCGCCCGGTTAAGAATCACTCTGTCGCCATCACTCAACGTAGGCGCCATAGAAAACCCCGAAACATGTGCAACCCTAAAGAGGAACATGCGCAACACAAAAAACAATATGACAGCCAGCCCTATAGCAATAATCCACTCTACAAGGCCCCGTACAAATGGGTTTGCGATGCGGTTAGTCATGCTAAGCCTTCTTAGCCTTGGTATAGATAGCTTCCTTGACTTTGGCGGCTTTACCGATACGGTCGCGCAGGTAGAACAATTTAGCGCGGCGCACAATACCGCGGCGCACAACTTCTACATTATCAACCCTGGGGGAATGCAAAGGCCAGGTTTTTTCCACACCTACGCCATAAGAAAGACGCCTTACCGTGAACGTTTCGCGAACGCCGCCATGCTGGCGCTTTAATACAACGCCTTCAAAGACCTGGATCCTTTCCTTTGTGCCTTCAACGATTTTGGCGTGTACTCGCACTGTGTCGCCGATGTTAAACGCAGGTACGGACTCCTTCATTTGGCTTTGCTCGAGTTCTTTTACTAATTTGTGCATCTATGATGCCTCCCTTAAAATGGGGCGTTGCCCCTCTCACGCAT
>Ga0123355_10022067_pt1 | contig 10201 bp, 11 predicted proteins | sample TergutEmb28metaG_3_FD_89872 | JGI IMG/M metagenome (GOLD analysis project Ga0123355, IMG submission 89872) | Embiratermes neotenicus P1 segment gut microbial communities from Petit-Saut dam, French Guiana - Emb289 P1 | ecosystem: Host-associated > Arthropoda: Insects > Digestive system > Gut ... | reverse complement strand
ACTGTTTTAGAATTTCGTACATACGAAGCTGATTGGCACTTTTGAGTCTCAGGGCATTCCATAACTTGTATGAGAAATACCGGTCTTTAAACTCAAACATCAAGGGCAAGGCTTTGTCGTGGGCATCTATCTCCACATACCACTCTCCTTCTTCATCCACATCCACTACACATTGTTTAAAAAGCTGAAATCCAGTGTATCCGCCGGAATCATTAGGGACATTCACAACTTTCCCAAGCAGACTGTTGGTTACAGCCTTCATATGCTCAATATTAACCCTCCCTAATTCCATAATACTTTTAAAATCTTCTATAGGGAATCGAACAGCTCTGGTGCCTGTGTTAGACGGGTTTATCTTGCTGAGATATATGCTAAAAAAACGCAATTCTTGCAGCGACATGGTATTTGCTCTTATCTCATTTAGAACATTGCGTTTTGTTACAACAAAATTGTCTTTTATAATTGCCATTATTTCAATATACCTCCTACTTTTCCACAAAATTAACAACAAGATATCAACAATTATAGTTTAACTTAACAAGAATGTCAATACTATCTCGGTAGACTGCAAATGAATCTCGTTAAGTTTGCAAATGAATCTCGTTAAGTTTGCAAATGAATCTCGTTAAGTAATAAAATCAGCATCTCTTTTTCCCTGTAAGCTAAGCATTTAAAATTATCCACATTTTATAAACATATTATTAACATATCCACATCCAATTAACGATATACTCTGTATATCTCGTTAAGTTTGCAAATGAATCTCGTTAAGTTTGCAAATGAATCTCGTTAAGTTTGCAAATGAATCTCGTTAAGTTGTTTCCAAAAGCCGCTCTATCAGCGGCTTTTGAGCAACCGAAAACAAGTATAAAACAAGTATAAAACAAGTATAAAAAACGTAAGTAACGCGCGCGCATGAGACAGACGTATACACCAAATTGAATTTTGATTTTTTAATATAATAAATAAAGTATTGACAAGAAGAGAATATTCTGATAACATATGAATATATGCTCATATATTGTTAATGAAAGAGGGTGCTTATAATTAGTGAGAAGAATTGCTATAGAAACTGCTGCACTAGTCAAGAAAGAATAATACAAATAAAAAAAGAGATGGTAAAAGATGAAATTTTGTACGATGTAGCTGATTTTTTTAAAATTTTAGGGGAGTCTACACGCTTGAAAATATTGTATGCTCTACTTAGAGGAGAGGTTTGTGTAGGTGAAATATCAGAAGCCTTAAGCATAAGTCAGTCATCTGTATCTCATCAGCTGAGAATTCTTAGGCAAAATGATTTAGTGAAGTTCCGAAAGCAAGGAAAAATTGTGTTCTACTCTTTAGATGACGAACATGTAGAAAATCTTCTTGAACAAAGTAAGGAACACTTGCTCCACAAGAAAATTTATGAATAGGTGATCTTATGTCGAATATTATCTTGAAAGTCCAAGGGTTAGACTGTGCCCATTGTGCTCAAAAACTAGAGAACAAAATATGCAAAATGGGGAATGTAAAAAATGCTGACATTAGTATAATCAGCAATAAAATTAATATACAGTATGAGAATATAGGGGAGATTGAGCTGATTTGTCAAGTGAGAGAGAAAGCCGAAACCCTTGGCGTTAACATAGTTGAAAATGTCAACCCTCCTAAGAGAGCCTTTGGCGGCCTAGATAAAGGCCTAAAGCTTCGCCTTTTGCGTTATTCCATCGGTGGGATTTTATATATTATAGCTTTGATGGCTGCAAATTTTGGTATAGTCAACCTAGGTGTCAGCATAGCAAATTGGCCGCTGACAACATGGTTGTTTATAATAAGTTATATCATCTTTGGTGCGGAGATTCTTATAAGAGCTGTTCGGGGAATCATAAAACGTGATATTTTCAATGAAAATTTCCATATGTCTATTGCAACCATTGGTGCAATAGTTATTGGCCTACACTACGAAGCTGTTCTGGTTATGATTTTCTTCCAAGTCGGAGAATTTTTCCAAGACATGGCTGTAAATCGTTCAAGAAAATCTATCAGCGACTTAATGAATATCAAGGCCGAATATGCCAATCTTGTAGTGAATGACGAAATTATACAAGTGGAGCCTAGCGAGGTAAAGATCGGAGATATAATCCTTGTGAAGCCCGGCGAAAAAGTTCCGCTGGACGGTGTAGTTATAGGAGGGTCAAGCCAGATAGATGCGTCATCTCTTATAGGCGAATCCGTTCCTAGATCTGTACATGAAAACGAGGATGTACTCAGCGGAGTAATAAACTTAACATCCCTGTTGAAAATACGAGTTACAAAAGATTATAACAATTCTACAGTTGCGAAAATAATGGAAATGGTGGAAAGTGCCGCTGCCAAAAAGTCGCAGACAGAGCGTTTTATCACCCAGTTTGCCAGAATTTATACCCCTATAGTTACTGTAGCTGCTCTGTTGCTTATGTTCGTGCCTGTGCTTTTGTTTCCCGGTACCGAAATGAACGAATGGGTACTGAGAGGAATAATTTTCCTTATGGTTTCATGCCCATGTGCCCTGCATCTTTCGGTGCCTCTTAGTTTTTTCAGCAGTATAGGCTCATCGTCTAAAAAAGGTGTGTTGATGAAAGGCAGCACTTTTGTTCAAAATCTTAGTGAAATAGGGATTGTTGTGTTTGATAAAACAGGAACCATAACCAAAGGTGTTTTTAACGTGGTTCAGGTTGTTACCGATAAAGGTATTACCGAAGGGCATCTTTTAAGATCCGCCGCAGCCATAGAGACATTTTCCAACCATCCCATAGCAAAATCTATAATTGCGGAATGCGAAAAAAGGAATATTGATATTCCAAAGATTGAGGCGGAAAATTTTGAGGAGATGCATGGTAAAGGCTTAAGAGGAATGATGAACGGCAAGGTGGTTTTGGCTGGAAACGCAAAGCTTATGGAACAAAACAATATCACATACAAAAATTATGATGGTTCAGGAAGTGTGGTTTATGTTGCCAAGGATGGCAGCTATATGGGTTACATTGTGATATCTGACATAATAAAAAGTGATTCTAAGGCTGGAATTAGACAACTTAAAGACGTAGGAATCAAAAAAACTGTTATGCTGAGTGGTGATAGAGAGGAAACGGCTAGGGCTGTTGCCAGAGAAGTGGGCATTGATGAAGTGTATGCTCAACTACTGCCCGACGAAAAAGTTGAAATGGTGGAAAAACTCTATCAAGAGCATCCCGGCGAAAAAATCGCTTTTGTGGGAGACGGAATAAACGATGCCCCAGTCTTAAGTCGCGTTGATGTGGGTATAGCCATGGGCGGAATAGGATCCGATGCAGCAGTGGAAGCAGCGGATGTGGTGATTATGACTGACGAAATATCTAAATTGTCATCAGCAATAGGGGTCTCTAAAAACACGATGAAAATAGTTCGTCAAAATATTGTGTTTGTTATGATTGTGAAATTTGGCGTATTATCATTAGCTGTTTTTGGTATGGCGGACATACTTTGGGCTGTTTTTGCCGACAGTGGAGTAGCTTTGCTTGCGGTCTTAAATTCCATCAGAAAAAAATAGGGGAAAATTTAGTTTGGGAGGGGCATAAAATATTATGCCCCTATTTGACGTTTTAAGCATATTAAAATTAACTTTAAGCCTTAATGTGATGTTTCCCCCCGCTCTATGAAATAAAATGGCTAAAAATGGCCTTTACGTTGTTTTTAGAGGCATATGTATTTTTTATTAATTTTTTCCATGATTTTCTATATAATTTTCAACTATAGTATGCATAAGATCATTTATGCTGGTCCCTCTAATTTCCGACATTTCTTTTAGATCCATAAACACAGAGGGTCGTATCAACATGTTAAATCGCTTGCTCTTTGCTTCAAAAAGCGCAGGACTTGACCTAAAATTTTCTGTAACTTCTTTAACCTCTCTAACCTCGCCATTTCTTTCTTTTTCCGATTTTCCAATTTCCGGTCTGCTCACGAATTGAAGTGCCGGATTTCCCTAAAGCTTTTTTTACTCATGCGCTACCCTCCAGCACTTCGTCCAAGAAACTTTCATAATCTTCAGCGGCATTACTCTTTGGGGCATAGTTAAAAATGCTTGTTCTACTTACTTGTGCCTCTTTAACAGATATATTTTCTCTTATGGGATTGGAATAAAAAGTTGCCCCCAGCTCCTTGGCCTTATATTGTATAATTTCTGTGATATCCCTTGTCAATACAGTACGGGGATTGTATCGCGTAAGCAAAATGCCTTTTATTGTCAATTCGGGATTAGTATATTTCTTCACGGTATCAACTGTTCCCATCAACTGATCAATACCTTGTAAGCTGTAAATATCCGCCTGTGCCGGTATGATAACGCTGGTAGATGCCGTCAACGCATTGACGGTAAGTATACCCAATGCCGGCGGCGTGTCTAAAATTATGTAATCATAATCATCAATTATTGTGTCCAAGGCCTCTTTTAGGCGAAATTCTTTTCCGACCTCAACTATCAATGTATCCGCCCCGGCCAGAGATGGGCTGGAAGCCAGAATATGCTTACCATCAACAACATATATGGCATCCTTCGCTGAAATTCTGCCCAAAAGCACATCCAAAATCGAATGTTCTGGGTCATCCGCGTTTACGGTTTGACTTAAATTTCCTTGGCCGTCCAAGTCCACAAGCAGCACCCGATAGCCGCGCACGGCCATGCCGCTGCCCAAGGCGTGGGCTGTGGTAGATTTACCGACCCCACCCTTTTGGTTGATGATAGAAATAATTTCTTTCATATGCGATATCCTCCTGTGTATACATATATGTGTATACAGACATGTGTATGTGTATGTTTATATATGCATACACATATATTATATTATAAAGCAATTTGTGGAAAAATCAAGCTTTTTCTCACACAAATTCCATTGAAATAATGTAAATTTATGGTATAATTGACATTAAATTAATTTACAAAAGGGGTACACATGAAAACTATAAAAACCTTGGCCGGTGAAATTGGCGTCACTAAACAGGCCGTGTTTCAAAGAATGAAAAAAGAGCCGTTGGCAAGTGGCTTAAATAACTTGATAACAAGGGTTGACGGCAAGGTTTATGTATGTCCTGAAGCGGAAGGCATGATAAAGGATCAATTTTACAAAACACAAAGAGCATTTGCCGCATATTGTCCCCAAGATAGCGTACAAGATCTGGCTGATACCCTGCGCGATAGCCTTAACACCATCCAGTGTCAAATTGCAAAAAAGGACAGACATATAGATATATTAAATCTGCATATCTCTATAAAAAATAGGCAGATTGATAAGTTAAACGGACAAATAGAAAACCTAAGCACAGCTTTAAATATTGCCCAAGAACAAGCCAAGAGTGCCCAAGCACTTCACGCTGGCGATATTCAAAGGGGGATTATGGAGATTATGACACGGAAAAAGGAAAGCGAGAAGAAAAAAGGTTTTTGGAGAAAGGTTTCCAAAGACAAAAATAGTGATTAGAATATATGCGTTGCCAGCAATATCACGGCGAAAACGCCACCGATGGACACACAAATCCCCTTGAAACTTAAATCAAAGGCTTTAATTTTTTTGAAAAGCTTGCTTCTTGACACATAATACTTGTATATAAAATATCCTGCAGCAAGACTTGCGGCGAAAATACCTGCTTTTTCAAAATATCCCCATAGGCTTACATTGGTGTCCACCCTAAACAAGAAGTATACGAATTGGCCGCCGAAAATACCGCCAACAAGGCATAAGAAGCCCAGAGCCAAAACAGCGATCTGTTTATTTTTGTCTATCTTAACACCGATGACCTCTGCGGGTGGCTGTCCTGTCAGCATGGTAGAATATTTCACAAAGGAAATTATCGTGCCCAGTGACATAAAAATCAATACCACATTCATTACCTGATCAGCGCCATAAGTTATAAAATATTTTGAAATCATGCCATTAAACAGCGGCGCGCCTGTAATGCCCAAAATGGCCATTATTGTGGCTGTGCCCAATATGGGATAACGTTTCAGCACACCTCGGATTTTGTATACATCCCGCGTGCCATATGCCTTGATTATCAGCCCCGCACTTAAAAACAAGCCGCCTTTAAAGAAAGCATGATTAAAGACATGGTATAAAGCGCCCGTTTGCGAAATATAGTCAGGCATATTCAAGCCCGTCATAATCAGCCCTACTTGGGATACAGTGTGATATGCCAAAATAAGCTTTATATCAGATTGGGACATGGCCAGTATAAAACCCGTGATGCCTGTAATTATCCCAAGCACCATAAAAAATTCCGTTGCGGCCACTTGGTCAAAAACTCCTTGAAAACGTATAAACAGATAGACACCACTTTTAATGTGCACGCCGGATAACAGAGCAGAGACCGCAGGCGGCGCACCGGGAGTTCCGTGCGCCTTGGGCAGCCAGCTGTACAGCGGCATCAGCGCGCATTTCAGCGCGATTGTAACCATGATAAAGGCATATGGCAATATCTGCGCCGACGCAGGGTGACTTTCGCGCATTATTTGGCCCGCCAGATCCATGTCCAGCACGCCTGTAAGCATATACACATATCCTACGCCAAAAAGATAGAACTTTATGGCCACTATATTGACCATCAGATAAATTATGCCGTCGTACATAGAGCGGTTGTCGCGGTTAAACATAATCAAGATTGCCACAACAAGGGTGACAACCTCTATCAGCACAAAAATATTAAAAAAGTCTCGGGTAAGGAAAATGCCAATAAGAGATGACTGCCACAAAAACATCAAAAGCCAGAAAAACTTGCCGTTTTCTTGGCTAAAGCTGTATATGGATGCGATTAAGAACATAAAGGTTGTAAGCAGGATAAAAACAGCCGACATTGTGTCTGCGCGAAGCACAACACCCATAACACCTTGATAGCCCCCAACCATGGTGACAACATCAGCCTCTTGGCTTAGGGTAAAAAGATAATAAGAAAAAACCACCAAACCCAATTGCGCTATAATGGCTATTATCCTTCCCGAATTCGCGCTGGAAAAAAGATATAAGAAAATTGCCAGCAAAACCGGTATAATCACAAAATAGGTAAGCATTATCCCCTACTCCTCTGTGCTTTTTTCTTTCAAATCGGCCCAATTTGTTGACTTTACTTTTCTGACAAGGGTGATAAGCATTACAATATTTGCGGCTGTGACAGACATGCCGATGATTATGGCTGTTATCATTAGGGCTTGGGGCAGTGGGTCTGCTATATACGCCAAGTCATATTCCAAAAAGTGGCGTACAGGCGGCACCATACCGGATCGAAAACCAAGGCTGACCCAAAAGATGATTACAGACATCTCCAAAATACTGATAAACACAATGGACTTTATAACATTATTGCCGGTGATAAGCCCGTAAAAACCAATAAAAAACATTACGAGGGCACCTATTTCTATTGGGGGAAGGCCTAATATATTCATTTTTCGCCCTCCTTTCGCGCTCTCCAGTCCTCAAGTCTTTCGATGCCCACATAACGATAAAACAAAAGCGTGAAGGCGCAGGCAACTTTTATACCGATAAGGGCATTCATAATAATCAAATAGGTGTTTTGGAAAACAACAAGCAAACCTTCGGGCACATAAGCGGCAGTGCCCAAAAAGATGCCGGCAATTGCAAAGAGCACAATGCTTACAAAAACCAATTCTTCCATGCGAAGGATTTTGCCTATGGGCAGGTCAAAAATATTATATATCATGTATCGGCATATAAAGAATGTGGCCACGGCTACGCCGCCTTGGAAGCCCCCGCCGGGTGTTAAAAAGCCATTGGCAATGAGATATATGCCAAGTACTAATATCAGCGGCGTAATGATTCGTATAATAAAAATAGCAAGGCCGGAGCGGTTTATGTCACTGTGGATGCCGTCCGCGATGGATGCACGCTCGAACCACGACATATGCAGCACAGCCACAACAGCCACAACCAGCACCAAAGCCTCAAAAATGGTGTCATATACCCTGTAGCCCAGGTATATGGCAGTTACAGCGTTTTCGCCGCCCATTTCGGACATAAAGCGAGTGATAAACTGCTCTTTTAAATAGGGATTGTGTTCTACGCCCGGCGCAAAATATACCACCAGACCAAAGACAAGCGCCGTGAAGATTAGTGGCGGTACAGACTTCGCAAGCCTAAGTCCCCTCTTGCCCTTCTTTGCCTCGCTGCTTTCTTCTTGTGACATATCCAATCCATGCGCCAGATTATAATATTTTTCGGCGCCCACAACAAAAAAGATGGTGGCAAAGGCGGATATTGCACTTTCGGCCATGGCCACGTCGGGCGCGCCTAAAATTAAAAGCGCAGCACCGGCCACCAATGAATACACGCCAAAATAGATTACAACTCTGCCAACTTTTTGTTCTAGCAGAATCATTAGTGCCGTAAGTATCCAAAAACCCATAATTGCGTATATCATAGATCATCACCTTCAAAGTTGCTGTCACCCTTATAAGGATCGGACAGCTTGTGACCGCTTACATAGGCCGAACGGGCTACCATATGCCCTACCAAAGGGCTTAATATCAATATGGTTATCACTATCAGCAATAATTTTCCGGAAAAAAAACTAAACCCGTGCCTGATAGCTAGGCCGGACAAAAATATTATAACGCCAACGGTGTCAACTTTAGATACTACCAATATGCGGGCATAAAAGCATTTAAAGCGGAATATGCCCATGATGCCTATAAACATGAAAACCATGCCTGCAATCATGATAATAAGGCCTATAAGTTCTAGTATAGCACTCATTTTTGCTTCCTCCTTCTCTTTCTCTCCGCAAAGAAAAGAGCGATATAAATAGTGCCTATAAAGCCGGAAAGAGCATAAATGATGGCAAAATCAAGTAAAAAGGCAGTGTCGTTTATGGATGCATATACAATTATGATAACCACTATCTTTGTGGCCACAATATTCATACCCAAAAGCCTGTCCCAGATAGTTGGGCCTTTTAACAGCCTAATAAAGCACAAAAACAAAAAGCCTATCATAACCCAAAATATAACATCCATTGCTATTGCAAAATTGATGCCAATATCCATGATATCACCCTTTTTCCTGTGCTTTTAACAGCCTGTCTTCCAATTTGCCCATTATTTGACGGCTGGCGTTTTTGGTCTGGGACACGTCAGGCGCATTTTTGTTCCTAAGCCACAAAATGGTCATCTTTCCTTCTTGCAACTCAAGCAATAAAGAGCCCGGGGTAAGCGTAACAGAATCCGCCAACATAATTCTAAGTGAATCGTTCTTTATGCTTGTTTCTACTTCGACGATATCTGTTTTGGCACCAAAAAGGATTATTCTGCTGACATAAATGCTGGACGAAAAGATTTGGCCAATAAGGAAAAATGGATATGTGGCTAATTTATTGAAATTGACACCTTTGATTTTTTTTAGAGGAAGGTATTTTTTTGCAAAGAAAACGCAGGCAGAACTTATGGCGATACCTGTGATTATGGTGATATAAGACAGGCTTTCCACCAAGATTATCCACACAATAGTAAGTGCAATAACAATGACAACATTGCCCTTGTTCATACGTCAGCCCCCTTCCCTTGGTGACTGTAAAAGCCCCATTTTGGCAAGATTATAATGCAAATGATGCGTTTTGTCAAGTAAATTTTGTATCATAGTACAAAAAACCGGGAGAAATCCCGGTTTTTTGTATTTGTGTCATAAGTTGATATTATGCCTTAGTTTCATTTTCGTTGCTTTTCTTTTTCTTTAGCGCGATTACAACAAACAAAGCCATCGAGGATATAAGCAACCCTGCGGAAGAGGCCATAAGTCCAAAGAAACTTCTCTCATCACCTGTGCGAGGATTGTCGGCATATTGCCAAACAACGCCTGGTGCTGCTGCAATTATGGGTGACAATGCTGCTGGTGGTGACTCTGAAGCGAGGCTGCCAAGCAGGCCGGCATTAAAGAGTGGACCCGGTATGCTGTCGTTTCCGTTGTTAAGCGGGTGAAAAAGGATACTTCCTTGGTCGCCCTGTGCAGAATCTGTGTCGGCTGTTTCATAATCATCGCTCACATCGTTGTTGCTTGAAATGTTATCGCCGTTATCTGCGACAACATCCACAACATCACCATCCCCATCAGTTGTCACATCAGCTGTATCACCATCCCCATCAGTTGTCACATCACTATCCGGTGTTGCAGGTGGTGTCTCTCCATCCGGTCCCGGTGCAGTT
>Ga0123355_10022066_pt1 | contig 10201 bp, 4 predicted proteins | sample TergutEmb28metaG_3_FD_89872 | JGI IMG/M metagenome (GOLD analysis project Ga0123355, IMG submission 89872) | Embiratermes neotenicus P1 segment gut microbial communities from Petit-Saut dam, French Guiana - Emb289 P1 | ecosystem: Host-associated > Arthropoda: Insects > Digestive system > Gut ... | reverse complement strand
TTCTTCCAATTTATATGGCTATTAATTTGTAAAACAAAAATTCCCCCCCCCCCCAGTGTACCCTGATTCACAAAGGAAGTTTATTAGGGCCCTGTTATGAAAACAGTAGGGTGTAAATACACAAAAATTGTCTTTGGCAATCAGCTGCATCAAAGTTGGTTTAAAAACCAAATTTCTAAAACTCACTCTTTCTCGTCTGTTAGGGATGTAGACAGTATAGTCGTCTGCAACACTTGTTTTTAGGCATGTTTGCAAAATTGCGTTTAGCAGCTATTAGCTTGGTCATGTTTGTCTGTCCATCTGCATGGGGAAATGCAGTGCCCACTGGATGGATTTTCATGAAATTTAATAATAGAGTATTTTTTTTTTAAATATTGTCATGTATATTTATGATATCTTACTCAGATCTTCTTAGAATGAGAAATGTTTCATACAGAAGTCATAGAGAAAATCAGAAAACACAAATTATGTTGGATAACTTCTTTTCCTAAAATTATGCTGTGTATGGGGTATTGTGGAAAAATATGGTAAAGCTAGAGGAGCCACAGATGACAATATGATACGGCCCATGCACCTTGCATGCTGGACAACTAAGGCTACAGACACACACTCAGAATATGTAATACATATTTCTTCATAATTGATTAATTCTGTTTGATGTTGTAAAGTGTTGTACTGCAGCACCTTATAGAAACTGGGAAACTGTGTGACTTATCTGTCACTGTGATCTGTTTAGCCAAATTGTACATCTAAAGAAGGCCATGAGCAAATGAACATTCTTTTGTATCAGTGCGGTATTCGGCACTTTACTCGAAGACCTACTTATGTTTCATTGTTGTCAGTGACAAAAGTTTGCTATGAAAACATTGTTGTGCAACAATGACTATTTTTATATAGTTGACATTGATGTTCAGCCTAACAGACACGGAATGCATGTGTTGTATTTCAAAGCAACATTGGTTATGCCAGTGTGCCACAATGTTGTGCTATACGTACATTGCTTGTCTTGTTAATTCAACTTCGATGTGGCTGATTGCCAGAGAAGGTTTTAATGCTTTAGTTCACCCGTAAATCTTCAAATCTCAAGTGGGAATAAATCATTTAATGTGTTTGTCTGTTCATTTCTGGGGAGATAAATATTTTGCTGGTGAGTTACAGGGTGGCGTTGTACATATGCTATTTAGGTTATTTCCAGAGATATGTGCGTATCATAATTTGTTTCCTGTCAAATTATAGGACTGGTAATGAGCTGCATGAACCAAAATTTAGTGAAGATGATATGGAATTTATTGTAGAAGATAAAAATATCAAGAAGGAAGTGAAAGAAGGTCAGTATCATATATAGAAATAAAAGAAAATTAGTCTTCTTTAATTAATTTATTTATAACACTTCCTGCATTTTTACAGTGAATTATTGGCTGCAGTGTGCATTGTCTGACATCATAATTACATTCTCAAGATTTTTATTCCTTGCTGACATTTGTAGAACTTAAAAATGGTACATGTGCTGAATATGTTAGGTGATGAATTATGTCTGATAGTTTATCTTCTTTGCACTTTGTTCAAATGGTGTAACATTTTCTTGACACCCTATGTTGCAACTGTGGAATGTTAAAATAATGGGTACTTTTCATAATCCCATAATGAGTGCAAGTGTTTAAGCACAAGAAATTGTGTTTGAAATTTATGCATAAAACGTGTTAACACTGCTTTTGAAAGTATAGTTTTACGTGTTAGATTGAGTTTAGAATGATTACAGGTGGATGTCATTCTCTACTGTGTAATTGTAACCATTGTTTTGAATCCAACCGCTACATATTTTTGCAAAAGACAATACGATAAAAGACTGTGCCTATGAATATAACAAGGAACCCAACAGATAATATGATGTTGACATTAATAATTCATTTCTGTAATAGCTTCCTGTTGTGTACTAGCTGCAGTTTGCTAGAAGTTAGTCTAGTGGAGAAGCAAAATGAAAGGCAAGTGCATGCTGACACTACCCAGTAGTTGTACTCTTGCAGTAGTGCAGTGCAGTACCCAAAGGTAATTTTCTATTCATTTCTTTTCTGTTTACAAATGTTTCACCCTTGAATTGTCATGTTTGTTACCAATTTCAGTGTCTGAGGAGTATGAGGAGAAAATCTGCATACCAAAACGTCCCAGCATTTCCCTTATGAACAGTTACAGACACACATGGAAGTCTAGACATAATCACTATCTCCGCTATAGTGATGTGAAACCCAAGGATGAAAGGCGACCCACTGTGACAGATCTTGCAAACCAAAAGCAGGTTCTTCAGAAGTTAAATGGATGGAAGATCTATCACCTCAGCACACAAATGGAAGATCTTGTAAGTATAAAACTTCCACAGATATAGTGAACTGTCATTTACTCACTATGATGATGAACAACAAGCAGCATAAAACATAAAATACCACATTATAGTTGGGTCCTCATGTAAGGTTCTTCATTGTAAGAGTGTTATTTCCACAGATAGTTCTCAGTGATTTGTGTCAAATGAATATCAGATGTTCAATCTCAAATAGCAAATATGTGCATTTCAAACTCTTCTGTGCTGTTTGTAATGACAATTTGATTCATTTAAGAGTACTGACAATGATTGTGGGTGTCACAATCTGTCATAGTGTTGGTTCTGTTGGGAAAATGTTCTCATAAATAATTAAACTGTATTCTTTAATTTCAGTTACACATACAAGGTGGTTCAAATGTGACCGGGACTGAGTAATTAGGTACCTTCTGTTCGCTCATCACTCGAGCAACTCCCAGACAGGACTGAACAGGTTCTAACCCGAGCAGGAGGGAGGGTGGAGGTTGTGGCTTCACTCTGTCAAGGTTGCACAGCTGCTGCGCAGTGCGGCTTGTTTACACACAAATCAGTCCCGGTCATATTTGAACTACCTTTTATTTATTACAAAGTAATCACTAAATATTTAAGTGACAGTGTGAGGATAAGTACACACGTGTAGAACAAGAATGTTGTGTGTTGTTTTTCAGTCTGATCTGGAGATGCAGGTGTTTGAAAAACTCACTGCTATGCTGAAAGTGATGGAGAGGAAAACGGGGAAGGAGCTGGATAAGGATGTAAACAGAGTCAATGAACTTATTAAGGTAAGCTGATAAATTTAAGGGATCACATATGTGAGTGAAGGCATATATGTTACTTTCATTTTTATATAGACAGTTTGGTTGATAACAGGTTTTGTGATATTTTATACATCATTGACAAGAGAAGCCTGATAAGTTGCTATCACAATACTGTGTTCCAATATTTATCTTTTTTAAAATTAGTGTCATGGATTTGTTTCATGGTCTGGACATTTCTGCATCACATGTGTGGCAGTTCTTGTATTTCACATGTAGCTGACATGTAAGAATGGAGATATCATGAACTTTAGCTAGGCCTCTTATTTCTAGAATGGAGTTAAATAGATGGAATGAGTCTGTAAAGACATATTCATGAATTACTTTCAGACAGTGATATCTTGATAAAACTAACTCTGTTAATAGTGTAAGTGAATCAGTATTTGAAAATTATGTTAGTAGTAGTAAAAATATCATTGTCTGTAGCTGTAGACCTCATTTTGGACACATTACCAAGAAATGAAAAGTTACGTATTGGTAATAGTGACAGAATATGGTTGATGGTATGAATATAAATAGTATTAAATGCTCAGATGATAAAGTTCATAGTTTTGACGCTGTGTAGCATTGTGGTGTGACACTGACATTTTGTAGGAACATGGTACCTCCATCTTCAGGGTGACAGATTTATACAAGATGGGTGCTGATTCAACAGCCTGAAGATGTGGGAAGCGTATTCATCTGCAACATTAGTGTCAGTCCACATTCATACACAGTGTCACGATCCAGAAGAAGATCGTACAATTAATACCTTCTGTGAATACCTAAAAATTCATAGGGCTGAATCTTTCCTAAACATTCCTGTAAATTCCATTTTCATTCGCTTAGTTATGTAGAATACTTCAGGCAATATGACTTCATATTTCATGTTGTTTTTTCTAAAACTGACTGGGAGCCATAGGTGGGAAGGATATCCAATTAGCCAGTCATTTTTAAGTTAGAAATGGGGTTTCTTTGCAGCAGAAGTGTTGATGAAAAGGTTTTAAATGTCCTACATGTTCAGGTGAGTTTAATAGAATTATACAGTAAAGTACCATGCCTGAGATAGCCGACCATACACACAATATTTGGATCTCGCTGTTGTAGGTATAAACGTTGAAATGCTGCTTGGAACTTGATTAAATATTTCTTCCAGTTGGTTCCAGTCTTTAAAGTCTGCCTTCAACTTTTGTAGGAATAATAGTAAAAAAACTTTCTAGCTTTTTACACTCTGTATATGAAGACACTGTATAAAAAAAAAATTGTAGCACTTTGCAACACGTAGTGCATTAAAATATGCTATGTTCCAGCCTATACTGATCCTCTGTACTAACAGAGCTGTTCATTAATGAATTTGTAAGGTTTCTCTTCATGTATCTGACATACAAAAGAATTCAACGCAGTGATGTATTATGTTTATCTCAGTCACTGTTATTGAAAGATACCAATAACTATTGCATTCTTGGTGAAATTGAAACCAAAATGAAGGCAGGAAATCATGTTACTCTGTAGATGAAAATTCCATCTCATGTTCTTGAATGTCTTCCTGAAGCCTTCCCTTTAAAACAGATTCCTTTTTATTGTACCACTTCAGTCACTAACTTACTTGCACCTAAGAGCAGAGTCCTCCCTGCGAAGCTAAGAGTTATGCAGCTAGATAAACCACTTATGGAACCCATATGTTTAATATTGTGTTTACAAGAACTTTACATGGCGTGATTGTGCTCAGTACTTTGTCTATAACCTGTGATGGTTTCCAGTCCTGAACCTGGGGAATCCGTTTTTCATGTTCTTTGAGATCAATTATTATATTGTACTACCCTGTAACACTTAGGTTTTCCAAGTTGTTTCACCCCTTCAGGTTTTCTGACCAGAAATTTGTTTGCATTTTTTGTCTCTTTTATCGATGCTACATGCCCCAACCAACTTATCTTCCTTGATTTGGTCATAATAATACTACTTTCAATGAGTACTAATTGTGATGTTCCAGTTTTCATAATTTTTTCTGGTCTCCTGTTATTTCCTGCCTCTTAGGTTTGTCATGTTCTTGGTACCCTGTTCTCACACGTCATCTGTGCACTGAAATCCTATTGGACAATTGGGTATATTGTTGCTCATACAAAACCTCTGAGACCAGCTCTTTCCTCCTCATCAGGGCTGATACAGGAAATTACATCCTGTCATTGAAATATACGTATATATCTTCAAGCACGGCCTGTTCTTTATGGCTCTTCCATTGTACAGTGGAAGAGCAGTGTCATTTTGGGTAGTTCACATTCCTACAGTATACCGGATCAGTTCTGCTTAACCTGGAAAGGGTCCATTGTTTATTGTTGCCTAACCTGACTATATTGAGGCATGGTAGCTTGTTGATGGCCATGTTCCATACATGGGTCCAATAGCAGTCCATCTGTTTTGTGAGTGTCGCTGAGTGTGGAGAGTGATAGTCGATGAGCTGGCCCATTTTACTGAGTTCACTTTCCTGCATAATTTTCTTAGTTTCTTATGCCTTCTTGATTAGAACAAATTAGAAGAAGAGACACCTGAATTTTTCTCTGTTCAGGTTATGTTGTTTCGCTTGTCAAATAGTTCATATAATTCTGTTGTTATATTAATGCGTACATTGTTATGTTTACATGTTTAATCTTTAAAGCAAGAAGTCTGTGTTCCTGTGCCAATGACAATTAACCCTTGATTCATTCTAGGGAAATATACAGAGGAGCAAAGTAATCAAGGATCAGATGCAAGAGGCCAAGAGCCAAGTTATGAAGATCTTCGATCATAAGAGTCACGTGACAGATATTATCAGTCGTTGTGCAAACAAACGCACGCTTAAGAAGCGTGACAAATTATAGTTTTTTTTTTTTTTTTAAACTTTCCAGTGTGAATCATTTGTGAGATTGGTCACAAGTTACTTGTGTCTTTACAAGTATTTTGTTGGTTTTGACGGTTCAGTGGAAAGAAGAACACCTTTATTTAGGATATATTGTAATTTATGATAAATCCTTTTTAGCAGACTCAGAATTGCAACAAACTATACCATTGGGAAAATCCACAGACTTACATTTATTGCTTCACCTGACAGCTGATATACAATTTCATACAACAAAATTTGAAACTCTAGATCTATGCACATACTGTAGCTTGTTTCAAATATTACAAAGAACTGGGATTATACATTATTTTAGTGTGAAAGTATACCATAATTATTTTCATATTAATTTTTTGTAGAATTTGCTACAGGTATGTTTTTCAAAGAGGGCAAAACAGGATTAAGGGTATAGCAGTACAAGGGTCAACGTATTATCAGAGGTTTTGGTATACATGGAAAACACTTATACGATCATATTTGCACTTTGATAGCTCTGTTTTACATTTCAAACTCTGTGAGTAGTTTGGTTTCACTTGGCTGAGTTTTATATTTGTATGGCCTCTAGTTTCCAAAACCCTTTGGCACCCAAAGCTGACTATAGTCGATGTGCAGTGAGTTGCTGAAAAAACTAAAAGTCCACTATGGTTTTAGGTCAAGAACATGCAAAGTAGTGTGCAGCCATTTAAAATCCTGGTCTTTCGCAGAGTACACTGGACACTTCATTCCAGCTCCAAGGGATTAATCTGCTATAAATAGAGAGGACCTGGTTTCACTGTTTGATTTGTAGGATTTATTGTATGACATATACCAGTACAATGTAGAAAATATGTGTGTGTATATATGCATGTTTTTTGTTCTCTTTCAAAATGGGTAATCCAATTTTTCAGTTACAGTGTGTGCCATTCTTTGGAAACAGTTGTAACTTTTTCTTTCACTTTTCAGTATCTAGACCAGTAAAGTCTGAGAACTGTACATAAAATTTAAAGAGTTCAAACTCTGTTTTAAAATATTTATTAAAAGTAAAATTTTTGTGTGGTAAGTAAATGTTTTTTTACATATATGTAAATATTAGCCATGAAAGAAGTTTGTGTAACACACCATTAATTAAAAAGATGCATTTATTGACAACTGCTTATGATATGGCCTTTTCATTGTTACATATGATGTTTGTTGTGTCTAGAGTGAATATAGTATGCCTTGGTATAGTAAGGATTATTGTGAATTTCTTTTATAAAATAAATTTCATATCTCTTTTCACAAATGATGAATGTATCTGCCCATTACAAAGCGCATTGAATTACAATGAACATGGCAATTTATAAAAGTTTAAAAAGTACAGTTACCAATATTGCTGTAATTGTCATAGCAAAGAAATTTGTCATAAAAATGTGCCTATTTCATTCAGTTTGTTTCCTACTGACATGCATTCTTCCTGTGAAGGCTACAGTGAGCAGTACATCATCTGTGTTAGCTTGTTTTTAAAGCTAATATATTTTTTATTAGTTATATCTAGTAAAGTGTTGCTAGTAAGCAGGTTAATACATGTTGCTTTGCTATTTTATTTGAATAACAAGTAAATCTATATGGACATTTGTATGTGACTTGTGCATACAGTTCTTAATTTATGCCCCCTCCCCCTAGTTCAGTACATAGTAAACAGGTATATCTTGTGTAGTGGTCATGTCTGTGATCTAGTACAATATCAGCATCTACACTACATGTTTTTAATTGTCTGTCGTCAACTCATTACACGTTCTTAGGCTCTTACAGTAGTGGTTGCTTCCCTGTGTGGACACGTAACTAATGCGTGTCAAAACATCACATGAAAAATTGTTTGACATGAAAGTTCAAGAGAAAACTGAAACACACAATTCATGCCCAATGAACATTTTCTGTAAGACTTTTAACGTGGTTTGATACACTAAAACGGTGTTTTTTGTTTGTCATTAAAGAACTTTAAGCTCAATCTTAGCAGTTTATGCAGGGTTGTGACTATAATTTTGAATGGATCATCTGCAACAGGTACCCAACATTTTCTTTGCAATGAATTTCAGCAGTTTGAATTTTTAACTGTTTAGTGTTTATGAACTCTCACTGTCAACTGCATGTGGAGGTGTACTGTACTGTTCTCAGTTCACAGGAAATTGAAATCGGGTTGTAACAGAGAAAGGCACATGGAAGTGACAGGCAATGTGTGAGCAATTCAAATAAGGTTGGAATGAAAGCGAACTAGTAGAAAAGAAAACGCCTTTCAGAGGTGCATATCTTCCTGGAGGTTAATCTCTTGTCAGTGGGTAAATACTTAACGAGTTTTCGTTGCAATTGGAGTACATCAGGATCAAGTGACGGGGACCTAAGGTGCTACAAAACTTCATCAGCAACACCGTTGTGAGATCCGTGGTATTAATCTGTGTCCGTGGGTATGAGAATCTCTCAATTCGTGGTCTGCCATTTGCCACTAGCGCTTAGCTGTTTATCACAAAACTACACATCACCTCATTTTCAACACTGAATATATTAACTTTCAAATTTTACTTATTTGTAAGAGCAAAGAGTAGGTGAAACACGGGCAATGCCATAGCTACCTGTCATAAATGCGACCACGGATAAGAGCGGCGACCCTGAAGTGCGACTTTAATCAGCGGCTAAATGTGAGGTTAGGAGTATGTTAGAAGTAAAGAAAGTAAATGGAGAGTAAGTAGATGTTTCGTGTTCGTAGGTGTGAAAAAATGTGAACAAAATTGAAGTGGAACTGGATGAGTGCAGTTATATGTATATTTTTTTGTATGACATGAGTGGAAACGGTTAAACGTTTGTTCGAAAATAATTTTTACTTGCATTTGATGTACCGTGTAATGGAACTGAAAAGCATATCAATGCGTTTAGTGCCAGTTATTTACGAAATTTTCAAATGTAAGGTCTGTGGACGTACTACTGGCGTTGCCTAATTGTTATAGCGCGTGGAAAAGAAATGTAAGGGGGGTTGTGTTAACAGCTGTCTTAGTGTACAGCTTTAATATTTATGCCCCTAGTGGCGAAACTTGCCGTGAGATATTGGGGTTCTCATTTTCGTAAATTGTGTTGTGCTGTTTGATGTGTGTTACTGACCTGAAACCACTTTGATTACATGAATACGTATCTTATCACATGAGAAACTTGGATAGTGTTGCTCGTCTTAGTGTTGGAGACATCAAGCAAGTTGTTCGTACTGGAAGGTTGTGTTGAGAAAATTACTTGTGAAGAACATTTGGTTGATTATCAGTGGTGCACCTCAAGAGGCAAGCTAACTTATTGACTGATATCTAGATAGTAGGTATATTAATTTTTAATAGATGTAACCCTAATACATTTTTGCCTGTATGGCTAAAGTAGAATTGTACTTGTTAATGCTAACATCCATTAATTAAATACAAATATAGTATAAATTATTACTGTATTATTTTATAATCTGTTTTATGTCGTTTGAGTGGTTATGGCATTGTTACCAGTATTCCACGCAAGTGTAGACATTACCGTGAATGAACCACCCCAAAGCTTATATTATAAGGAAGTGAGGCATACATTATAGCAGGTCTTTGTTCCCTTCTAGAAATGAAGCATGGACAGAGGTATTCTTAGAACCTGGTGTGAATATAATATGGGAATTATGTTGCACAATTTTCAATCAGTATCTTATCATTCTCTACTCTATAACTTGTTCTTGTTCTTGATGTTTGAAAGTGTATAACCTTTTAATAACAACTAAAAGTATTGCAGTTTCAGCAATGACAATGTGGCCCATGTTACTCGACATGTCACGAGATGAATGCAAACGCATCCTCCGACGCTTGGGTAAGTATCTCCACGGAGGTGAATATTATTATTTAACCAGAAGTTAGGTTCAGTGTGTGTGTGTGTGTGCATATGTGTTAATTTTTTTTTAAATGTAGTGATGTTCTTTTGCAATGTATTTGGCAGTAGGCTGACAAGGGAGGTCAAGATGTTAAACATCTTTTCACTCACTTGTACAGAAAGTGGTCATATGGTTATTGCCACACTGTAGTATTGAAGTTGGAATGGGGGGGGGGGGGGGGGTGTTCACGTTGTAGAGTGAGTTTTTTAATCAAGCTCCATTATAACATTTTTTTAAAATCATTTTAAAAAAGAATTTTTTTTTTTTTTTTTTTTTTTTTTTTAATTTTTAGT
>Ga0123355_10022065_pt1 | contig 10201 bp, 8 predicted proteins | sample TergutEmb28metaG_3_FD_89872 | JGI IMG/M metagenome (GOLD analysis project Ga0123355, IMG submission 89872) | Embiratermes neotenicus P1 segment gut microbial communities from Petit-Saut dam, French Guiana - Emb289 P1 | ecosystem: Host-associated > Arthropoda: Insects > Digestive system > Gut ... | reverse complement strand
TGCTTGAAGGTCAAAATATTGCTTCGCATATTGAAAGTTGAACTACATGGGGCGTGATATTGTCTTTCGGAATTTGACCGTGTATTTATCTTTGGCCGGGCATTGGCCTCTCAGAACAGAACGTCTCAGACATCCATGCTCCGAGTAGAATTTGAAACCATGATACCATTGTTATGGCGGTCCAACATCGTACAGAATTTATACCACGCAGTCTGTCAGATTTGGTTATTCGTGTACTTATAATTTATTTAACGACGCTGGTAATAGCTCAGATTATAAAGGGGGAATGGAAAAGTGACTAGTGTGCATTGGAAAGGACGTTGAAGGTGCAGTCGTGATGTAATTAGAGGTACCATCCAGGAATTTGGGGGAGGGGGAATGAGAAGAGTTAGGATGGCCGGTTTCAGGACTGAAATTTTGACCAGAAAAATTCAAAATACAAAATCCGGATAGTTGACGCGCGCTTGCGTTGGTGGATTTTGTATCAGGTTTTAATGTTCGGATTATGAAGAAATTCTGTGATCGTCATTCTCGAACAATCCAAACTAGTGTAACCTTTCGAATAAGATTATTGTCTTCTAGCATATGACACCGTGCAGTTAGGTACTTATGTACTGAACCAATGGTGTCACAACCCCAAAAAAACCTAAATTCTAATACCGCCGTAATAAAATCAAATCAAAAGATTCCAGTAGATTTTTATGACATATAAATTATCTCCATCGTTTTGATTAGGTTGGTATTGAATTTTCCGAAGTTCTTGTGCTGTAAACGCATCTCGCCGTCCACTATCACTTTTCAGTGATAAAGTCTGCCGAACCGTTGTGTGGATGGAGAAAGCAATAGACCCACCAGCGAGAGCGCAAACGGAAGTGAAGGAAGGTTTTTCTTGCTGCGCAAGATAAGCTGTGCAGAGTGAGACACTGTGTACGAGTACTTTCCCCACCACCAACTCGTTCCTTTAGAAAAAGGATCCTTTTCTATCTTGTACAAGGCTGCATGAAACTAAAAGGACTAACAAATGAAACTGATGCTAAAATATCTTAGCTAGCCTTCCAAATTTGAGTTTATTGTTGTTTTAGAATGTTTCAGCTTTAAAAAAATTATTTTTCAGTCACCTGATTACTTTTGACCCTGTCCTTTACAGTAGCAGTTTCGACTTTATGCTTCGGTATATTTTGTAATATTATTATTTTTGGTGGTGCAGTTAAGTGAAGACAATAAGCAGTGTGTATTATATCCCTAACTATAACACAATATAATATAATATCGTATGCAGTTATTTACAAAATATGTTCTTCTATATTGAATGTTAGTTGAAATCAAAGTGGAAAAAGTAACAGTGAAGTTACAGCTGTGTTTGTCCTTTTGACACCGCACAACAATAACATTAACCGTAACTGGCAAACAAGAAATTTCTGCTTAGTGTTTCTTAGTTGTTAGCTCATATCATGACATACGTGTGATATGACTCTAATTTTATCTGCAGAGAATTTACGTTTTCTTCCCCCTTTTTGGCCTTGAAAGTTTTTTAATGACGAAAATCTTAATTTACATGTGTAAGATGCAAAAAACGGCAGCAAAACTGCTAAAATATTTCTTGCAATTTCAAGATACTTTTCCTGTAGTAGAAGCATATAATTTATGACGAGGCCCTTTAGTATGTTTTATGTTAAGTCTGCGGTTTGCGTGTATAAGAAGTAATCAATCTTGTTCTCGTAACGTAAAACCCCAATCTATTGTCACAGACAAACATGGCTGAATTATCCAGTCATAATTTTCTATATCAGAGGACACAAAATATTTCTTGTCTTTCAGTGTTGACAAATGTTGTGTCTCTGTGGGAAGTGCTTTTGAGGCGGTTTACGATAAAAAAGCAAACATTTCATTTCTTTTCCTTTTTTCTTCTCCTTTCCCGGATGTATTTTTTTCTGAAAAGCTAATGGCTTATTTGTATAATGAGAATATTCTCATTTCAACCTTACCTGTTAGTATTAACACCATCAATATAATTAATATTTCTGACAGGTATGCTAAAACAGGCACATTACATTTAATGTCTAAATTTTTCAGAGACTGCCATTTTCTTCTCATAAAAAGTAACATTTCGTCCTCCGCATTTGACACGCGAAACCACAAACACTTCCCGTGGACAATCGCCGTACTTGTGTTTGAAAAATTAAACATTTGTGTTGAGTATCCATAGCTTTAGAGAAATGCCGAAAAATGCGGGCTTTCATGTTCTTTATTTTGTAGTATAAACCATACTGATACCTTGCTCTTACATAGACTTTTTAAGTGGGGACCTAAGGTGTTTCTAAAGAGGCCTCGTTTTGCAAAAACAATTGATGAACAACATATTTGGGATTTGTCGTTTTGCAGGTGATAACAAAACCTTTGGCAAACCCCATGATTTTCACGAAAGTTTCGAGTCAGATATATAAAAAAAGAATATCTTAACCTCTCGTATATTTTCTGGATCTCCTTTGCAAAACATAAATCGACGAATTAGACACATTTTGTTAATAAAATGTAACAATGCCAACAAATGATAGTTGATAGGCTTATCAACTTAAAAATTGAATAAACAAGTTGAACAAATTCTCCTATGGTTCCAGCGATTAGTCATCAGCCTCACGCAGCAGAGTCCCGCCTTCGATCCCCGTATGTTTCTTGTGACTTGGGGTTAACTAAGTGGGACTGATCAGGTCTTGCCTGTCATCATTCCTTTAGTGTCCACGATCACATTTCATCTATCCACCACCACGGTCATCTTAACAACTGACACCATCGTTAAATAGAGCACTTCTCTCTCTTTCTTCGTAGCATTAATGACTTACATTCTAAGGGCAGGATCATATTTAACAAGCATTCATTGCGAACCTGACCACACGTTTTCTTATCTTGTACCGATCAGTTGGCTGCAGTGGTAACGCATCTGAATTTTATTGAGGAGGTGCTGGTACGCTGGCTGTTCTGAAGGATTTCGTGACTCTACGTGGTTTTGCCAGGTACATTTTGGGACATTGTCTGAAATAAGGCCTCTGCAGCTTTCTTGGGGGTTTCTTATATTTTACTTACCACTTGACCCCAACCTCTGACGCTACATCAACTCATGAGATGATAGCGTCTTTAAATAAACCACAAAATAAATACAGTGCTAAACTCCTAATGTCACTAGTGCATCCTTTATTCACCATCAGATCCTGGTGGGTAGAGGCTCTCGTTGCATGGCAACCGATCAATGCGTCAAGCGAGAAATGTACGGCAGTACATACCAGAATATTGGCCAATGATATTTACAGTCTGATGTCTATTTAAAATATCTTTATGATACATAAGCAGTTTCTTTAGTTCCGTAAAATTTATTTAAAGAAAACTCGTGTCGAAAACAAACGCTTTGACTAAGGTGTGTACAGTCCTATTTAAAACCAAGTCATACATAAAAGCAGCCAGGCCTGGAATCCAGGATATTTACCTCTTCGCCTCCAGCAAGTCGTTCATTACCTGTGCTTGGAAGGAGGAGAAGCTACTGTCCGAAATATTGCGACGGTAATTAAATAAATTTAAAATTAAGTTGCGATCTAAACATACTTCTTGTCACTAATTAAGTTGTTTGGGGTATATTAATTGCATTAACATTCTCGAATGCGTTCCGTTTCATGTTTTAACGCTAATTTACCTAGTAAAAAGTTTCTTCTTTAAAAGTACTTGTACTGATAACATTACATCCTGGCTAAGGTCATTCTTGTGATCTTTGTCCATTGGTTTAGTTTTTTCAGAACTGTTGCTTTTCGGAAGATGGTTGAATTACCTACGGACCCAGAATATCAAGTTTTCTGAGACCGAAATGTACTGGATTTTGACACGATTAGTGTTTGTACGTTTACACCGACATTTTGGAGAAACATGGTGCCTCAGTCAGCTGGGTTGAAAGATTTCGGTCCAAGTTGACAAAGAAGTGGTTTTTGAGTGGGGATGCATGCATATTTTGTAAGGGGGTTACGAGGAATCTGAACGATCAAAACCAATGAATGTGGTCAGTTCGAAACGTCTCTATCAACATACAAGTTTACAAGAAGCAAAACTCCAGAAAACCCCAGTTTAAAAAATTCCTGGAAGTGTTAACCTGGAAGTTTATACAGATTAATTTTTGTTTAGGTCTTTTCGGACCTGGAGAGACTTGCCGATAAGTGGGCGTATAAAAGAATGTGATGATGCACAATGTCTAAAAGATTAATTTTAATCAGTGTCTCTCATCACCATCAGAAGGCTTTAAAACTTGGTAAGCAATACTGTCCTTCAGACGGATCGGATGTAGTACAGCCTTATTAGCCTCAGTGTGGTAAAAATAGGTATGTTCAATCGGAGTTGACATGGTGGTTCGCGTCTGGAGTGGGAAGGATTAGAAGCAGGATTAACGAATGTCTCAGCACGAGCGAGACAGTGGGAAGGGTTTGTCACGCCGCCGCTGTTAATCCGCACTGCTCCTACTTTATAAACTATTTTGTTTGCAGATGTTCCCGATGTCGTGTCACAGGAATATGCGGTGCCCCACATAAGCAGCGATGGTACGCCGCCACCCCCATTCCCCGTCGCACCCCCTGCGACACCAGCTAGAACACTACCCCCATTGCACAATTTCTTCCCCAAACCACCACCAGTTCCACCGCCCCCAGAGAAATATTATGCTGCAACTGAAATATGTAAGGTAAAGAAGATACAGGAAATGTTTGGAGTTTAGATAAGAGCAAAGAAACTATAAAATGCCCAGGTTGCTTTTAAAACAACGTAAATCTACGGTGATGGGTGTTATGGGTGTCTGGTCACACAAATAATCATTTAATCAGTTACCTTAAATCCCGTCAGAGAAAATACTCTTACTGGAGAACCTAGCCTGTAAATTACGAGTGATTAAAGTGATGTAACTGAATTAGCCGTTTGCTATTCAAATTGGATTTACTTGTAGTAGATTTGTGCTATTTACCTGTGGATGACATGAATTATACAACTACAGAGAAAGGATCAACGGATGATATTATACGAGGGCTATCCAGAAAGTAAATTACGTTTTGGAATTTAAAAAACCCAAGTGAAAGGAAACATTTTTATTATATACAGTTAAAAACCACAATCTTAAACTATTTTTCAACATAGTCGCCGTTCAAATTGAGGCACTTATCATAACGCTGCACAAGCCTATTAATTTCATCGTCATAGAATTTTGCCGCCTGAGACTTCAACCACTCATTCACGCCTGCCTGCAGTTCCGCGTCGTCGTCGAAGCGCTGCGTTGCGAGCCAGTCTTCATGTTTGGAAACAAGTGGTAGTCGCTCAAGCGAGAACTTCGTTATTGTGAAGTGGCGGTTTTCATGAATCTTTTCATTGATTTTCGCCACCACCTCATCAGTCACAATGGTCGTTCGGCCACTTCGCTCTTCATCGTGAACATTAGTGCGGCCATTCTTAAACATAATGCACCACTGCCTTACTCCGCCTTCGCTCATTACTTTGTTTCCGTACACCTTGCAAAGTTGCCGATGAATTTCAATTGGTTTGTGGTTTTCCACCAACAAAAACCTAATCACCGAACGCACCTCGCAACTCGCGGGATTTTCTTTGCAGCACACATTTTAAAAATTCACGGTGAACAAAGCAGAAGTAGCACAAACCTCACCCTACCACAGCTGGATGCGTACTGAGTGAGGGGACGCTCTGACACCAAGATGGCGGCGCTAGCCGCGCCCCTCGCCTTGCCACGCCAAAACGTAAGTTACTTTCTGGATAGCCCTCGTATAATAAAAGAAGAGATTCGCATCAAGATTTTTACGTGAGGATCGAGTTACCAGTTTATTTATTTTTTTTATTTTTTAACTTATTTCAGAATGTAAACCTAACAACATTAACGACACTGGGTTAGTTATTTTTCCTTTGAAGCTTCATTGATTTGTTTGTCGATTGTTTCTTAACTTAGTGGGATATAACTGTGAGTTGCGAGGGCGAACATTGTCTCCAGACGGGTCTGTTGCTTGTTCATGTTTATTTTTATGTTTAAGCTAGACACTTGTCCATTATAAAATGGGTTGGCATAATATTCGCTTGCTAATCCATGTTGTATTTAATCATTTTTCTCGGTTCACGATGATTTTATTAACTCACACCATTTATTATTGCATTTTAAATTCTGAGTTTTACTAATACTGGGTGCCACAGTGGCGACTAAATTTTGTAAGGTGGCGCCAATATTTATGGATCCTCAATATGGGAGTTTCGTCATGAAACTCTTCTGGCGCCTAGGATTTTGATGTGGCTCCTAAGTTTTTTTTAAAATTTTGTGAACCCCCGCATTCATACAAACATGCAATGCAATATCACTTTCGTGATTATATTGAACACTCCAGTTGATCCTTTCTTCACATTTCTTCACCTTATGGAACATTTTAACCACATTCTACGAATGACACACTTACATAAACAACAAAAAGGAAACCTATTGGATGGAATTTCATACATGACTACCAACTAAGTAACCGCAGCGAGGCGGTTTTACGTCAGAACGGCACAACCCACTAGCCAAGGAAATCGGTAAATATGGCAGTGAGGTTCGGCACACACTAACTTGGTTCACACATAGTGTGGGACTCACATGCTGTAGTATATAATTAATATTTCCTAAACTCTTATATAATTTCAGTCACCCAATCAAAACCGATTATTTGGAAGACTTGGATCAGGTTTTTGCTGAGTGTAATATTTATGTTCAACTTCTTAAAATCTAGATGCTTGAAAGCTCTGACTGTGATTCTGGTTGTAGTAAATATTTATTGGGAGAATGCTGTGAACATGTTCTTTGTTAAGCATTGCAAATTGCTGCAACTTTTAAAATTTTGTAAGCAGATTATTTGGTAACGATAACCACTGACTTTGGTTTCAGGCACCACCACAACCACCACCACCACCACCTTTATCCCCTCCCCCGTTGATTGTCCCACAGTTGAACATTGCTCAGGGGACAAGCGTGTCCTCCACATACGGTGCACCTGTCAGTCCTGAAGTCCTGACAACGGCTACTGATGAAGAGGACGAAGATGAAAATACGCCATTGTGCCAGTTCCCTAGGGAACAGCTCCGGGTGCTGGAGAAACTGGGACACGGAGTGTTTGGAGAGGTAGCAATCACAGAGAGTATTGGATTTGAAAATTGTACTCAAGATAATGCCATTTTCAGTTGTTACTAGTAACTTTTTGAAATGGATTAAAAATGGAGTTTCAGAATCACATACACGTCAAGTTGAACAATGCAGGCAATTTGTACATATTCCAGAGCTTCGGTTACATTTAATCTAAAACCGCTCTTCATTGTAATGCAATAATATCGCATAAAATTGCCCATTAAAAATGAGACTTATCGGGCCCGGAGCCGATCTGGGCGCTAAGGAGAGAAAAACCTTTGGCTACTGCCTGGATTTGAACCCCGGATCATATAATCCATAGCCTAGACAGTATATCGACTGAACTGTGCTGGCTGCTTAGTGTAGTTAACCACTTCTTAAATGTAAATGAGAAGATTGAACATGCAAGTGTATTCAATTGTATGTGAAATAAGCTAGAAATATGATTAATAAGCCTTTTGTGTGAACTTCCCTTTGCTTTGTATCAGTTTACAGGAGTACACTGGTACATACTGTCATAGAGGGGCCCGTATGTCGACTGTTTTAGAGTGACTTTAGCTCTTTTCTCTTAGTCTTGAAGCTGAGAACTAGGATGACGTTTTGCATAAAAACGTTTTCGCCATTGCGAAGTATGTATAAGACATAAGTATGAATCCCGTTTATCATCAGCCTCGCCGACACACACACAAACACACACACACACTCACACAGATGCACATGTACAGGGGATCTGATAGTTTTAGTGAATGAATAAACATAATGACTGTTGTTCATTTCAGTCAACAGGGAATTATTAACGAAGAGTATAACAAAAGTTTACATGCATGAGACCGAATTTAATATTTCAGGTCCACCTCTGTGAGGTGAAGGGATTCCCAGATTGTGTGGATGTTCTAAGACACACTGAATGTAAGCTTGTAGCAGTGAAGTCATTGCAGCCTGGGGCACCGGAGTCTGCAAGGTACAGTATAAGAAAATTTTAAATTACTTCGTACAGAAGAATTGTTCTTGAGGCACAAAGTATTGATGAACTAAAAAAGAAATTTCCCACATTTTATGGAACCTAAAAGTTCATTACCGCGTTAAAAAAACTGACACTGAATGGTAGTATGAGCCAGATGGGTCCAATCCACATACTTAAATTTTGTTTCCTGAAGATACGTTTTAATATTATTCTCTCATCTTTGCCAATATCTCCTGCATCCAAAATTGGGTATGAAATGTCCTCTCTCTCTCTCTCTCTCTCTCTTAGCAGAAATATTAGTGAATTAATGGCAAGAGGTCATGCATTCCATAGCTTTATATGATTTCCACGTGGAGAAGAGAGGTGACACATATCAACAAGGTTCTGGCCAATTTTAAAATTAATTCTGGTATAGTTACTCCAAATTTTGATGCATTTGCATCTTGCCCGTCGTAATAACTACTTTTTCTTACATAAATTTTTGAGCCTGCTTTTAATAATGGCAGAATTGGAGGATAGAGGCTGTCTGTAATAATAGCCTTGTCCATATCAGATATTCACCATAAACTTTGCACGTTTGATGCTGAGTATGTGTGCTGTTGCCTGTGTTCTCTTTTAAATAAAGTCATCAGACATTTGCGTTATTTCCGCCGCGAAGTAGATGAGAACTGCGTTCTTTTGGGTTATTATGAAGCCAGCAGTGGTAATTGCTTAACTACATTTCGGGACTGATAGATTGTCCCGAAACATCGGTAAGGAATTATCACTACTCGCTCCGTAATAACCCAGAAAGGCGCAGTGCTAATCTTCAAACAATTAATAAGGTGGGATAACACCACTGATGTAAAACTTGTTAAGGAATACACAGAGTTTTGATGATTCCTTGTTATAACAACTGAGAAAAGCAAATTTCCTGGTACTTGCACAGAGTAGACCCAAGACCAGGAGTTTTGATTTTTACCAGAAAAAAGTTTTATCAATAAAACAGGTAGATCTCGGGGACATGTTTAAAAATGTCCACAAAACTGAATGCATATCAACCATTGTGGTATCTCCTAACACCCTGTCTGCTACTCCACCAAAGTCTTCAGCTATGAAAACTCCAGAAAACACAGAAGTGAATCCTGTTGAACCTGAAACAGCACATCAAGGAGATATGTAAATGGAATACTCCTCTGGTTAGTTGTGGAGACCAAGGAGAAGGGCAATAAAAAAAGAAATTACCTGTATTAAATTAGGACAGTACTGATACTGCCTGATAATCTGGAAAATTGTATAATCTGTTATCTGTCAGGTTACGCAGGCGCCAAAATGATGGAATTTTACTTCAGTAATGTAAACCTGATACCGGTCCCATTTGCCGCACGGTCCAAGGCAGGTCTGCGGCAGCCCGCCTGCTGAGATTGTGGGTTCGAATCCTAACGGGGACATGGATATCTGCTGTTGTGAGAGTTGTGTGGTGTGAGGTAGAGGTCTCTGCTTCGGGCCGATCACTCATCCAGAGAAGTCCTACCGACTGTGGTGCGTCTTTATGTGTGATCTAGAAAACTCGAGAATGAGGAGGCCCTGGCTCACTGGGGGCTGTTGCACCAAACAAAAAAAATGTAAAACTGATGAACCAATTAAGTGGCAAGGTGTAGGCTTGGGTGGTTTTAATTGCATCTGTTGCATTGCAGGTCAGACTTTCAACAAGAAGCACGAGTGCTAGCTAGGTTACGAGATCCAAATATTGTGAGAGTGCTTGGGGCATGCCTAGATGATGAACCTTTATGTATGGTGGTGGAATACATGGAGTGTGGGGACTTGAACCAGTTCCTACAGGAACATATAGCGGAGACAGCTTCGCCACTCCCTCGCAATGCCAAGACACTCAGGTATGACCAGCTAAATTATAAAGTATTATAGCTGTTAGTCTATATTGTCGAGGATGTCATTTTAATATACATGCACCGCCACCGCCACCGCCACCGCCACCGCCACCGCTAACGCTACCGCCACCGCCGCCGCCGCCGCAGCCGCATCCGCATCCACCACCACCATCCCCACAAACTGCACATGGACTGGCC
>Ga0123355_10022064_pt1 | contig 10201 bp, 11 predicted proteins | sample TergutEmb28metaG_3_FD_89872 | JGI IMG/M metagenome (GOLD analysis project Ga0123355, IMG submission 89872) | Embiratermes neotenicus P1 segment gut microbial communities from Petit-Saut dam, French Guiana - Emb289 P1 | ecosystem: Host-associated > Arthropoda: Insects > Digestive system > Gut ... | reverse complement strand
TCCCTCTTCACAACATTAAGGCAGTTACCTACTTTTAACAGCAAATTAAACCCCATCTGAAGCCACATTTGAGCAGATATGATTTGGGAAAAGGAATAAAAGTACAACTTGCCTTTCTGTGCCACAGGGAATGTAGGTGAGAAAGGAACCCTTGATTAAATTTGAAATTTGAAATATTTTATTCAGTCAATAATGTTTTGGTGTCCTTCTCAAAAGCTACTGTGGACCCTGAATTTTCCTTCATGCTCCAGTGGACCTCTAGAAACACGGTGTGGTCCCCGGAGGGCCATATGGCTCACACTGAGAACCACTGCTTCGGGTGACACAACAAACAGTTCAGTAGTGGCACACACTTACTTACGTGTCTTTTACTTCACTTTATTTATATCGGCATGTCCATTTACTACGTAATTAACGCTCTACATTATCATGTGGTGGAGGAAACCTGTGAATCAGGATAGAAATCAAGAAATGTTTAAGATGAGGGTCCTGTTAAGTAACCAACGAAGTAACAAAATAACTGGTTCTACTCAATGCAGTCCTCCTTGTCTAACTAGCAGCTGGTTGTCACATTTCTAAGCCACATGACATCAATTTCTCATTCTGCACGCGTGCTACTTGTTCCACCCATTTCATCTTCCATGATTTAATCATTCTAATCATGCTTTTTGATTCTGCAAATGTTGAAGACTGTTATCTCCCGGGATGTGATGGCGTGTAATATGTTATCATTATGCAGAAATTCCAGGGCGTTTTGCTGCCTGCCTGGCAGTAGCCAGCCGCTCTGAAATAGTGGTACAATTCCACCAGTCCCTACTGCTTCAAATTCCAAGAGACTGTTGTCTTCACATTCACCAAAATCAAACTCTCACATCTCACTCTTAAAGATGTTACTTCCTCTTAAAATAATTAGGTTTTTAGTAACTCCTAATCATAAAAAATAAAAACCTAAGAAAATAGGTGAAGTGAGTTGACTTTATAAAGCAATAATTTTTAATTTTCTTACTCTGCACAAATCAACACTATGTGGTGTAGTGATAAAAAAAATAGGATGTAGTAGGCTTTTGAAGTGCTAACGATGACGTCCCAGAAGAACTGAATCTTCAACAAGACGGTGAGAACTTCAAATCTCACGGCTTTACAGAGAGGTAAACACAATATCAGTTGTGAATCTGATGTTTATTGGACTGTGCATCATTGTGATAACTGAAGAATAAAAAACCAACTAGATGCCACTTGTTATTTTAATGTACTTCTTATAGGCTCAACATGTTTCAGGCACTGCTATGCCCATCATCAGTAGCTCGCGACTGTGATGTTGATTACCACATTGGTCGTTTCGTTCTTGGTTTGCTGTATGTTGGAGGTTAGGTGCAGTTAGGCTGGAGTAGTGTCCAGGTTGCAGGCTCAAGTCATGCTTGGAATATGCATTTCACAAAAATATACATTGGAACCAACATTTTACAATACAGTCCTGAAATATACTCCCTATGGGCAAACTGAGTGAGACAGTGAACTCATTAATGTAGCAGGTGTGCTGGTACTGAATGCACAAACTACATCAAGCAGAGGAACAGTAAAAGTGTTAATCAATAGAAAATGTGACAGTAAATTAACTATTAGCAAGAAAGAAAAAGCCTTTAATGGTAGTGACAACAGTGTAAATTATTACATTCAGTCTTTTCTAAAGTTTGTAGGCATGTCAGTTAAACATTTTTAAGGTTTTTGTATAATACAGTTACCATATACAATAAAGAGCTACAAAATGATAAAAGTGTTCCATTTGTCAAGCAATCACATCACGAATAATATACTGCTTGAAAGTAGTTACAGCCCAAGAAACAGAGGCAAACCAGACCTACCTGAAACTTCTGTACAATCTTCCACATGTTTTGATTTCTTTCGTTCTTTTAGTTTTAATTTCACTTTGACATCTTTATCTGTTTTCTTTTCCTTCTCTACTTCTTTCTCCTTTTCTTTGGCATCCATTTCTCTGGATTTTTCTCTTTTCTCTTTCTTGCTTGGAAACTTGAATGACTTAGACTTTTTTGACTTTGAAGGGCTCCTAAATAAAATCAGATTTTATGGCATTATTCAATTACAAGCAGTGTGTCTAGCCTGATCTGATGGCACACTGGACTTGGAACAAAACAAATGGATATGTTTCTTAAGGGCTGCAGTTTCTCAAAAAGGGACACAAATGGCATGAAAAGAACTCTTGGATAACATGAATGCTGAGAAAAAAAGTTGCACCTTTATATGGTTCGACCATACAACAAGGAATATGATGATGATGATGATGATGATGATGATGATGGCGACGACAACTATGATGACATAAGCCACAAAACAGGGTTTTACAGAAGACACAAAACTCTTCCTCCCTATGCCCTCCACCACACCAGTTATGATTGTGTAATACTATTCATACGTTGCTTTACGTGGAATAACACTGTGAATAAAAAGATCATTCATGCAGAGCAAAAGAATATCATTCAAAAGGACATTTCCTTTTATTGGGATTGTTTAATTAATTCACCATACACATGATGATGTGCTCGCTTGTAAAACAACACTTTGGAGACAAACAGAATTCAGTGAACAATATTTTTCATTTAAGCTGTAATGAACTTAAAAAAAAAACCAACCATCATCCTCTTTTAACTCACCTTGGTAATTGGCCATGCATGTTTTTCAAACATGATCAGATTAGATTACTACGAGTTATATAGTGTGATGGTTATAATACAAAGGTTAATGGCTTCCTTCTATTAAACTTCAAGATTGTTTCATATCAAAATTCACTCAGTTTAATCTCATGGTTTTTAATTTAAGTATATTGTTGAGGCCTGGATAACTGAACTTAAACAGGACCAAAGGGTGATAAGAAAGTCAGAAATGCTGAAAAAGAAACCTGTATTCATCAACTCAATATATAACTCAATCTATTATTAAACTATGATGGAAATACAATAAGATATCAAATAAAAATATCTCACAAACAAAAACACTGTTTAATGTAATGTAAATTTGTAGATCAGACCTTATTTTGTTTCAAAAAGGAGTATTGGGTGTTTGTTTCTGAGCCTACTTCCTTATCTTTGCAACAGCATCACACCAATGCCCTAATAGCAGTCACCTGTTGTGGTTGCTCATTGTATGTGCAGTCTCAATAGCCTTCAATAGCACTGTTCAACATTTAAAATCTCTATTAAGTTACTATTCTCCTACTCAGTGACCATTATATGTTTACCCAGGAAGAAATATAACTATGGAAACAAATGATGCCTGGCACATCTAAAATATTTTGACAAACTCGTTAAGTGCCAGCAAACTAAATTCTTCACAGCACTTCTTCTTCAGCTCATAATTCTGTTCCCATAAATTAAACAGCAAGACTTCACATATAAGTAACCTATAACCTTCAGTTTTAAGGTAAAATTCTTTTACATTTACTTCTAATTTGTAACTCATTTAAATGGCACTAACTTAATTTCGGGATCTTCTTCAGGAGAACTCTCGCCTTCCAAAGTTGCATAACCTCTTTCGTTCTTTGAATCCTTCTTGTCCTTACGTTTGCCAATAAGAAGATTCTTTTTAGAAGGTCGGTCATGGCTATCATCACTAACTGTGGAAGAAATGATAGGAAAAATGCAATACAGTATGTTTAACAAACTTCATGGAGATTCCTCAGACACTTTCGCACAAGTCACCAAGCAAGCAACAATTTTATGTGCCAATACTAGAAACAATAAAATAATACACAGTATTAAAAAAATTCTAAAAGATAGATTTGTATTTGTATTAGTGTACACTAAAGGTAAAATAAATTGCAGTGTATGGCTCTATGTGTTCATGTTTCAAAATTACTGTAAATTAAAGAATCAATTTTCATAAAAGTTCATGAAGACATTCAAACTTTTGCAGAATTTTCATGTTGCACAAAGCCAGCACCAATGAATGCAGATTTCTGAAAGGCTGTACTACAGTAGGTCTGAAAGTAAATGTAGTCTTTGTCATTGGAAATGTAAAGAAAGTGGCAACTTACTTACCTAATTAATTCCTACTTCAAGGCTGTACAACTTGCCAACCATTTTGAAAAGTTTGGCTACATTAACAGCATCATCGTGCCTACAGATTTTGTGCCAGATTTCTATGTTGAGAATTCCTAATAAATCTGTCATTTAAGCTACACATGACTCCAATAAGCTAGCTGTCTCAAGAGCATACATGTGACTTGTATGTGGGAGGGACTCAGTTTGAATCTAAGCTCAGAATGAGGTTCTCTGTAGTCTTCCCAAGACCAACCAGACAAATGTCAATGCAGTACCTTTAATCAGACCATGACCACTCCTTCCACACCCTTTACTATTCATTATTCATCATCACCCAACCAACTTATGATATCAACTCTTCAGTTACTCACAGTGCCATTAAATCAAATACAAATAAAAAGCTTTCAAATAATCTGATACATAACAGGCTTTACTATTCATATATACTATTTGTTGGCAATATTAAAAACTGGATTAAATTTCAGATGCAGTATGAGAATGTCAGTAATGAAAGATGGAATGTTACTAGTCCTAACATAACCTATTCTAAATTTGATAATGCAAATAACTGGCCATGGTATGGTACAAACATATCCACCCTTTTCCTTAAAATCGTTAGCTGACCACTTCAATTTGAGAATTAAGACCCAGCTCCTCCACTATATTGTCAGTCATCAAACTTTGCCCGTGGCTTTCACGAAAACTGTAGGTTATGAAGCTACAGCAACAAGTCGGCAACAGACTCGCATTACTGTTCTTGAATAATTTGCAGGGCACAACTTTGACACACACTCGGTATTTAATCACCTCCGCACATCGTCACTTATAAATTATGTAACAGTAATATTATTTTGAGTTTATGTTTGATAGAGAAAAAGGAACATTTACAGTGTTCTTAAAGTACCATTCACATTATCTACAATGAATGTCTCTCATTACAGATTTTGTGAACTTAGGCCTATACGACCACTAACACAACATTATCGCATTTCATGCGTAATACTGTAAACGAAAACGTACAATCACTTTCGTTGCTTTTCTTTCCAGATTCTGATACATATAAACCTGGGAAATCCTTTTCCACATCTGGACTTTTGAACTCCATTCTCTTTAAAACTTAAGTTCCTCTATTTCCCTATAATGCGTTCAATTACAACTGATACACACATGATGCAGACACACAATATATGTCACCACCTCCACCTTGCTGCCATTTCTAACAGTGTGTTGTTGCCATAGGAACAACAGACGTAATACCCATACTTCTTACTGCAGATTGAACTAACTGATCTGTCACTTGTGATTTGTAGTATGGAAAGGACGGAGCATGACTTAATAACCGCACGGGAGAGTGACTGTTCATGGATGGACAGTAAGGTCTCCTGCCAAGTTACAGCAAAGCCATGCGACCGGTTCTCGAGACATTCAAAAGAGTAAACTTATACTTCTAGTCCACCTCTTGGCCTCCGTGGCCTGTTACAGGGTGACCTTTACCTTTACCTTTATATATATATTCATTTATTTAATTCAGATGTTGCTCTCACGTGGGACAGTAAGCACTTCAAAGTTATTTTTGAAATATCCTGCATTCAAATTTGTGCCCAGAGGTCACTATTCTCCACCAGGGTGGTTTTCTTTACTCCTTGGGGTAAATTTCGAGATACTAGTATTATTTGAAATGTGCGGATGGTTGAGGAGAGAGGGCTGTATAGGGTCTTGGTGGGGAAACCGGGGGGGAAAGAGACCACTGGGGAGACCTAGGCATAGATGGATGGATAACATTAGGACGGATCTCCAGGAGGTGGGATGTGGGTATATGGACTGGAATGGGCTTGCCCAGGATAGAGACAGGTGGCAGACGCTTGTGAGTAGGGTAATGAACCTTTGGGTTCCGTGAAATGCGGGGAATTTCTTGACTAGATGCGAACCTGTCAGCTTCTCAAATACAACTCTGCACCATGGAGTAAGTAAGTAAGTAAGTAAGTAAGTAAGTAAGTAACTATTATTTGAAACTGTAATAAGACCGATTCCTTCCAAAACTTTTCCAGTTCACCAATTATACAGGAGCTTGGAAGTGCCGCAGGGTAGAAATATTAAATAAAAACACGATAAACAAAGTTATTAGCATCAATAATTAAGACAACAATAATAAGTGTAATAAGCACTTATCTCTTGCACGTGACCTGCACACTCTTAGAATGTTTAGTCTAATGATATTTTGTGTGTAATACGCATTACGAAATCATTTTGTAATATTATGTAAGGGAAGCAGGGACGTAGCTAAAGTTTCTACACTGGGGGCAAACAATCGCTATGACACTTCCCCCTTAACAGAAAAGACGATCTTTAATACATCACAACTATTTATCGATTATCCTTCTCTTTGACTCAGTAAGTTAAATTTTGTTAAACTCAATAGCTCAGGTTTTTTAAACAAGTTTTTTTCCATCACACTGTACTGGTATACATCAATATAAAATCCATTCCAACATGTTTCAGTTAATTGTCAGGGAGTACACACAAAGGTCAAGTTGAGTTAAGGGTACGTAACATTGTCAAAGGTAAAAGTATAACATTTGCAACATGAAATGCACAGAACACAGCTAATTAAAATTACTGGCTCCAAGAATTTTCATTCTAAATTCGTATAATGTTCTATATCCGCACCTACATGTTGTACAGAACTTTATACTAATTTGGAAAGAAGATATTTGGACGCAATTAATTTTATTAATTGTGTTCTTTATATGTTAGGGTGTGTATACTTGTCTAACACAACTAATGGTGGTACAGTAAATGTATAATTTATTACGTAAGGATTCTATTACATGTTTCGGCTTTTCTCTTTGGCCATCTTCAAGTAGGTAGTGAATTAAACTTAGTAAGTGGATATACTGTAGACAATGCACAAATGCAGACCAAGATTGGAAGGTTTAATAATTATATTCAACAAGACGACCAAATCAGCGATCCATTACAGCTATCATTAAGAACTACACATAGAGTTTAGACTATTGTTAAGGAAGTTACTAAAGAAAATATAATTATGGTGTTCTAAACACCGATACATTACAATGTATACTATATTAGTTTAGTTTATAAGCCTGAGTAACATAAGATAATGCCAGGGACATTGAGCTAGAATATACTGAATTCTAATGCTCCCATACCACCCTTCCTACACAGCATGTGAGATCTCGCACCCAAAACACCTTATAAAACCCACATAAATCTAAGTATAACTGCTTACTAAGTTTAATTCACTACCTACCTCAAGATGGCCAAAGAGAAAGACCGAAACATGTAGTAGACTCCTTATGTAATAAATTATACATATACTCTACCACCAATAGTTGTGTTAGACAAGTATACACACCCTCACATATTTATCGCAAAACACAACAGGGATGACAAACCTCATGTGTTCTTTATATTATAAATTTTATACATGATTGTTCCCTATACACGATATTGTCATTTACTCTGGAATGTACGTTTTAACTTTATCTGGGACCATGTTATATATTCGTAACCTTCATGAGTACTCCCTGATGATGATTACGTGTATCAGCCGAAACATGTTGTAATAGTTTCTTTGCTGATACACATCAGCGCACAAAGTTGGAATAATAGTAACTGCACGAAAGGTGTATAATGCTAAATTTTTTCATTTTTTACAGCCGAATTTGCCATCCCTTAGACTCAGTGCGGCCGTAGAACTAGCTCCCCCCCTTTACAGTTACACCTTCAAATGATGTGTCAGAATTATGCTATAGAGCTTTTTACCCATAGATATAGGTCCCCGCTGCCATTTGCTTGTATGTGGTCGGCAGCCAGTTACACTCTTACATTCGCATAGTCACGCACGTTTGGCGAAAACAGCCGAAGACAATTTTCAGTCAAAATTTCAGCATGCTGTACAAGGGATTATAAGACAACTTTTTCTCACATAACTGAAGCACTTACTGGACAGCAATCCATTTCCACAATCAGTTAATGGCATGTGGCGGTACCTTTTCATCAAGTATACGTATAAGCTCAATGATCTTTGACAAGAATATTCATATCCTATGTGAGATTTCGGGTTAGCACAGCGGTGTCACTGATGATTCAGATCTCCTAGAATGTCATACTGCGCCGTTGGGTGAGGAGTTCCCGACCATCCAAAGGATCATCTTCATGGTCTGCTTAAACGTTAAGATAAAGACAGTAAGATCCTTCGAAGAGTCAGGAAAAATAATCCGCCAAAGCAGCGTCATATCCCAGAAGACGAGTCCTCACGTGTATTGTATTTTGCATAGGAATTTATATGCTAATTAGGTGTACCTCAATAAAGAATTGTTCCATGCGGACAAACGTGACGAAGGTAACAGCCGCTTACGCAAGTTCACGAACGACCCTAAAAGTTGCTTATTTCGGTAATGAGGAGATAAAAATATTTTTTTCATACGGATTTCTTAAAATGACAAATAACATATAGATACACTTGCACTGCATGCCCAGATGTTTACAGCAGAGATTCCAAAAGAGCAAAATACATGATACTTATTCACACTAACATCATCACACTTAAGGCGAAACGTTTGCAGTATCGTCTTTACTGTCGTACATATATATGTATTCAATGTAGTGAATGGTTACTAGAATATTCAGGGTTCTAATCCGGAAGAGGCAAGACAAGTTTCTCTGCCGCAAAATGTTCAAACTTTACCTAAAGCCCACCCAGACTCGTATTTAGTATGTATGGGGGAATATTTCTTCGGCTGTACAGAGACCGGTACATGAGATTAAACACCCACTGTACTGCACTACAGATGTCAAAGATAAGTGGAACTGTACCTCCACTACCCCAGTATGTCTGCCTGAAGATGGAGCCAGCATGTTCCCCCGAAAAACTGGAACCCAACTACCACACTATGCTGCGCCACAACGAAAGATATCTATTTTAAAATGTTTAAATTACATACTAGTTGAAATAGTTAACTTAAAGATGGGTTCGGCGTGTTCAATCGAAATTTTACGAGGTATTTCTACACGGAAGGCCACAAAATTAAAGGTGGATGGATATTGCTTTCCTGCCACACAGTTTCCAGTATAGTGATACACATTAAACAGTCGCCCTTGTGATGCAGGCATCATGTACCTTCTTAAAAACAGGTACACATACGTACTTACCTAACAGACTGAACTGTGCGACGAAGCACAATTCGAAATTAACTTGACTATTTATGCTTTACAGCACACACAATTTTCCCTACTCTGAGGGTAAGAGCTTTCTCCGAAACATCGGCTCTGACCTACCTGAGTATTCTTATGATCCAGGAAATCACAGAAAAAAGTAAACATTCCATCGCATAGATCAGTGCTATTTGACAATTAAATAAAACAATGCGGAATATTTCGGCCTCAAGTATTGGAAAACTTTTGTAATTTCCGTTCCTTGTTCAGTTCGTTAATTTAGTCGTATGAACTGTTACATGTTTATGTTGGTAGGCTTGAAATTAGATAGCAATTGTTTCAGAACCGTTCATAAAATAATTTAAATAAATAAATAGTTTGTAAAATGTTTACACATGTCTATCAGTTGCGACTCATCAGGTGATGATCGTTACATGACAAACCGAGTTTTTGAATTTACTTCCGGAAGCCGGAAAAACCCGTTAGGCGTTAAAACAAGGAAGACGCTGTAGAAATTTCGAGCTGTTTTCGAGATATATTTGGATGGCGTCGATTAGTTTAAGCCGTAAAAGCGGGAAGGTTAGCGGAATGTGTGTGAATAATAGTACAGATATTTTCACAAGATAAATACTAACAATCCGTTTCCTACAACAACGCCCTGTGGTGGGTGTTACGTAATCTGGACAAGGTAAGTAACAAATTAGGTTTTGGCGATAGCCTTCCGTTTAAAATGTCACTACGAGACACATGAATCTATACCATGACGTGTGTGAGATGGAAGCTACGAGTTCATTACCATATCTGCATTCTGACTACGAGACACATGAATCTATACCGTGACGTGTGTGAGATGGAAGCTACGAGTTCATTACCATTTCTGCATTCTGCCTATCTTAGATGAGGCCATCGTATGTACCGGTTGTCAATGCCTTCAACAATATTTCGTGTTTAAATTCAGAGTATTGTTT
>Ga0123355_10022063_pt1 | contig 10201 bp, 7 predicted proteins | sample TergutEmb28metaG_3_FD_89872 | JGI IMG/M metagenome (GOLD analysis project Ga0123355, IMG submission 89872) | Embiratermes neotenicus P1 segment gut microbial communities from Petit-Saut dam, French Guiana - Emb289 P1 | ecosystem: Host-associated > Arthropoda: Insects > Digestive system > Gut ... | reverse complement strand
GATATAGTTCCGCCGCCCGTATTTGTGCCGCCTGTAGACGAGCCGCCGGTTGCAGAACAACAGCCGCTTAGTGATCCAATCCCCGTAGCAGAACCAAGACCACAAGTTGCACAAGTGGTGGTACAAGAGAATCAACCGCTTGAAAATATAACAGAAATCGACCGAACATCAATTGAATTTGCTGATCAATTGGCAAGAGGAAATGAATCTCCAGAATTTTTGGCATGGCTGATGGCTATGACTTTGGATGCCAGAGATGCGCGTGACGCACGTGATATGCGAGATGCTAGGGAAGCCCGTGAAGTGCGTGAAGCCAGAGAAGCGCGCGAAGCCAGAGAGGCGCAAGTCAGAGAAGCACGTGAAGTTAGGGAAGCTCGTGAAGCCAGAGAGGCTCTTAATGCTCAGAGACAACCGGCAGCTCCGCACCAGCCTGCCACGGCTCGACCGGCTGTGCCTCAACCGATTCCTAATCAGCCTGCACCTCGACAGCCGCCGCCGCAGCCTACGGTTCAACCTGTTGAAAATGAAAATCCTCTTGTTACAAATATTAATACTTTAGTTCCGGATTTAAGAATTGCGGCAAGTCAAGCTCCGTCTTTTCATCCTGAACAGGGTTTAACTCTGCAGCCGCCAGTAAGACCTGAGGCGATTCAAATTATTCCGGGTTTGCCGGATCGCTTTTCCAACAGGGTTTATCGGTTGCAAGTAGGCGCTTATTCAGTAATAGATTCTGCGGTTAGAGCGGCGAATTATATCAGAGCTTCAGGATTTAATGTCGATATTGATGCTTCAGGGGCAGTTTTTCGTGTTTTAGTTACAGATATTCCTGCTGCGGATGTATACTCGGCTTCTGTAAGATTAGGCGCTTTGGGTTTTGGTCAAATATGGGTCAGAGAGTGATGCTGAACATAGATTTAAAGCAATTTCGCATTTAATACTTGAACTTATTAAAAAATAGTGTTACTTTAGAGTAAGGGGGAATCCAATGGCAATACGCTCGGATGCAGGCAAGACAGATTCTAGACAATTAGTTACTTTTCAACTTGGGGAAGAACTGTATGGTGTAAACATAATGGACGTAAAGGAAATTGTCCGTGTGCAAGAAATTCGGACGATCCCTAATGCACCTGTTTATGTGGAAGGGATATTTAACCTTCGAAGTGAAATTATTCCTATTATAAATTTGCATAAAAGGTTTCATATAAGAAAACTTGTTAAATCTGAAGAAGACGAATTGCTGGGCGGTTTTGTTATTCTTGATATTGACGGCATGAAACTTGGTGTCATCATTGACAGAATTTCGCGTGTTGTTGCAATTCAACAGGAAGATGTTCAACCTCCGCCGCAAATGTTTTCCGGTATTGGTGCTGAATATATCCAGGGTGTGGTTCGTCAGGGTGAAGAATATCTGATCCTTCTTGATATCAGGGATCTTTTTAATCCAAGAGAACTGCAAAAAATAGCTGAACTCCGCAGATAGCGGGCGAACATAATCGTTGCAACGATAATCGCAAGGCGTAGGTAAAATGAAAATCGAAATTTATTCTCCCACAATCAGGCGAAAAGAAATGGATGCCGTTTTGACGACGATGGTCGAAGAAAAAATCGGTCCGGGAGATCGCAACAGGCTTTTAATTCAAACGGCAAAAGAACATTTGCAATACGAATATGCCATTGCTTTAAGGAGCCCGGCTTTTGCCTTGCACTTTGCCATAAAAACTCTTTCTGAAAAACAAGGACAAGCCGTCTGCGAGCAAACTATTGATCCGCAAACAGTTCCTAAAGCGAGAAAGCAAGCGGCAGTGATTTCTGCTCTGTCTCCACGTTACTACTTGCAGGTTTTACAGGATTTGAACATAACGCCGTTGTATTGTGATGTAACCTATGATTTTCCATGCATAACAAGTGAGTTAATCGAAAACACGATAGCAAAAAAATCACCCGACTTGGATGTTACTGCGATCATTCTTCATCATACTCTTGGTTATGTTCCTGATATCGCCTCGATAGCTGAACTTGGAATTCCCATAATCGAAGATATATCTCAAAGTTTTGGAAGCCGGCAAAAATCTGCCAAACAAGATGGGCAGGTTGAAACAAAAGAAAAAAACAAAAAAGAAGCCGTACTTGGAGAAGCAGGTTTGCGAACTCCCCACTCTCAATTTTATATTTTAGGATTGGAAGAACGGGATATGTTAACCTCAGGCGGCGGAGCCATGCTTTTTGCAATGAACAAAAAAGACGCTTCTATTTTGCGTAATCTTGCGGGTATTGCGGATGAATATTGCCTTACAGATATTAATTCGGCGTTGGCAGTTGTTCAATTTAAAGAAATTCAAAATAACATACAAAGAAGGCGTGATATTGCGGAAGTATTTACACAGGCGAGCCTGCGTACAAGGCACAAGCGTTTTTTCCCAAAAAGCGACGATGATTATTGTAATTACTCATTTTCTCTTGTTTTGGAAACAGGGCTTAAAGATGTGATCGCCTACGCCAAAAAAAAAGATATTATTTTAGAAAACGCTTTTGCAAACACTATTGCCGGCGCTTCCTCAGGTGCCGGTTTTCTGGAAAATTGCCCTGTTAGCAGCTCTCTTGTTTTACGCACTGTTCTTTTCCCCCTGTACCCTCGATTGCGTTCTAAGGATATAGAACGTATCTCACGGCTTATAATGACGCTTCCTTAAGGAATAATTATGAGTGAAACCATGCACTGTTCAACAGCGGTTTTGTTTGTTAATCTCCAGAAAAAAAATGCTGCGTCTTTCGCTGAAAAAATTAAGGCACAGTTAGAAGAATTAGATATAAAAATTACAATTTTTTCATTTGAAGGAAAACCAGACTTTTCTCCTCATGGATATTGGGATATTTGTTTTACTCTGGGCGGAGACGGCACTGTACTTTTTGCCGCCCGCTGTCTTGCTCACCTTGGAGTTCCAATTCTTCCAATCAACCTCGGTTCGCTGGGGTTTCTTGCTGAAGTAAACATGGATGATTGGTTTGACGTTTTTCTTAAATGGAAGAATGAAAAAATACATCCGTCACAAAGATGTATGTTTAATGTTTCTGTTTTGCGTGATTCGGAATTTATCATGGAAAATTTTTGCCTCAATGATGCTGTTATTTCCTACACAGGAATAGCAAAACTTATTAAACTTAATGTGCATATAAATTCAATGAACGATCAGCAACTAACAATTAATAATATACAGGACTTAGGAGTTGCTTTGGGAGCTTATCGCTGTGACGGGCTTATTGTTTCAACTCCTACAGGCTCAACCGCTTACTCAATGGCGGCGGGAGGGCCGATACTTGATCCCGAAATGGAAGCTGTTGTTATCAATCCAATCTGCCCCTTCACTCTCTCAAACCGCCCTTTTGTGTTGACTTCAAAACAAACAGTTATAGTGACTGTTGCGGAGAATCAACATAAACAAGGTTTAACTTCAGGAGTTCTTCTTACAATTGATGGTCAGGATATATATGATCTGAAAAGCGATGATAAAATAATTATAAGTCAGTCGGCTCATAATGCGCAGTTGGTATATCCGGGGAAATTTGCTTATTATTCGGCGCTGCGAAATAAACTATTTTGGTCGGGAGAGTAATTTAATGAAACAGAGTTTCATTTTTTGTTATAACAAACGGATATTTGTCCGCACAAAATTGAGGTTATTATGCTCGAAGAAATGGTAATCAGAAATTATGCCTTGATCGACTCAATTGTGCTTTCTTTTCGTCAAGGATTTAATGTCTTAACAGGTGAAACTGGCGCGGGTAAATCTATTATTGTTGGCTCTTTAAGTTTTTTAATGGGAGGAAAAACTGAGGCCGATGTTATCCGCTCAGGCTGCGAAGAAGCCAGCGTGTCGGCAACTTTATCAGTCCGTAAAAACAATATCGATGTATCTGAATGGCTTAAAAACCGTGATATTGAATTCGAAGATGATGAAAGCTCTTGTTTTACTGTCATTGTCCGAAGAACGATTAAAACTTCAGGCAGAGGATCAATTTATATTCAGAATATCCCTGTTACAAGGCAGGATTTATCCGAGTTTATGGGGCTGTTATTCGACATTCACGGACAGCATAATCATGAATCCCTTTTAAAAAAAGACAACCACCGGCGTTACCTTGATCGTTTTTTGGATATTGAAAACGAAGTTAAAGATTTTGCCAAATTATTTTTGGAATTAACAGAAAAACGCAAAACAATGGAAGCTTCTTTAAAAAATGAACGAGAGAGAGATGAGCGCTTGGAGCTTTTGCGATACGCTGTTGATGAAATCGAAAAAGCGGCGATTAAACCGGGTGAAATTCGAGAGCTGGAAAACGAAGCTACAAAACTGGCGAGTTTTGAAAAACTTGCTACGTTTATTAAAACCGCTTCCGGCTGTTTTTCTGAAGGCGAACAGTCATTATTAAGTCAGGCTCGCCGTGCGAAAAACGCTCTTGACAATGCGGCGGCAGTTGATTCGGCGTTGGGAGATCTCAACAGAAGATTGGAAACATTCTATTACGAAGCCGACGATATTGCGGCTGATATCCGTGCATACAAAGATGAAATGTCGTTTGAGCCTCAGAAATTGGAAGATACAAACGATCGCTTGGCTTTGTTGTACAAATTAAAAAAGAAATATGGCGGCAAAAATATTGCGGGTGAAAATCAAAGTGTAAGTGATGAAGATTCAATTATTTCGTATAAGGAAAATGCGTCTGCAGAAATAGAAGCTCTCTCAAATGCGGAAGAAAATCGGGAAAAGTTAAAATCGCAGATCAGTCTATTGGAAAAAACAATTGTCGCTAATGCTCAAATTTTAAGGAAAAAACGAGAGAGCGGAGCTGAAAAACTCAAACAGTCAATAACCGCAATTCTAAAAAATCTTGGTATGCCGAACGCCAAGTTTCAGGTTAACATTATTCCTAAAGAAAACAATGGAACGGCTTCTTATGGAGTTTGGGGTTCGGAAGATATCGAGTTTTTGATTTCAGCCAATACGGGAGAGCCTCTTAAAGATTTGGCAAAAATTGCCTCAGGCGGCGAGCTTTCAAGAGTAATGCTTGCTATTAAAACAGCTCTGTTGGATCAATCGTCTGAGGAAACAATGCCCGACGGTGTTCAAACCCTTGTTTTTGATGAGATTGATGCAGGTATTGGCGGTGAAGTTGCCCTTAAAGTTGGGGAGTATTTGATAAAAATCGGCAAATTAAAGCAAATTTTTTGTGTAACACATCTTGCCAGTATCGCAGTAAGAGCCGATAATCATTTTAAGGTGGAAAAAAGAACAGAAGGCGGCAGGACTTTTACAGGTATCGGGCCTCTGAGCGCAAAAGACCGCAGGATAGAAATTGCCAGAATGCTTGCGGGTGACGCTGGTGAGGCTGCGCTTGCCCACGCTGATGAACTAATAACCAAATACGGTAGACGGAGCTGTTAATGGCCAAAGTATCTGACAATGATCGGCATATGTATCATGAAAAATCCAAAGCTTTTAACGCAGCAATAAAAACGCTTTTAAAAGACGAAAAAGAGCTTTTAGAAATAATAAAACAAGATCCCCCTGATGCCGCCATAAAAAAACTTGTTCTTGTAGATATGATGCTTAATTTAGCTTCCACCCATATCGCGATCAGCGGCGTTTCTGCGGCTGTTTTAAAAATAAAAAATGAAGAAGCATTAAACGATGCCAGAAAATCAATATACAAAGCTGTAATTTATCTGGAAGAAGTAGTAGGAAATGATATAGATATTGCTTTTTCTGAATATGATGATAAAATAGCCGTTATACAAAATTACGACCAGAACCGCCGTTATAATTTGATACGAAAAATGGGATTCACCATCGATTTATTGCAATTAACGTACGGAGATAATTCAAAATGGAGGTGGACATTCGTCGAACTTGAAGGACGTTTTGCCGCCATAGCAAAAAATATCATGGATTTAAAAAGCGCTGTTGTTAATGCACATCCAGATTCTTTATATTATGAATCAACTGTTTATCATCTTAGATTTATTAAAGACTTGTTGGCTCGGGCGGCAAGCCGTTACCGTGATAAATATGAGCTTTCTACTCAGCAAATGAGTGATTTTAAAAAGGGGATTTTGTTTTTATCTGCTTTAAGACGTTTGCACGTAACATTTTCCGAGAAAGACGAAGCTGTTGAAATTAAAAAGAAGCTGAATATCTGGTCAACAAAGCTCGAGACTGATTTAAAGAAACAAGAAGAACTCAAAAAGAAAATATGAAAATCCTAAAGGAATATAAATCTCTTTTTCCGTATTTTTATCAATATCGGAAGCGCTACATTTTAGGTATTATATGTCTTGTTATTGTTGATGCCGCTCAAATTGCCATTCCTCAATTTATCCGTATTGCTGTAGATTTAATCAGTTTCGGAGAATTCCAATGGAGACAAATTGTTTTTCTTTGTATTATTATGATCGGGACTGCTGCCTTTGTAGCTGTCGGCAGATTTTTTTGGCGTTATTTTATTCACGGATCATCAAGGCGGATAGAGGCGCAGTTACGCGAAAAGCTTTTTGATCATATGCAAAAATTGTCATGGGATTTTTACCAGAAAAACAAAATTGGCGATTTAATGGCACGTTCGATAAACGATCTTCATGCTATCAGAATGTCTATTGGTATGGGGCTTGTCGCTTTTTTTGATTTTGTTTTTATGTCAACTGCGATTCTGATTATTATTTTTATCCAGGACGCATCTTCCGCCGCTTATTCGATTATACCTCTTCCGATCATCACTATACTGATTTTAGTTTTTGGCAGTATGGCAGGTAGAAAATTTCGTGCCGCTCACGAAGCTTATTCAAAGTTCAGTGACAATGCTCAGGAAACTTTTTCGGGAACCAATGTCATAAAATCATTTGTAAAAGAATGGTGGTTTATAAAAAAGTTTGCGTCTTCAAACGATGAATACCGCAAAGCAAACATTGAACTTGTCCGCCTTTTTGGTTTTTTCTTTCCTTTTGTCAGTTTTCTTTCCGGCCTGACTATTTTGATCATGCTTGCGATTGGAGGAATAAGGGTAATTAATGGTGATATGACTCCCGGCAGCCTTGTTGCCATGTTCCGCTATCTTAGTATGCTGATCTGGCCGCTTATGGGTGCCGGTTTTATGGTAAACATGATACAACGGGGAGCTGTTTGCCTTGGAAGGATAAATGAGATACTGAATACCGAGCCTTCGATAAAAGATAGTGAACAATTATCAAAAAGCAATGAGGAATCGGCAAATATCAATGAACAGCTGGCTATCCCCGCCATTGAATTATCTAATCTTGAATTTTCATATAACGGTGAAGATAAAATTTTAGAGGGGATCGATTTACATATTAAGCGTGGTGAATGGTTAGGTGTAATGGGAAAAACCGGCTCGGGGAAATCTACGTTGATAAAAACCTTTACGCGAATGCTCGATCCTCCGCAAAGGTCAGTGTCTGTTTTTGGTCTGGATGTACGCGATTGGAAACTCGATATTCTGAGATCACTTTTTGCCGTAAGCCCGCAAGACAGCTATTTGTTTTCTGATACAATAGCTAACAATATTAAATTTGGCAGAAACGATATTTATAATTTGGAAAATGATCTAAACAATGTAATTCCTTTGGCTTCTCTGGATAAAGATTTGGAAATTTTCCAAAACGGAAAGAATACGCTTGTAGGAGAGCGAGGGCTTACGCTTTCGGGAGGGCAAAAACAAAGGATAGCTATTGCCAGGGCGGCTGTCATGGATAGTGAAATTCTTATTTTAGACGATTCTTTTTCCGCTGTGGATAACGAAACAGAATATAAGATTCTTGAAAATCTATGGAAAGCCAGAAAGGGGCGTACAACAATTATTGTTTCTCATCGTGTTTCTACGCTTAAATATGCGGATAATATTCTTGTTTTAGACAAAGGGAAAATGCTCGAATACGGAACCCCTTCCGCTCTTGTCAATTCAGGAGGTTTTTACGCCAAGATGGCGGCTTTGCAAAGTATGGAATTACAAGTTCCAAATACGCCGAAGGAGTCGTCAAATGGCTGAAAGTTATTTTGATACCGATGATATAACAAAAGAATATGACAGCCGTTTAACACGCAGGATTCTTTCTTATCTTAAGCCGTATAAACTTTTAGTGCTTTTAACAATTACGGCTTTAATTATTTCTACTTTAGGCGAGCTGGCTCTTCCTCTATTGTTAAGGCGGATAATTGATGATGGAATAATGATCGGCAATATAGAGCTTCTGATACAGGGTTGTGTTTTGTATTTAATTTTATTGGTAATTGTTTTTGGCTTTTCTTTTATGCAAACATTTACATCCAATTTGATGACTCAGCGTGTAATGAAAGATATGCGCCTTGGTCTTTTTAAAAAAACTCTTTCACAATCAACAGGATATTTGTCCCGTCATCCTGTCGGCAGGATAGTTACGCGATTAACAAGCGATGTCCAGACAATGGATGAATTTTTTACAACTGTATTAGTCGCTTTTTTAAAAGATATAACGATAATGACAGGAACACTTGTAACAATGTTTATTTTATCACCGCCAATGGCGCTTATGGTGCTGCTCACCTTGCCTCCAGTGTTTATTGTCACTTTAATAAGCCGTGTAAAGGCAAGGGATGCTTTCAGAAAACAACGGATAGCTTCGTCAAAGGTTTATTCGTATCTTGCCGAGCGGCTGGCGGGTATGCAGGTTGTGCAGTATTTCAGGCAGGAGAAAAAAAGCGCAAGGGAATTTAGGGAAGGCAACCGTGAGCTGCTCGACGCTAACCTTGGAGAGATGTATGTGTTTTCGACATTCAGACCGATAATTGAATGGTTGTCAGCGTTGGCGATGGCGGTTGTCATTGCGGCGGGGAGTTGGCTGCTTTTGTCCGCTTCAAATAACACTGAGGCGATTTCAATTGGCGTTATGATTGCGTTTATCAATCTTGTGCAGATGTTTTTTAACCCTGTAACAGATATTGCCGAAAAATACACTTTGCTTCAGTCGGCCATGGCGGGCGGGGAAAAAGTTTTTAAACTAATGGACACCGAAGAGCATATCCCTGATACGGGAACTTGTTCGACAGATTTGGGCGTTAGAGGACACGTTGAATTTATTGATGTGCGTTTTGCCTACAAAAAAGGTGAAGATGTACTGAAGGGACTCACCTTTGCGATTAAACCCGGAGAGATGGCGGCGATTGTCGGTTTTACTGGAGCCGGAAAAACAACAATTATTAATGTGCTTGCCCGTCTTTGGGATATTGACTCCGGCGTTATTCGCCTTGACGGAATACCAATAAAAAATATTCCGCTTGAGCTATTGCGAAGTTCCATAGTGCCGGTTACTCAGGATGTAACATTGTTTTCCGGCACGATAGAAGAAAACATCAGTCTTGGTTTGACGCTGTCCGAAGAAGAAATCATAAACGCCGCAAAAGCAGTATACGCACATGATTTTATCTCATCATTACCTGATGGATATAAAACCATGCTTTCCGAAAGAGCGGCAAATATTTCCACAGGTCAAAGGCAGCTTATAAGTTTTGCTCGTGTCATTGCGCACAACCCCAAAATCGTCATTCTTGATGAAGCGACAAGTTCTATCGATACCGAAACAGAACGTTTAATCCAGCTTGGTATGAAAAAAGTTCTTGACGGAAGAACATCAATTGTTATAGCCCACAGGTTGTCAACGATAAAAGACGCTGACCGCATTTTAGTGCTTTCAAATGGACGCATGGTAGAGGATGGCAGTCACGAAGAACTCCTAAAGCAAAGCGGGATTTATTCCGGGTTGTATAAATTGCAGTATGCTGACGTATTGTAACGGCGTTGACACAATTTTATAAATAAAGTAAACTTTTGTATAAAGACAAATCAATGTAACAATTGATGGACTAGGGCGGTTAGCTCAGTTGGTTAGAGCACCAGCTCGACACGCTGGGGGTCACAAGTTCGAGTCTTGTACCGCCCAAACGGGGGTGTCCGAATAAGTTTCTAACTTTTCGGACATCCTCGTTTTTTTTAATCTACTGCGGTATTTCGGCAAACCGTTGGTCCCTATATATATTTTCTGTCATACATTAAAGCTGCGTTTAATACTACTGCGATAGAACCGGCGTTATGCGCCAACGCACCAGTAACAGGGTTGAGTACTCCCATGATGGAAAGGATTATTGCCACGATGTTAAAT
>Ga0123355_10022062_pt1 | contig 10201 bp, 10 predicted proteins | sample TergutEmb28metaG_3_FD_89872 | JGI IMG/M metagenome (GOLD analysis project Ga0123355, IMG submission 89872) | Embiratermes neotenicus P1 segment gut microbial communities from Petit-Saut dam, French Guiana - Emb289 P1 | ecosystem: Host-associated > Arthropoda: Insects > Digestive system > Gut ... | reverse complement strand
TAACACACCAATTTGCCATTCGCGGTTAACGCGGCTGGGGTGGGATTTATCACGTGTTTCGTGACATGCGCGGCCATAGGTTTCGATGGGGGCGGCGGCTTGGCTTTTGCGTGTCAAGCAGTCCTTAATAAGCACCCCGCCAAAAAACACCAGCGCGTTAACCAGCGCGAAGGTTGTAACAATCCAAAAGCTAAATACCAACGCCTCTTGCCGCTCTATAAACGCGCCGGGCAGGGCCAGCATGTCCATCATCGCAAGCACAGGCCATGGGCGGTCTATAACCCCGCGGCCAAATTTGGCCAACGTTAGCACCGTAATAACCGTTATTACCAACCCGGCCACGCCCAACGCCGATACCACGGCTTTACACATTTTCTTCCTGGGATGGATATACGGCGATACAAGCAGTAGGCATTCAAGGCCGGCAAACATAAAGCCAAGCCTTAGCGTGCCGCATGCCAACGTGCGCGGCGGGGTTGTTAGCACGGGTTGTAGGTTACTCAAATCTGTGTCTATTAGTGCCAAAACCAACAAGAACGCAAGGGGCAGTACCATTAAAACTAGCAATACCTCTGCCACCCTTGCACGGGTTTCTATACCCTTTACCGCCGCGTATGCAGCCAGTGCCAGCATTATGGCACCGGTTAGTGGTATTGGTGTATGTGTTAGTAGCACTTCGTTCACCACCAGCAGAAATGCCCTAAGCTCCAGCCCTGCCGTAAGCACCAGCTTAGCCCATAGCACCGCGCCTAGTACAAATGCAACCGGGCGTGTTAGAAAAAAGCCCGTACTCTCGATAAAAGTACTGGAAGGGCGTAGCCTAGCGGCAGTTACCACCAATGCACCAATTGCCATAGCCAAAAGGGTAAGCCCCAGTGCTATCATCCAGCCATCACTACCGGCGTACTCTGCCACACGGCGCGGCAGAACAATTACGCCGGTTCCCATAGCACTAATAATTATCAAAGCCTGCAACTGACGCAGGGAAATTTTCTCATTAACTGATAACATGCGCACCTCTTTAACTATTTTAACCCCGCCACTACAAAACTACTTCCCATACCTACTACTCTGCCTTGGGTCGGCAAAAAATGGTCTTTTTTTCAACATAAACAGCGGCAGGCGGAAAAGGCTATCCTTCAAATCCTCGCCATCGCTAAGCTCGGACGCGGCAAACGGCATAAGATAAGGAAACCCAAAGCTCCTAAGCGAAGCCATATGAATAAGCGCAACCAAAAGCCCCGCCCAAAGCCCAAGAAACCCAAACATAGCCGCCAACAACAGCACCCCATACTTAATCAATCTAAACCCATAAACCAGCGATACATTGGGTATAGCAAACGTAGCAATCCCATTAAGTGCCACAATAATCACAACAATAGGGCTAACAAGCCCCGCCTCAACAGCGGCCTGCCCAATAATAAGCCCGCCCACAATACCAATAGTGCCGCCGGAAGCCGTTTTAAGCCTAATCCCAGCCTCCCTCAAAAGCTCAAACGCCGCATCCAGTAGCAGTATCTCAATAACAGCCGGGAAAGGCACAGCCATACTAGCCTCTGCCAGCTTAGTAACCATTGAAAGCGGAATCATAGAAGGATGATAAAGTGCAATAGCCACATAAAGCGCCGGCAAAGCCACGGCAATAAACGCGCCAATAAAACGTAATATCCGTGTAATTGACATTACCTGCCACCGGCTGTAATAATCTTCTGACGCTTGAAAAAAGCAGTTAACAGAAACAGGCACCAACAGCACAAAGGGGGAATTATCCACAATAATAGCAATGCGCCCCTCTAAAATAGACGATGCCGCCTTGTCGGGCCTTTCTGTAAGCTGTACCTGCGGGAAGGGGCTAAGCCAGCTTTCTTCAATCAACTGCTCGACACAGCCGCTATCCATTACGCCGTCGATATTAATTTGCTCTAGCCGCCGCTCTACTTCTTTTAGTACCTCTGGGCGCACAATCCCTTCAATATACATAAGGGCAATATCGGTCTGGCTTCTTTCTCCGATACGGCTCTGCTTGACTTTAAGCCCCGTATCCCTTATCCTGCGCCTAATAAGCGCGGTGTTAAAGCGCATTACCTCGCTAAAAGCCTCTCGGGGCCCTTGCACCACCACCTCCGTCTCGGCGGATTGTATGCCCCGGTTAGGAAAGCCGCGGGTAGCAACAACAATAACCTGTGTGGAACCTTCCACAAACACGGCGGTATCGCCCGCCATAATAAAGTAAAGGATATCGTCCATCTTGTCTGTTTCGCTAATGTCGCTAGTGGCAATAGCGCGGTCACGAAGTGCGGTGTATAGGTCTGGGCTTTTTTCTTCGGCACTAAGCGCGGCCCAGTCCATGTCATAAAACCGCCGTATGATGGTCATATCAAATAAATCCCGTCCAGTCATAGCGTCCATGTAGGCAAGATATATGCTAGGGGCGTTTTCGCCACCTATGGTAACTTTACGGCTTATAAAGTCTTGGCTATCCTTGAAAAGGGATTCCAGAAGCCGCTTGTTCTCGTCTATGCTGGTGCTGGGAACCTTGGGCCAGGGCTTACCTTGGCCTGGCGAATCTGCCGCCGGGTTAGGCATACGCCCCCCTATTTCGGCATGTAAATTTTTTTTGTCTGTAATCATGTATATATTTTGCTACAATGTGACAGAATTATTCGCACATGATATGTGCAAATATCAGCCCAACCACTGTATGATTAACCTAATTTCTCTCCTTAATTTTGGGATATCCTCCAATGACAAAGACGGGTGAGTGAGTTAATATTACAATCATGTTACAGAGTTTGCGTGGGAAGGTCGCATAAGCGGTTTTCCATCTAAAATTCAAGGAGGCCAATAATGGCAGGCTTAGAACTTAAAAATATCGTCAAGAAATTCCCAAACGGCGTAATAGCCGTAAACGACTTTAATCTCAATGTTGCAGACAAGGAATTTATCATTTTCGTAGGCCCATCCGGCTGCGGTAAAACCACAACCTTGCGTATGATCGCCGGTTTGGAAGAAATCTCAGAAGGTGAGCTATACATAGGCGATAAGCTTATGAACGATGTAGCCCCAAAAGATCGCGACATCGCCATGGTATTCCAAAACTACGCCCTGTACCCTCACATGAGCGTGTACGACAATATGGCGTTTGGTCTAAAACTACGTAAGACTCCAAAAGCAGAAATCCAAAAGCGCGTGCACGAAGCGGCCCGTATCCTGGATATCGAGCATTTACTAGACCGTAAGCCCAAAGCCCTATCAGGCGGCCAGCGCCAGCGTGTAGCCATGGGCCGCGCCATAGTGCGTGAACCCAAGGTTTTCCTAATGGACGAACCCCTATCCAACCTAGATGCAAAACTGCGTGTACAAATGCGTACCGAAATTACAAAACTTCACCAAAAACTACAAACCACATTCATCTACGTAACACATGACCAAACAGAAGCTATGACCCTAGGCACCCGTATCGTAGTTATGAAAGACGGCGTAGCCATGCAGGTAGATAGCCCAGTTAACCTATACAACAAGCCACAAAACCTGTTCGTTGCTAGCTTCATAGGCTCACCACAAATGAACCTGGTAGAAGTACAAGCAGAAAAACGCGGCAACGATGTTTATCTAATGTTTGGCGATAACCCAATCAAGTTGCCAGAAGGCAAAGCCAACGCCGTAATCGAAGGCGGCTATGTAGACAAAACAGTTATCATGGGTATTAGACCAGAAGATTTGCACGATGAAGAAGCCTTCCTAGCCTCCTCTCCCGACTCTCACATAGAGACAGAAGTTGAAGTAACAGAGCTTCTGGGCGCGGAAGTATACCTGTATCTAATATGTGCAGGCCAGCAAATGACAGCCCGTGTTAACCCACGTAGCACCGCTAAAACCAACGATGTTATCAAAATGGCTTTGGACGTTCAGCGGATTCATATCTTTGATAAAGATACCGAGCAGGTTATTACTAACTAAGACTTTTATAGTAAAATATGTAAAAGCCGGTGTCCTTTTGGGTATCGGCTTTTTTTATATAAATTAAGCCTTGCATTATATGTATAAGATATGCTATAGTACTCTCTACGGGGGCGTGGCGCAGTTGGGAGCGCGCTTGAATGGCATTCAAGAGGTCAGGGGTTCGACTCCCCTCGTCTCCATCCCTAAACCCTTGAAAACACTGCGTTTTCAAGGGTTTTTACTTGTCGCAAAACTGTAAAGATATAATCGATTTTTCTTTGAGTACAAAAATGCTACCAGTTGCGCTACCCTCAAAAACATGATTTTCACATGTTTTTGTGCACCCGGATGAATGGCATTTCCGCCAAATGAATGGCATTCAAAATTAAGGAATTACCTAGAATTATAGCCTGTCCGATTCAAACTATAATTCTGGATTACCTTTCTGCTTATGTTCGGGATAAAAAATGGTACCAGCAGAAATCCCAAGTTCACGAACAAGGCGAAAAAGCAAATTGCAACTCGGTATTTGTTTCTTGTTTTCTATAGACATAAGGTAGCGTGTTGAGATAAATAACCGCTCTGCCAACTGTTTTTGAGTTAGATGTTTTTCTTTACGAGTAGACTTGATTACACCACCTAAGTCGGTAATTATATTTTCTTTTTGCATGATGTAATCACCCCCAAGCAAAATTCATCTTTTATTGTATTTCACTAAACTTCGGCAATTTTCTTACTTTTGGGATTAGAATTAGAAAAACGCCGATTACCATATAGATAACTCCTTGATAAATAAAAACATGGTCTATCAAAGGCACAATACGCCCCAAGAACCCACCAATCAATGTTTCTCCAATCACTACAAATAAAACGGCGGCCTTGATTTTTACTACCAATGCCGCCGTGTGGCTTGACCGTTTGCTATAAGCTATTGATTGTTTTGCACCAGCATTACAGTTTAGGCAAATAACTTACTTTGCCCTTTTGAATGTTACCAGCATTGCGGCACTTACGTTCAAAACTTCGGTAGTGTAGGCATATGCTACAAGCTCCCAGCCTTCTGCGGCACGTTCGTTCAGCAACTCATCTAATCCGGTTGCATCGGCCTCACTTGCACGGCCTCTGACCCAGCGTAGACCTTTGCTTACAATTTCACTCTTGTACTCGTACATGGTAAACCTCCTGTTTTATTGCCACGTATGGCATACTTTTGGTGTGTTATAGATATAAATCGCATAACCTGTGGCTTACACGTTTGCAAAGAAGTGCATATCTACAAATTGAACGATAATCCATAATAAGTCTATTGTTGTTATAGATTGAATTATTGATTGCAACATTTAATTACCGCCACTCTCGTTTTTATTTCTATACTTTTTCCACTCAGGCAATATGGTACAAAAGGCTATTATCCCTATGAAACAAAGCCATGCGAGTGATTGCGCCAAAATCATTGTATCTTCTAAAATTGACGTTCCTGTTCTTATCCAAAAATAAGCCACACTACCCAATGCCGCAAGGAACCCAAGTCCGGTCATTACACAAGCCATTTTTTCAATTTTTCTGCTCACGAAAACACCTCCTTTACAAAAATTGAAGAACCACTACAACTGCCGCACAAATCAGAATAATGACAGCCATAGCCCCTCGTACAATCTTAATTTCCCGCCGTAACTCGTCTCTTGACTTTGTGGGTCTGCCTTTTACTATTTGCTGTGCGTTTGCCCCCATAACCAACTTTGCGGCGAGAATGAATATAATAACTGCTATCAATGCGGGTACGGAAATCAAAGCCAAAACAATAAAGTTCATAAGCACCCCTTCCATTCATCGCTTAGTAGTTACCTTGTGCTATCAATGCAAGCACCGTCTCCAATGCGTCCATATCATCAAAATTTCGTATTTGCGGAGCAATGCCGTACACCTCAAGGGAACGCCCCATTGCGTCTGTTCTATAGCCAATATCTATACGCCAAATAATGCCTGTGTTGGGTAGTGCGATATAAACATGGGAAGAACCCATAACGCCGGATGTGTTTTCACCAACAACGGTTGCAAGCCCTGTATAAATCATGGCTTCTGTAGCCAGCACAGATGCAGACATAGACATACCATCCACAAGCAACCACACTTTGCCGCCAAAGTTTATACTGTCATATGCAGGGGTTATTTCCACATGAGAAAGAAGCACATAATCAAGGCTTGATAAATCCCTTGCATTAAAATACGGCATATCATGTTCTGCAAGAAAATCGCCAATAGACACAATTTCCGCATACACTAAATCTTGCCAATAAACAACACTTTCCATGTTCAACATTGTTTGCAATGTAGCGTTCATCATTCCAAGAGCTAAATCCCCGCCGGAGAAAAATTCTCGTGTGCCAATTCCCACAGGTTCGCTAATAATCCGCCGTAAAATAAATTCGTTGAAATACATTGCAAGACCGCCTAAGTTGCCTCGCACATCTAAAATCAGATGGTCAAAATCTTGTACCTCTTGCAAAAATGGCAAGATAACATCATCGTCATACAGTGGGTTAGCAAGAAAACTATTGATACGAAGGAAAGCGACCTCATAAGGCACTAAAACCTCCGTGATAATATTCCCCGACACGTTGGGGAGTGCATCACGCACATCCGCATTAAAATCTACCTCTACTTCGCCATACAACCATATGGCAGATGGATGTGTGTATGTTTCTATAAGCATTTGAAGTTGCAAGTTGTTTTCGGAATCAAGGGCTGGGTCATAATACTGCCTTAAAAATGCTGTTAGTAATGCCGTGTACATATCCAAAGTGCGTAAACCCAAATGACCTATGTTCATAAGTGGCGGTGCAAACTCAAAAGCCAACACAGCAAAAAGATAATTTGCGGCAATGCTTCTTGCGTCGTCTCCGTCTTGTATAGGGAATTGCGACCTAAATGCGGCCTCATCCTGTACCGTTATGTGTATCGGCTCCATAGCCTCGATTAAACCTCTAAATATGGAAATATAGGTAACAAAATCAAGTTCCATTTGATTAAGCACTGCCCTATCCAATACACTATCCCACGGCGAATTTTCCAATATGGCATTTACCATATAATCAAAATCGTACAAGACTAAAGCCTGTGCATCTTCGGTTAAGTAAAAAGTTATGACTGTGGCCTCGCCCAAAAGCGTTTCTAAGAAGCGGTTAAGCAACAGCATTAAATCATCTTCGGATATAAACGTCCTACTTTGCCATGACGTAACCCCATCTTGCAATGTAAGGGCAACGCCATTTGTGTAGGCGGCGGTCTGTTCCGAAAATAAAACCACCGTGCCGCCGTCAATGGCAATGTGTATGCTCATATCTTCGCCTTGCCATTCCACAATGCCGCCCAAATCCTCGAAGAAAGCCCTGATGGGTATAAGCCCCCTGTCATACGGTGTAGGCTGTGCAATGGCCGTTACTGGTATTGCCATAACGAAGGTCAATACCAACGCTATAACAACCGTTTTTACTTTTCTCATTAAAATTCTGTCCTTTCAAATTCGTTTTGCCTTGCTTTGAAACAAATCTATATGATTACCCTGCCCCCTGCGTGTTATTGCAGTAACTGGGCGGAATTTTGCAGTAACTGGACACAACAAAAAGCAATTTCATATTGTTTTGGGGTATTGGAAATGTTAAAATGTAACGAGAAATAGCGGAAAACAAGGAGCATAAAGCGCATATGGTATATGTAGCCGTCTGTGATGACGAAACAAAAATAGGTGCGGAAATAGAACGCACCTTGATTGATATATTTGAGAAACTTAACGTCAAGTTTGTAATTGACGTTTTTTTTGCTGGGGAAGAATTGCACAAGAAGATGGAGAGCGGAGCGCACTACGATTTAATATTCCTTGACATAGAGTTTGCACAAAGTGATATAAACGGCGTAGAGGTTGGACGGCTTATTCGTGATGTACACCATAACCATCTTGTATCAATCGTTTATATCTCATGGGAAAAGAAATATGCCTTAGACTTGTTTGAGATACAGCCCCTTAACTTTCTTGTTAAGCCGTTGAAGCGCGAAAAGATAGAAAGCGTAGTGCGGAAGTATTTGAAAATTACAGGGCTATGGACGGAAGTGTTCACTTATAAAATTGGGCATGACGTGTTAAAGGTGCAAATAAAAGATATTGTTTACTTGGAAAGCTACGACAGGAAATTGGTCATGCACCTTGCGGATGGCAGGAAGGAAGAATTTTACGGAGCGATAAAAACCGTGTATGAAGAACAGCTAAAAAAATTCGATTTTCTGTTTATCCATAACTCATATATAGTCAACTACGACCATATAGCGGCATTGAAATTTGACCATGTTATTTTGGTTGATAGTGCAACGCCCCTGCCTATAAGCAAGCATAGGCGAAACGATGTAAGGGAAAATTACTATGAAATTATGAAACGGCGGGCGGGGTGATAATATGGATGTAATAACCGTTGCATACATTGTTACAAATATTGTAACTATGCTCGCAATTGAACGGATTATGGGAGTATTCTTTGAAAAGCGGAAAACATCACTTATTGTAACGTCATCTTCGTATATATTTTATTTTGTGTTGTCCAGCCTTACGTTTTTATTGTTGAACACGCCAATATTAAATTTGTTTGTAAGCATTTCAACCTTCTTTATCATTACTTTGAATTATGAATCATCCATAAAAAAGAAACTTGTAGCCACGTTTGGTACATACATCACACTGTTTTTAGCTGAAACAATTGTATTTTTCGCACTTGGATTTTATCAACTTGATTTTTTCTATAATGTATGGGAAGAAAGTATATTGGGCTATATTCTCTTGGGTGCTTTTACCTATATGCTGGCGTTGCTGTTGCGCAGGTTCAAAAATATTAAAAAAGATACATTGCACTCGCCTAAGTTTTGGATTTTCTTTTCAATTATCTTAGTCTCGACACTAATTATGGTGTTTATTGTATTGGCATATTTGCCACATGATGTTGGGGGCATTGCTACAATCGTGATATTTAGCGTCAATATATCTACATTCTATCTCCACGATATTCTATCAGCAGCATATGAGGACAAGCTAAAATCCGCATTACACGCCAAGGAAAAAGATTATTACTTTGCCCAATGCCAACTCATGCAAGAGTCAGCCGAAAAAGTAAAAACCATTCGCCATGACATTAAATTGCACTTGGCAACCGCCGCAGACTACAACGAAAGCGGCAAAGTAAAAGAGTCAACCGATTATCTCCGTGGGTTGCTCGGTGATATAGGCGAAAAAGAAATCCATAGCGACACAGGCAACATTGCTTTCGACAGTATTATCAACTTCAAACTAAAAACCGCCGCAGAGGACAATATAAAAATTGATGTAGATGTACTTGTACCCCCAGCCCTTAATATCGAAGTGGCAGACGTTGTAACCATACTTGGCAACCTTTTAGACAACGCCCTTGATGCCGTGGCAAAGGTAGAGGATAAAATAATTAAGCTGAACATAGAGGTCAGCAAGGGTAATCTGTTTATAAAAGTAGACAACACTTTTGACGGCGAAGTTAAATATGCAAAAGGCAAAGACGGTGCAGAAAAAAATATCGCCACACGCAAGAGCGGCGATAACCACAGCTACGGGCTAAAAAATATCCGCAAGTCTGCCGAAAAATACAATGGTCATGTTGACATTAGCCATGACGATAATGTTTTTTCCGTTGGGGTTTTGATGTACGTGGACGATATGTAAACGGCTTGTATGACGATAAAAAAATGGTTGGTGTGATAGCATGGAGTTATTTGAAATTGCATACCTTATAGCAAATTTTGTGGCTATGCTTGCTATTGAAAGAGTTATGGGCGTGTTTTTCGATAAACGAAGAACATCCTTTATTATAACGTCATTTTCATACCTACTTTATTTTGTGTTCTCCAGCATAGCGTTTTTGTTGTGGAATATACCAGTAGTAAGTATGCTTACGTCTATTCTAACCATACTTATCATCACGTTATGCTACGAGTCATCCACAAAAAAGAAATTTGTAGCGGCATTTGGCAGTTATGTTGTTTTAGTTATATCAGACATAGTTATTCTCATTTCTATTGGGCTATATCAAACTGATGTATTCGATACCCTAGGGGCTGATAATACATATGCCTTTATTATATGGGGTGCTACAACATATGTAATTGCATTGTTTTTCCGCAAATTCAAAAATATTAGGAAGAACACAATGAACTCTCCTATAATTTTGATTTTTTACTCGGTTTGTTT
>Ga0123355_10022061_pt1 | contig 10201 bp, 9 predicted proteins | sample TergutEmb28metaG_3_FD_89872 | JGI IMG/M metagenome (GOLD analysis project Ga0123355, IMG submission 89872) | Embiratermes neotenicus P1 segment gut microbial communities from Petit-Saut dam, French Guiana - Emb289 P1 | ecosystem: Host-associated > Arthropoda: Insects > Digestive system > Gut ... | reverse complement strand
CAACCTTTATCGTACCCCCTACCGCCCATCATTTTTTTGCAGGCTATGGGTCATTGATAGAAGTGACGGTTTACGATCAAGAGACAGTACACAGGCATCTGACAAGTGCGGGCGCTGTATCCGATTTACTGCTTGAAATAGGTGTCCAGCTAAACCCGTTAGACCGTACCAATCACGCCGTAGATTCCCCTGTGTGGGATGGCATGAGCCTAGTAATTTCCCGCGAAGTAAGCTTTGATGTGCAAATCAACAACGGCCCTACAAGCACACATACGATTTTACCAAGCACCACGGTAGGACAGATTCTAGTCCAGCAGCAATTCGAGCATAATCTTACATTGCTATACGATGGGGACTTAGCAAGATATGTAATAAACGGCGAGACAGTAAACTTCTCAACTTGGGACAGCCGCTTCTACACAGAATATGCAGAAATCCCCTACGAAACCATCGAGAACCGTACGAGTGCGGTACGTGAAGGCAGGAGTCACGTACGCCAGGCAGGTATACCGGGCGAGCATTCTGTAACCAGTGCTATAATCATAATAGGAGGAGAGGAGCAAAACCGCGAGGTAATCGGTTCTACTGTGGTATCCGAGCCTGTCCCAACAATCGTTGATATAGGAACGGCTCCACTTGGGGCACTAACAGACGTTTCGGCCCCAGACTTCCACTATGTGCGGCACCTAAGGATGGAGGCCACAGCATATACATCCGGCTTTAGCTGCACAGGTCGGCACCCGGGGGACCCATGGTATGGTATAACTGCATCCGGTATGCGTGTACAGCATGGTGTGGTGGCTGTTGACAGAAACCTGATACCCTTGGGTACCAGGCTATATGTAGAAAACTACGGCTTTGCAATAGCCGCCGATGTAGGCGGGGCCATTAGGGGCTATAAAATTGACCTGTTTATGTATTGTATAGACGCCGCACGCAGGTTTGGGCGTAGACACATAAATGTTTGGATTTTGGATTAGTGATTTGACGCGATTATGACTTGACACTTACCCAAGTACGAATTTATAATATGGCGTCACAATCCCCAGCCCGAATGGCGGAATTGGTAGACGCCCGGGACTTAAAATCCCGTGAGGGCAACCTCGTGCCGGTTCGAGTCCGGCTTCGGGCAGAACTAACCTATAATCCGAACCACAAGCCAGTCGCAAAATTGATTGGTTCATGGTTCGGATTTTTATTGTGATTTAATGAGTAGTGTTGCGGTAACGATAATGTTAAGATATAAAAAACTAAAAGGAAAGGGTGTCATACATGAGATACACAGCTATGATTGTCAAGATAAACTTATGGAGGGTGACTATACTTTAGCCCTCCAAACAACGGGAGGACTCTATGTCATTTTTAAACTGGATTATACCAGAGAATTATTCATTCAACAGCTTTCTGCTTTTGGAACGATTTCAAATTGCCTTAATGATGAAGTCGGGCGGCTGGCGCAACGATAACACAGAGTGGAAACGCAGCATGGGTATTGCTCTGGCAGCTAACCCGGCAGTCAGATGGTATTTAGAAAAGCGTTGCCCCGAAGCCGTCTCGATTATTTCCGAACTTGTTAATAATGCACCGCCAACTACGGATACCGGACAAGTTAGGGCGGCAGAACTTTACACTTTGGAAAGTGTCGAAGATTTTACCATCTATGCAACGCCGGAACGGATGGGCGACAGATGTGATTTCATTCGTGGTTGGGACAAAAGACATTTGTTTGAGCTTGCAGATTTACGGGGGAAAATTGTGCTTGATGTAGGCGCGGGGTCTGGGCGTTTAACATTTGCCGCTGCCGAAAAAGCTGCATGGGTTTACGCGAGCGAACCGGTTGGAACACTACGCGAATATATGCGGGATAAAATTAAAGCAGACGGCATCAAAAATGTTCGTGTGCTTGATGGACTGTTGCCGGATTTGCCATTCCCGGATAATACCTTTGATATTGTCATGTCCGGTCATGTGGTTGGGGATAACTGGGAGCCTGAGCTTGCGGAATTAACCCGTGTTTGCAAATCCGGCGGCTGGTTACTGGACTGTCCGGGTGATTCGGAGAGAAATATGAAGCCAAGCCCAGAATTAACGAATCGTGGCTGGGAGGAAATTTATTATGTGGGAAGCTTTGGTAAAGACGTATACAACCATCGTAAGCACATAAGCAAAGTAAGTATGTAACATGCACGACAACACAAATTTTTGTGACAGGATGTATGCAACAGCATGAAAATCACATTAATAACCGTGGGTAAACTTAAGGAGAAGTATATAAAAACAGCCGTGGATGAATACGCAAAGCGGATTTCTAGATATGCCAAATTTAATATAATCGAAGTAATGGATGAGCCAACCCGGGAAAATGCAAGCAACACTGAAAAACAAATTGTCCTCAAGGAAGAAGGCGAACGAATACTGAGTTGTATTAAAGAAAGCGGGTATATAATTGCAACGTCTATTTCCGGCACACAACTGGATAGCATAGAGCTTGCCGGAAAAATTACAAAACTATCCGTTGACGGCTATAGTCACATATATTTTATTATCGGCGGCTCTTTGGGGCTAAGCCATCATGTGACAAAAAAAGCTGACTTTTTACTTTCGTTTTCCAAAATGACTTTTCCGCATCAACTTATGCGGGTAATACTGGCAGAGCAGGTTTACCGGGCTTTTCGTATTAACAGCGGAGAGCCTTATCATAAGTGACAAAATGGCAGCGGCTTTTGCCGCTGCCATTTTACACATTTTGACTTTTTTAGAGAAAATCACAAATTAGACTTATGTGTTTGTTTACATATACCAACAATTTAATGTAAAATCATGACGTAGGAAATAAAACAGTAAACGAGGTATGAGCATGGGTCTTTTCGGTAAATTTCTGAAGAAAAATACTGATACCAGCGTAAATAACGAATTATCAAAGATAGCTGACGATATTAAGCACCACAAACAAGAAACAAACCAATATTTGCAACAGATGCTTCTGGCGGTGCATGGGATAGAGACAAGACAAAAAGAAACAATCCTGCAATTGGACGAGTTATATGACCAGATGAACAGCGGCGAAGACGAGGAAGGGCTGGCAATGGCGTTGGTATCCACAATCGGCATAATTGAGGATTTTTATCGCTTAACCATCAATGACCCGTCACTCTCTACTCAATCACAAATGATGTGGAATGCCGCAATTAAAGCCGCCAGGATGGCTGGCCTTGAAGTAATAGACGACAAGGGAAAGCCAATGGATTTTAAGCGGCATCGCGTAGAAGGCACTGCAGCCGACCCATCCACCCCAAGCGGATACATTCTTCAAACCCTAATGTGCGGCTATTTATATAAAAACACTGTACTTCGCACCTCAGCAGTATTAGTAAACAAGAAAGAGGTTGACTAAATGAAAGTAGGAATAGACTTTGGCACATCAACATCTGAGATCGCGTATGTAAACGAAGCAGGGCAAGTCTCCATAATCCCAAACCACCTGGGGCAATATATAACGCCGTCTATTGTATACATACAAGATGACATGACGCCGTTAATCGGCCTGGAAGCCAAAGAACGTGCTTTAGCCGACCCAGAAAACGCGTTTCTGGAGGTAAAGCGCTTGTTTGGCCAAGATGCAAGCCTAACCGCAAGAAAAAAGCAATATACCCCTGTAGAAATCGCAAAAATAATAATCCGTTATCTGGTAGACTGCGCAGAAGAATTTCTGGAGCAAACAGTAGATTCTGCAGTAATTACAGTGCCGGCTTATTTTACTGATGCCCAGCGGCGTGATGTGATGGCAGCTGGTAAAATGGCAGGCCTCACGGTTGAGCGGATAATCAACGAGCCGACAGCTGCCAGCCTGGATTACGGGATCCGCAACATGAGCGACTGCAGTAACATCTTGGTATACGATTTAGGCGGCGGCACATTGGATGTTACGGTGCTGGAGCTATTTGAAGGGGTGGTAGACGTCCTGTCCAGCTGCGGCAATAACACGCTGGGGGGCAAAGATTTTGATCAGGCAATAATAGACCGCATTACAAGCGCCATAAAAAAACGCGGCAAAATCGACATTACTCAAGACCCAAGAGCTATGATTAGAATTAAAATGGCGGCTGAGGCCTGCAAGATTGAGTTAAGCCAAGGGGAAGAATATAAAATAGAACTTCCTTTCCTATATAATGCCGGTGGCGAGCCACAAGCCTATGCAGAAACCATTACCCGTCGGCTTTTTGAAAATTTAATATCCGAAAAAATCGAGTCCACCCAGTACCAAATAAAAACAGCCCTGGCAGACGCAAAGCTAACAGTGCAGGAAATAGATATGGTGCTGCTTGTAGGCGGAAGCACAAGGATTCCGCTGGTGGGCGCTTTTCTGGAAAAGACATTTGGTATACTGCCGGAAACAGTTATAGATCCGGATTTGGCGGTGGTGCGCGGCGCGGCTATACAGGCAGGTGTACTTAGCGGTAACCTTGGTGAAGACGCAATAGTTTTAACAGATATATGCCCCTATAGCTTAAGCACCGGGACATTGCGGACGGTTGAGATGGGTCTGTTTATAGAGCGTGAGATTTTCTGTGACATCTTGATTCCCCGAAACACCAAGCTTCCGGCCTCTGAATCAAAAGTTTATCAAACAGCTTCAGACAACCAGCAAGAGGTACACATAACCACATATCAAGGGGAAAGCGAAGAACCCGATGAGAACGAACTGCTTAATACATTTGTATTGTCCGGGATCCCCAAGGCAAAGGCAGGCAAAGAAAATATTAATATTCGCTTTGAGTATGATTTAAACGGGATACTAAAGGTAACAGCAGAGATAGTGTCCACCGGGAAAGCGGCAGTTATGACTATAAACACTGAGGAAACAGGGAAAAGTGTAGACCTAAGCAGTTGGAAGGATGCCCCTTATGCCCGCACTTACCGCACCATATTAAACAAAGCCGACCGCTTATTGAAGCTTCATGGCGAAGATGCTGCTGCAATAGAATCCGCCGGCAACCGGCTAAAAAAAGCCTTGGTTCTAGGCTGGGATATAGAAATTTGTGAAAGCTTAAAACGGGAACTGACATCAGAAATCGAGGACATGGGATGAACTACTACGAAAGATTATGCGTAGCAAGGGATGCGGATAAACCCACAATAAAACGCGCTTACTTTGCCAAAGTAAAACAGCATACTCCTGACCATGACCCGGAAGGGTTTAAAGTGGTTCGCGAAGCTTATGAAGCTTTAATGAACGATAAAGAACGTAGCGAATACGACAGCTTCTTGCAGAGTACGCAATCTACGGATTTGTTAACTGCCAAAGAATTAATGAAAAAAAACAGCTTCAAAGAAGCCGTAGATTTACTATCCGTAAAACTGGAAGAACAGCCGGGTAATGTGGGGATAATGTGTATGCTTGCAGAATGCCTGTGGCGAATACGTAAAACCGGCAAAGCAGAAGAACTGTGCAAAAAAGTATTAGACGACAATCCCACCGATGTAGATACTTGGATCCTGCGAGGTCGCATTGCGCACTCCAGAGGTCATACAACCAAAGCATTGGAGCATTTTAAATCCGCAACTGCTTATGCCCTATCCGGAAAAGATAAATCAGCGGCGTGGGAAGCATACTTGAGTTATATTCAAAGTGAAATGCCGTATTTGTACCGCAGTTTATCCAAACAAGCAATATCCGAATATCCGGACGTATTTCAAGAAAACTATATCAGATATCTGCTGCATGTATATGAATCCCTTGATATAGAAGAGGAAGGCCCGGAGCTGATCGTAACGTTGGATAGGTTTGTCAAGTATTTCTTGGCAGATAAAGATCCGGTAAAAGAGTGCTACAACTCTGTGGTAAATTGCTTATCGTACATTTGCAACAGTGACGACTTGATGCCCGCAATTATTAAATTGTACCCTGCTTTAGAGGCATCCAGATTTCGCGACACAGAGCACGAACATGATTTATCAAAGGCATATGCGTATATCGCGTACTACCGGTTGCGTACAGATAAGCGCATACATCCCCTTTTATGTGATTTAACAACCAGTATACTTGACAGCGATTTTGATATAAGCAGAAACGAAGTTGAGGCGGTAATTGTTACTCATCTGCCGCAAATACGCAAATCCGTAAAAATTTTACGAAGTGATTATGCAGAATATTATGGATTAAATTCGTCATTCTATATGAATCTGCTAGATTCAAGCAAAACAGAGTATCTGCACGATAGATATACCGCTGTTATAAGAAAAATCGCCTCCATACACGGGGACGAGTTCTTTGACGCTGATGATGACAATACCCCAATCGAACCATTTACTCGCGAATCCCCCAAAATAGGCCGGAACGCCCCGTGCCCCTGCGGAAGCGGAAAAAAACATAAGCACTGCTGTGGGTGATGCGAAGCTTGTGTTTATAAGCATATCAACACAAATGCTACAACCGGTGCTATCAAAAAAACCTAATAGCTTCTCCGTTCAGCTTCATCCCAACCCAAAATGTCGAGCCAATATCGAAAGCACTTCTTCACGAGTATCATTTTCATAATCTGTTCGCATATGCGTAAAAAATCCTGTGCTTTCCCATTTGGGTTCATCGGGAGATTTATATCCCAACCAAGAAGTAAAATTTGCAAGTGTGGCATCAGGGTCTTTGCATTTTTTTATTTGTTCCATCATGAATTTTTTGTCAGCATCATCGCGTTCGAAGAAACGCTTTGCGGATTCCTTTGGATCACTTAACATGATGGCAACACGGTGATAATCAGAAATAGCGTGGAGGACATCCGGTGTAATGTTTGTATCAACAATGACCTTCCTTCCACTTGCCGCTCGTTTAATCAACTCGGCAATTTCAATCTCTACGCAGTCTTGTGTGCAATTGTAAATCCAATTCCAATGCTCCTCCGGCGAAAGATTTAACCATTCTTCCCAACCGCTCATCGTATCAAAATAACACAGTGCAGGCTGTTTCCAGCGAGACAATTCACTTTTAGGGAAAGAATCAGACATTCCGGATTGATAATTTTCACCGCAAAAAATCATGTCGTAGCGGTCAGCCAGCATTTTTACCATTGTAGATTTGCCGGCATAACTTTGTCCGTTGATAAAATAAACATTTCGCAAATAATATTTTATGATATTGTCGCTTACTGATAATTATCAGGACACAATTGAGCATTCTAGGCAAAGAAACCACTTCGTGCTCATGATATCCTTGCATTGAAGGAAGAGGTGCAGAGTATGTATTGGATAAAAGAAATGCAAAATGCAATCGGATTTATTGAAGATAGGCTGTTGGAAGACCTCCATATTGAGGATATCGCCAATACCGCTAGCTCCTCAACTGCCAATTTTCAAAGGATTTTTTCCATTGTCACGGGTATGACGGTTGGAGATTATATCCGAGCAAGGCGGTTATCGCTGGCGGCGCAAGAACTGACGAAATCCGAAAATAAGGCTTTGGATGTGGCGATAAAGTACGGTTATGACACCGCTGCGAGCTTTACAAAAGCCTTCACTCGCTTCCACGGCATTACTCCGTCTGCCGCAAAACGGCAGAAATCCGACATGAAATATTTTGCACCCTTCTCTATTAGTATCGAAATCAGAGGAGGATTATCCATGAGTAGAAAGCTTATTCCAAATGTGCCCGAAATCGCGTATGACGGCAATAATGCGGCGTTTTTTATAACGCTGTTAAAAGCAACACTTCACAGTATGGGTGAGGAGCATGATTATGCAAAATTAACAGCCCTTAGTGGCGAAGGCAATCGTTTTTGCTGGACGGATGGCACGTGGATTTTTGGTAACGAGGTTGCGGAAAGCATCAACGAAACACCCGTTGAAACGCAACACCGTGTACTTTCGGCTATCGGCTGGAACGCAAAATATATCACCATTCAACGTGACAGGGACGGTAATTATATGAACATCGACCGCTTACAAATACGGCAGGATTTTATCAGTTCCATCGACAATGGATTCCCTGTCATTGCGCGGCTTAATATGGACGATAACGATTTGAATGTATTTTTTGGTTATACAGATGACGGCGAAAAAATAATTGGATATAAGTATAACGTCAATCACATGAAAAATACGCCGCCTGTTGATGCGACGATTCCTGTGGAGTTCGAAAATTGGGAAAATAAACTGTATGGTTATATCTTATTGCAAAGTAAATCCGAAGCGTCAGACGAACGCAGCACAGCTTTGGCAACATTCAAAACAATTTCTATGCACGCAAATAAACCTAATGAAATAAACGGTAAGAGAATCGGCTTTGCAGCATGGGAATCATTTCTGCATCATCTTGAACATGATGACTTCACTGCATTGGTGCATCCAGAACTAAGAGACAGGTTTATTATTTACTGCGATGCACTATGTCAAATTCATGCACGCATTGGTGCGATTCCATATTATGAATCATTGGCGGAATGCTTTCCCGAATGGCGTAATGAATTAGAACTTGCAATTCGGACGTTAAGGGAATGTGCCGCATACGGTGGTTTTTTGTGGACACAGGGGTTTACATTCGACGATGCGGGTTTTAAAAATTTCGGTCCCTAAAAGAGCGTAAAGCACTTGCGGATGAGGGGCACAAAGCGTACCAAAATGATATGAAAGCCGTGGAACAATTCGAGAATATTTTACGCAAAGAAGCAATATACCCTCAAAAATATTCATTGAAACAAGCCGTAATTGAGCCATGTGACGGCTCAAGGTGCCCCTAAATGCAGCCGCTTACAGGGTCTATACGTGCGTGTTTGGATTATATGGGTGAAAACTACGGGTTCATCCACGACGGCTGGCGGCTTAATAAGGGAACCGTCTATATTTACAATTTACTTGGAGAAGCGTATACGCACGATGCAACAAGGATGTATAATTCAAACACGATTAATAATAGTTTGGATGAGATTAAGAGGCTGTTCGGCGCATTGGGTTACGAGTATGAAATATACACGAACAATTCGGAAAGAAGTGATTATTTAACCAAAGAGCAAGCAAAGCAACGCATAAAAGAACATATATTCTCCAAGAACCGTCCTGTGGCTACAAATGGATTTTTTGATAACCCAATTAATTATGCTGTAATCGGTTATGAGAACGATGGGGAAACACTTATCGGATGGAATTACCATGTTTTTGACTTCACATCAAATCCTACACCGAAAATCGAAAAGAAATCCGATTGGTATGAACACCCGTTATTTTTCATTTTCTTGGATGAACAAACCGAAAGAGCGGATGAAAATGAGTTGTGTCGGCGTATCATCCGCGAAGCATATTATTATTTAACCGAGGGAAAAACAATAAATCTATACGACGAATTAATCCGTTTGTTACATCAAACGGAAAAAGAGTGTATTGCAGAGGCCAAACAAACCAATAACGTCATTTGTCAAGGGCGGAAATAACGCAAGGACTGCTGTGCCACACCCAGTCACAAGCGTAGCACCGACAATACTAAATTATATTCTTTAAGTTGGTGTAGTTTTGTGTTATACTGTGTCGAAGGATTATTTTGTGTGCAATTGTAGCTTTCTTGGTTGTGGCGGCAGTAGTTATTTTTCGGTAGGTTACAATGGGACAAATGGAAGCATCTTCGTTGACGGACGATTTGTTTTATGCTAATATGTTTGAGTGATAATACGGAAATAAAGAGGTGTTGCCGTTCGGCACATTTGATATTGGATAATATCAGCAATATAAATGTGTGCGGAAACGATAGATAAAGCATAATTGAACATGAATGAAATGGTCGATTTTTCGGCTTTTATTCGTGTGCATTTGCGTTTTATCTCTATCATTCCGCACTTAATTAGCTTAGTTTATTGAAGCTGTGGGATGATACCCACGGCTTTTTATTTTATCTGAAACCGTATTATCACAAATAAAATTCTGGAGGACACTTTTATGGTATTAGATTTATTGAGAAGTAGGTATAGCTGTAGGAATTATTCAAGCAAAGCAATTTCTAATGACATTATCAGCTATATATTAGAATGTGGCAGGCTTTCAGCATCAGGTGGCAATGACCAGCCTTGGAAATTTGGTGTTATAGTAGAAATTACTAATCAGGGAGGACAAAATGAAAAGACCTTATGTTAATTTGAGTAGTGAAAACACCATACAAAAGATGCTTGATGCCTTTAATACCTCACTAAAAACCTTTACTGCTCTTAATGGAGTGGTTGGTGTT
>Ga0123355_10022060_pt1 | contig 10201 bp, 7 predicted proteins | sample TergutEmb28metaG_3_FD_89872 | JGI IMG/M metagenome (GOLD analysis project Ga0123355, IMG submission 89872) | Embiratermes neotenicus P1 segment gut microbial communities from Petit-Saut dam, French Guiana - Emb289 P1 | ecosystem: Host-associated > Arthropoda: Insects > Digestive system > Gut ... | reverse complement strand
GTAGTGCGCATTATCTCCGCCACCCTTGTAATTGATTCGTCATCTAACCGCAAAGAAGGCGCAGATGTAGACAACGCCGCCACAATCTGATTACCCGCGCTAAACACCGGAATAGCCACACATGTCACCCCATGCTCATGCTCCATATTATCTATTGCATAGCCGCGGTTACGTATCTGCGCTAGCTCCTCCAGCAGTAAGGGGGCGGTGGTTATAGTGCGTTCGGTAAACTTTTTTAATCTAGCAGTTGCATATTTATTCTGTTCCTGCTCTGGTAAAAAGGCCAGCATGGCCTTGCCCAGCCCAGTACAATGCATATGTGCTCGCTCTCCAAGAATATTACGGGTAGCTCTAGAGCCGGTAGGGAAATAACACTCCAAATACAACACCTCTCCGCCATGAGGTATACCCAGGAACACTACCTCGTTAGTCTGGCCAGATATCTTCTCCATAAAAGGAAGGAAGAAATTGCGGAAGCCTAGGTGATTATTAATCGTGTAGCTAAATTTTAATAGCCCCAGCCCCAGGAAATACTTATTTGTTTCAGGGTTCTGGCTCAAATACCCAAGTTTTTTAAAAGTATCGGCAATATTGTGCGCGGTACTTTTTTGTATGTCTAGCATTTCGGACAATTCTTTTATGCCTAACTCTGGCCGCTCCATAGAAAAGCATTCCAGTAATTTAACAGCTTTTGCCAACGATTTTACCTTAAACTCTTCCATAGCACATCCGTCCCTTAGCTTCATACATATATTTATACTTATTGTGGTGCTATCAAGTACTTTTGTCAATGTACAATTTCCAGTATTTGTGTAGCCGTACTTCATGAAATTGTACATACAGGTATTGACAAGTGAGAAGTGTATAGTTAATATTTCTGTGCAATAGTAAGGAACGCAGTTCAATATTAATGAACGGGGGCCATGGAATGTTAAACTCCATTAGGCAATTGCACCACAAAAAAGAAATCTGGCCAGTAATGCTAACCCCCTTTACAGACGCTGGCGACATAGACTACAAAGGAGTAAGGGCACTGGTAGAATGGTACGAACAGGCAGGTGTAGACGGCCTTTTCGCAGTATGCCAGTCAAGCGAAATGTTCTTCCTTTCCCTTGAGGAGCGTGTGCGCCTTGCCGCCTTTGTAAAAAAGCACGCAAATGTACCGGTAATTGCATGCGGCCATATATCATCAGACGTGGCAACCCAAATGGACGAACTTAAGCGTATTGGCGATACAGGCATAGACGCTTTAATATTAGTAACCAACCGCCTAACACCCGAAAACGGCACCGCCGCACAATGGGAACACGCCATGGGCCAGATTTTAAACGGCCTTGACCCAACATTGCCCCTTGGATTATACGAGTGTCCATACCCATATAAGCGGTTGCTTTCGGATAACGAGATTGCCCTACTTGGCTCTACTGGGCGCTTTCATTTTCTAAAGGATACATGTTGTGATATAGAAACCCTCCGCAGAAGATTAAGGATTTTAGAAGGAAGCCAGTTTTTGCTGTATAACGCAAATACAGCCACATTGCTGGACTCACTTCACCTTGGTGCGGCGGGTTTTTCTGGTGTAATGGCTAATTTTCACCCAGAACTTTATGTAGCACTTACCCATATCTGGCAAAGTGAGGAGCAGGCGAGCCTACTACAATCACTGCTTACCCTATGTTCCCGAATCGAGGGGCAGTTATACCCTGTTAACGCAAAGCATCACCTAAAGCAACTAGGGTTGCCCATTAGTATTTACACAAGAAGCCGTAGCCATTTAGAAATGTCTACACTATATAAAGAAGAAATCCGCCAAATGAACATCCTGGTAGAGTGGACGATACAGCAGATGGGCTTGACCTTTAGCATACCCAATTAAGTGGAATGGAGCTGGTAGAAAATGAAAATTACCGCGCATACAAGAGAATATATCTTTGAAGAAGACAGAGAGTTTCAAAGCGGCCACGCCTCTACCCTAATAAGCCTGCCTAACGGCGATGTACTGGCCGCATGGTTTGCAGGTAGTTGGGAAAAAGGTGCTGATGTTGCCATATGGATGGCCCGCCGCACAACTGACGGCTGGCAGAAGCCATATATCGTTGCAGACACCTGGGGTGTGGCCCTGTGGAATCCGGTACTATATCTACGGCAAGATGGTTGCATATTGCTGTTTTATAAAGAAGGCGCAACCATACCCCATTGGCGCACAATGCTAAAACTTTCTACAGACAATGGCCAAACCTTTTCCCCGGCTAGGGAACTGGTAGAAGGCGATATAAGCGGTGGCCGTGGCCCTGTTAAGAATAAACCCATTACCTTGCATGACGGAACAATTGCCGCACCAGCATCTATTGAAGGGGATTCCGATGGCCTAAATAAAAAGGGCCTGTGGGACTGCTTCGTGGATTTATCCTACAACGGCGGCGAAACATGGGTGCGTAGCGATTTAGTACCCCTTAGGCGCATTGGCTACGATGTAATAGATAGGGTATTTGACCCAAGATACTGCTTTGGCAAGGGGATAATCCAGCCAACCCTATGGGAATCTAAGCCGGGGCATTTGCACATGTTAACCCGTTCAACATCCTCTGCGGCCTTTCGTAGCGATAGTGTAGACGGGGGCAAGACCTGGTGCTGTGCGTACCAAAGTGGCCTACCCAACAATAATAGCGGCACAGACCTAGTGCGCCTACCAAACGGCAACCTAGTGCTGGCCTGGAACCCGGTAGGCAACCTACCTAACTACTACAAGGGTCCACGCACACCCCTAGCCCTTTCCCTGTCAAAGGATAACGGCATAAGTTGGGAGCATTTGCTAACACTAGAAGATACCCAAGGCGGGTTTGCATACCCAGCCATTATTGCAGATGAAAAGGAAATTTTACTGACATACACTTGGAACAGAGAAAGAATTGTGTTTTGGAGACTAAAGTACGAGGAGTGAGCTAAATGGCGGCAAAAGTAGCGTCTGCAAGACAGCCCATTAACTGGCGAAGGGTAAGGGCTAGGCTATATCGTAGCCGATACCTATATCTGATGCTTTTATTGCCTGTAATATACTATGCGCTATTTCATTACAGGCCCATGTACGGCATACTTATCGCTTTCCAAAACTTTAGGGTGGCCCGGGGCATATGGGGTAGCGACTGGGTAGGGCTATTGCATTTTAGACGGTTTCTCACAGACCCTTATTTCTGGCAACTTGTTAGAAATACCTTCTTAATTAGCTTTTATGGGCTACTATGGGGCTTTCCAGCACCTATTATTTTGGCGATTATGCTTAACGAGCTAAAGCAACGACATTTTAAACGATTTGTGCAAAGTGTTAGCTATCTGCCACATTTTATATCGGTTGTGGTTTTATCGGGTATGGTGGTTAGGTTTGTGGCGTTTGACGGGCTGGTTAACCAAATATTTGGGATTTTTGGTGTGCCGCCACGGCAGTTTCTTATGTTTCCACAGTATTTTAGGACGATATTCATATCCTCGGGTATATGGTCCAGCGTTGGTTGGGGTTCGATAATTTACCTAGCGGCACTGTCTGGCGTTAACCCAGAGCTTTATGAAGCCGCTTCCATAGATGGGGCTGGCCGGTTTAGGAAGATGATTAGTGTTACCCTGCCAAGTATAGCACCAACTATTTCTATTATGCTGATACTTAATCTGGGCCGGATTTTGTCTGTAGGGCATGAGAGGATACTGCTACTGTACAACGGTGCCATATTTGAAACTGCCGATGTTATATCTACCTTTGTATTTAGGCGGGGCATCATGGGCAACGATTTTAGCTTTGCAACGGCTATAGGGCTTTTTGAATCTGTTATAGGGCTGGTGTTTATTATAGCCGCCAATAAAATATCCAATAAAATAAGCGAAACCGGCTTGTGGTAGCAGGGAGGTACAACAGTGAAAATTAGACGAACACGGCCAGAGGTTGCCTTTGACGTATTTAATGTACTGTTTCTTGCCTTAGTTGCATTTATCATGATTTACCCTATGTACTATGTGTTTATAGTGTCTATAAGCTCTGGCATTCATGTACTTAGGGGGGATGTTTCCTTCCTGCCTATGGCACCTACATTTGAGGTATATAGGACGGTGCTTCGCAACCCGGATATCCATACAGGGTTTAGGAATACTATGTTATACACATCGGTGGGTACAGGTATTAACCTTATTATGACCACACTCTGCGCCTATCCCCTTTCCCGAAAAGACTTTTACGGTAGGAAAACATTTACGTTCTTCTTCTTGCTTACGATGTTTATTAGCGGGGGCATGATTCCCCTTTATTTAACAGTGCTGTCATTGGGGCTTATTAATACCATGTGGGCCATTGTTTTGCCACCAGCCATTAGTACTTGGAATATGTTAATCATGCGCTCATTCTTCTCTAATATACCGGAGTCTTTGCATGAATCGGCTACTATTGATGGTGCTAATGACATACAAATTGTGAGGCGGATTATACTGCCACTGTCTAAGCCTGTAATGGCTACAATGCTACTGTTTTATGCTGTGGCCCATTGGAATAGCTGGTTCTCAGCTGTTATTTACTTAAACCAGCGCGCCCGCTTGCCTTTACAGGTATTCTTGCGTGACATAGTTATAACCGGCGTGTTTGGTGACCAAGAGGAGCTTATTGGTGCCGCGGCGGACACATTTGCTGTTGTATCTACTAACTACCAGTACGCGGTAATTATTATTACGGTTGTACCTATATTGTTTGTGTATCCGTTCTTACAAAAGCATTTCACAAAAGGCGTGATGATAGGCTCAATAAAGGGCTAATCATATATTTTAAGCTAAGCGAGTTTACGCTCAAAAAGGAGGAACCACGATGAGTAAAGTCAAGCGTATTGTAGGATTGTTTGCCGTTTTGCTACTTGCTGTACTAATTGTAGCTTGCAACTCCGGCGAACAAACACCTGCCGTTGACACGCCAGGGCTGGCAGATGACACCTCGGCACCTCAACAAGAACAGCAACAAGAGGTACTACCGGAAGGCGGATGGTCAGAGCTTATTGCCCCAGACGGAAGAACCCTAACCGTCATGATTAGCGAACATGCCTTGCAGCCCATAAGAGACATGGCACCTGCACAAGAAGAGATTTACAGGCAGACCGGTATCAGGTTAAACTTCGAAGCATTCCCAGGGGGCGTTTATGCTGAAAGGCTAAACATCCTACTGGCAACCGGACAGCTACCTGACATTGTTCAGCTAATTAATATGGACAATGTAAACAACTTCTACGACGCGGAAATCTTCCTACCACTTATGCAGTTTAGTGACCTTATGCCAAACTTCATGGATGTATGGTATTCCGACCCTAACCTGCCCATGATACTACGTGGCCCAGAAAGGGAACTGTTTGCCTTCCCGGTAATTAGGGCAAACGAGTCCAGAGGCGGCTACGGCCCGGTATACGTACAGATTTGCTGGAAAGGCATAACCTGCCCATACCCACAACCTGGGAACAAGTTATAGATGTACTGGCCGACCTTAGGGTACATTATCCAGACTCTGCACCGTGGGCACCCAGAAGGGGTTTTGGCCGCGGGTTGTTTGACACAACTGCATATGCACTAGGTTCTGGTTGGGATGAGACCCATACAGTATATTACGATGCAGATATCAGCAGGTTTGTCTTTGGCCCTATGACACCAGAGTTTAGGGATGTAATTTACTTCTACAGGCGCGCATATGAAAGAGGCGTGTTTGCACCTGACTTTGCCAACCTTTCTAACGAAGAGTGGCGTGCTAGCCTAACTAGCGGTAGGTCTTTCTTCTATGTAGACAACACCGGCTTTTCGATGGGCTTTTCCAGGGACTTGCACCATGAAGACCCCGATGCCAGGTTCGAATTTTTAGGCTCGCTATACAATGACCATGGCGTAAGGCGTGCACAGTGGACTTATGGCGTATCCAGGATGTTTGCCATCAACGCCAATATCAGCGACCCTGAAACAGTTATTAGGTTTATGGATTGGATGTACTCGCCAATGGGTACGGCTATTTCTAACTTTGGCGTAGAAGGGGAGCATTTCTACTTTGATACCGATGGCCAACCACAGTTCCTACCAGAGTTTGTACTTCAATATGCCGACAACGAAAACCCATACTACGCAATATTCTCTGACCTAGGTATTACAATGCTTAACTTTGCGCCACATGCCGCTAACACATGGGCAACACATCAAATCAACGGCATACTAGGTCTATTTGACGAATGGCAAGAGCGTCACCAGTATACAATGGACAATGACCCTGGCTACCGCTTTGGCACGCTATTCCCACCACTAACAATGGACGAGGCCGACAGGGTACGCGATATCAGAACCAACCTCAATACCTTCCTAGACCAGCAATACTTCCGGTTTGTAACCGGCCAAGTACCAATGTCTGAGTGGGATGAGGTAGTTGTACCAAACCTACTAAGGATGGGCGCACAAGAGCTAGAGGATATATGGAACTACGCTCTTGACCGTGCACTTGGCAGATAAAACAATTAAATTAAGGGGCTTTTTCCATGACATATGATGACTTGAGAAAAGTTTTCCTTTCTCCTACTTCTAAGCATCGTTCCTTGCCCTTTTGGGCTTGGAACGATGCTCTTTTATGTGAGGAACTGGTTAGGCAGGTTCACTTGATGAAGGAGCAGGGGATTGGTGGATTCTTTATGCATTCCCGCGAGGGGCTAGAGACGGAGTATCTTAGCGAGGAATGGTTTGACTTAGTGCGGGCATGTGTAGATGCCGCCAAAGAAGCGGGCATGGAGGCATGGCTGTATGACGAAGATAGGTGGCCTTCGGGTACTGCCGGGGGGCGCGTTACCCGGGAGGGGGGCGATGACTCCCGTTGTAAGGGGCTTACTATGGAGGTTGGCACTGTTTACCCATGTGATGAGGATGTACTGGCTGTTTTTAAGGCGCACGTGCATAAGCATGAGCTTTGCGAGGCTACACGGCTTAGCGGGCATGAGCCACTGGCGGAGGGCGAGGTATATCTTGTGTGCCGGATAGAAGTCTCTGGACCCAGCGAGTGGTTTAACGATGAGTCACCGCCGGATAATCTTAACCCCAAGTCTGTAAGGCGGTTTATAGATATTACACATGAGGCTTACAAGGCCAAAGTTGGCGACGAGTTTGGCAAGACTGTTAAGGGCATTTTTGCCGATGAGCCTGGGTTACATGACACTCATACCACTTTCGCCCCCAACCGCGGCTGGATTCCGTGGACATATATTTTCGCGGATTATTTCACAAAGAAACGCGGCTATGACCTGCTTGACCATATCCCTCATATATTTTTTAACGGCAAAGATAGCCCCGCCGCCCGTCATGATTATTGGCGCACTATTACGGAGCTTTACGTAGATAGCTTTTCGAAGCAGATTAGCCAGTGGTGTGAGGAGAATAACCTGGATTTTACCGGGCATTTCCTACAAGAAAACCGCATTGGCCTTTCTGCCAGGGTTGGGGGTGCCGTAATGCCCCATTTTGTATACCAGCACGTACCGGGCATAGATTTGTTATGCGAGCAAACCAACGAATACCTAACCGTGCGCCAGTGCACCAGCGTAGCCAACCAATACAGCAGGCCCTGGGTGCTAACAGAGACCTATGGATGCACAGGCTGGGGCTTTACCTTCGAAGGGCAGAAATGGCTGGGGGATTGGCAATATGTACAGGGCATAACCCGCCGGTGCCAGCATTTGGCGCTGTATTCTATTAGGGGTTGCCGCAAGCGGGATTACCCGCCAGTGTTTAACTATAACACCAGCTGGTGGAAGCACAACCACGTTATTGAGGATTACTTTGCCAGGCTGTCGGCGGTGCTAAGCCAGGGACGGCCTGTTCGGGATATATTGGTTTTGCACCCAAGCACATCGGCCTGGGCAATGCTGGGAACCAGCCCATATGGCACTCCACGGCGCAGGGATGAAAGGGATATACCTACAATTGACGCGCTTGGGTATAAGGTTAATGACTTGCTAAAGCACCTCATGGGTATGCATTATGACTTTGACTTAGGCGATGAGACTATTATGTCTACCGAGGCCCATATTTCCGGCGGCAAGATATGGGTTAGGGATTGTGCATATAAAACGGTGATTATCCCCGAGATTAAAACTATGCTTCTAAGTACCTATGAACTGCTTATGCAGTTTCTTAGTGCGGGTGGGCAGGTAATAGCTATTAAACCCTTTGCCACTATGGTTGAGGGGCGGGAAACGAATATGCTTTCCGCACTATATGGGCACAAGAATTTGGTATCGGCGGAGGGCTTTGTTGGGGTCGGCTTGGCACTAGAGGGGCTTAATTGCAGGCGTGTTAGTATCACCGACAAGCACGGACACGAGAATGCCGATATGTTTTGTATGCTAAAAGAAGTGGGCGGACGTATGGCATTATTTGTTGTTAACCACAGCCGTAGCGCAGGGCATGAGGTGAAGATAAAGTTATCATGGGGCATGTCTAGTGCAGAGGAATGGGATTTACTGACCGAAGAAATCCGTCAAGTCGAGTGTTCTAATGGTGAGCTGACTGCCTATTTTGGCCCAGTAGAGTCTAAACTGTTTTTACTTGAGTTGAGCAAAGCAGACGACCCTGAAAAGAGCAACAGGGCTGATATCCTTACAAAACCCGTTGGGAAGCTAAGCCTATGCGCAAGCCTTGGCCCAAATTTCACCTATAAGCGCGACCTTCCCAATTCACTTACATTAGACAACTGTGCTTACAGGCTAGACAACGGCAGTTTTTCTAAAGAAATGCAAATATGGCAGGCCCAAAGGGAAATACGTGAAAGCTTAGATATGAGGCAAGTATACTACAACGGCCTAGCACAGCGGTATAAATGGGCCAACATCCCCCACCCCGGCGACGGCGCAAGGGTCGAGTTAAAGTTTGAATTTTGTATAGAGCAATTGCCCCCGGATGGCATTTCCTTGGCAATAGAATCACCTGAGAACTTTACCATATATCTAAACACGGTAGAGGCTAAGGCCGGCTCTATGGGCGATTATTTTATTGACAGAAGCATTGGCATTGTACCCCTTAGCGGAATCTGCTTGGGGCTTAACACCCTACTTGTGACATGTGAATACAAAAACAGCTATGAACTAGAAGACTGCTACATCATAGGCAACTTTGGCGTAGACACAAAGCGGCGCATTATAGCCGAACAGCAGGATATACGCCTAGGAGACTGGTGCTTGCAGGGGCTTATGCATTATGCCGGTGGCATAACATACGAGTCTACAGCCCATATTAACAAGCTTGAAGGCGAACGGTACTTCCTAGAGGTTGGCGAGTATAGTGCTACGGTTATCTGTGTTAGGGTCAACGGCCAAAACGCCGGGTATATACCTTGGAAATGCGCGGGTATGCTTGAGATTACCGGGTTTGTGGCCAATGGGCTAAATTGTTTTGAGTTAGAAGTCATGGGTAGCCCGCGCAATCTTTTTGGGCCGTTTCATTTGAAGAATGGCGAGCCTATGAATACCAGCTGGCATAGCTTTAGGGCCGAAGGTGACGATTATACGCCGGGGTATAATTTGTTGCCTTATGGGTTGTTTGGGTTGGTTAAGGTGCATAAGGGTTTTTAGAGTTGGCTTTATTAGAATTTACATGAAAGGGGGGCGCAGAACGCCCCCCTTTATTTCATCTTGTTAGTTATTTATGATTTTTTTCAAGTACTGCCCCGTAAATGAATCCGGGGTAGCCGCTACTTCCTCTGGCGTTCCCGTAGCCACAACATACCCCCCAGCCTTGCCACCTTCCGGCCCCATGTCGATTATATAATCGGCACATTTCACCACATCAAGGTTATGCTCTACCACAATAACCGAATGGCCTTGCTGAACCAACCGTTGTATGGATGCCAATAGGTTTTCAATGTCTGCACAATGAAGTCCTGTTGTAGGCTCGTCAAGGATATACATGTTATGACTGCCACGTTTAATTTTGCCTAATTCATATGCCAGCCTTACCCGTTGTGCCTCGCCGCCGGAAAGGGTGGGTGCGCCCTGGCCAAGCGTCAGATACCCCAGCCCCAACTCGTTCATGATGCCTAGTTTGTGTTTGATGAGCCGCTCTGTAGCAAAGAAACTAAGTGCCTCCTCCACAGTCATTTCTAATACATCTGCGATACTTTTACCATTGTAACGAATTTCATGCCCATCTGCTGAAAAGCGGCTACCCT
>Ga0123355_10022059_pt1 | contig 10202 bp, 8 predicted proteins | sample TergutEmb28metaG_3_FD_89872 | JGI IMG/M metagenome (GOLD analysis project Ga0123355, IMG submission 89872) | Embiratermes neotenicus P1 segment gut microbial communities from Petit-Saut dam, French Guiana - Emb289 P1 | ecosystem: Host-associated > Arthropoda: Insects > Digestive system > Gut ... | reverse complement strand
CGCATTGCCTATGTGCCAGGGGATGTAAATTTATGGCCAAATTTAACTGGTGGTGAGGTTATTGATTTGTTTGTGAATCTGCGTGGTAGTCATGATAAGGCTCTGCGTGATCGCTTGATTCGCGATTTTAATTTAGATCCGACGAAGAAGTGCCGAACTTATTCCAAAGGTAATCGGCAAAAGGTAGCTCTGATCGCAGCCTTTGCCTCGGAAGTGGATTTATATATATTAGATGAGCCAACAAGTGGACTTGATCCGCTTATGGAGCAGGTGTTTCAGGAGTGTGTGTTGGAACAGAAGGATAAGGGGAAGGGTGTGTTTTTATCCAGCCATATTATGTCGGAAGTGGAGCGGCTTTGTGATCGGGTTGGTATTATTCGAGATGGAGAGGTTGTGCAGGTGGGGACGTTAGATGATTTGCGTCATTTGACTCGTTATTCGATGGTGGTTAGTACAGAGCGAAATGTTGAAGGATTAGAGCAACTTCCTGGTGTCTTTGATATTCAGGCTGAAGCAAACAGTTTAAGTTTTCATGTGGATACGGAAAAGATGGGTGCTGTGATCAATCATCTCAATCAATATGGTATTAAGAAATTAGACAGTTCACCACCAACACTTGAGGAGTTGTTTATGCAGCATTATAAAAAGGAGGAAGGCTAAGATGAAAGGTAATTTTGATAACTCTTTGAAGTTGACTAAATTTCTTTTGCGACGGGAGCGTGTTATTTCCTCTGTATGGATTTTAGTGCTAGCTTTAGTGGTAGTTGGTCTTGTAGTTGGTATGTATGAAGCTATTCCTTATGCAGATCGCGATGCTTTGATATCAATGTTTGAGAACCCAGCACTTGTGGCCATGATGGGTCCTAATTATGCTGTTGGTGCCGATGGTTTTGGAGCATTATATACAACTTTGATGTTGCTTATGACTGCTTTGACAGTAGGATTGATGAATATTTTCTTGGTGGTACGTAATACTCGTGCTGATGAAGAGAAGGGGCGCTTTGAAGTGCTGCGCTCTTTGCCAGTGGGCAGGCTTGCAAATTTAAACGCCACTTTTATCACTGCGGTCATAGTTAATGTAGTTCTTGCTGTGGTAATTGGGCTTGGTATGTTTGCAGTTGGTGATGCGTCGATGGATTTTGGTGGTTCGATGCTTTGGGGAGCGGCTCTTGGGGCAACGGGTCTGGTATTTGCTGCTTTTGCGGGGCTGTTTAGTCAGTTGTCGTCAAATTCTCGCGGCGCTATGGGATTTTCGTTTGCGGTGATTGGTTTTTTCTATCTGCTACGTGCACCGGGAGATATGAATCCTGATTTGGAATTTTTATCCCGTATTAGTCCTTTAGGTCTTGTGTTACGCACTCAGGCTTATGCAGGGAATTATTGGTGGCCGATCTTGATTTTACTTGTCGCTGCTGCAATAGTTGCAGCTGTGGCTTATCGGTTGAATCATATGCGTGATATTGAGCAAGGAATTATCCCAGCCAGACCTGGGCGAGCAGATGGCTCTGTTTTGTTACGGACGCCTTATGGGTTTACCTTTCGCCTTCTTAAGGTTAGTTTGATTGTTTGGTTTTTATCCATGTTCGCCTTTGCTGGTTCTTACGGGACTGTTTTAGGAGAAGTTGATGAGTTTATCGCCAATAATGAGATGTATCAGCAGTTAATGCTTGGCCCTGCTGGTGTAGAATTTGTTACGGAAGCTGGTTTGACTCCTGAGGAAATTGTGGATGTTTTGCGAGCGGCTGTTGCTGCGGAAGGTTTCACGATGCCGGAGTTATTTGCTTCGACAATTAATAATATCATGGCAATTTTCGCCCTTGTTCCTGTGCTTTTGATTATCTTAAAGGTAAAATCGGAAGAAAGGGATGTTCGAGCAGAGCTAGTTCTGGCTACTCCTGTGTGTCGCTATAAGTATTTAGCCGGATATGCTGGTATCGCTTTTATCTTTGCTATTTTGGTTCCGATTGCCTATGCTTTGGGGATTTACTCAGTGGGACAGTCGATGATGGCCAACCCAGAGGATCTTACACTTGGATTTCTGCTGCAAAGTAATCTTGTCTATGTTCCAGCAGTGTGGTTTATGCTTGGTCTTACGGTTTTCCTTATTGGATTAAAACCTAAGGCAGTAGGAGTTATTTGGGGGTATTTCGCTTTTACTTTCTTGATTATGTTTTTCGGGCGGATGGAAATTTTCCCTGCTTGGACCCAGTATCTCTCACCCTTTGGTTGGATACCACTTTTACCGATAGAGGAAGTTACTGTTTTGCCGTTGGTTGTACTTACCCTGATTGCTGCAGTGTTGACGGGTGTTGGATTTTATTTATATCGGAATCGCGATATTAATGCTATTACGCATTAGAAAAGAGAAACAAAAATTAAAATAACAATAGTATTTGGTCTGACCAATTGTATTGTTATTTTTTAATGGCTGTTATTATTAGCGATTTGGTATACTGGTACTATCACGTACAAGAAGTTTTACTGGAAGAATTTTTGTGCCAAATGAGAAATCCCTATTTTGAATCATTTTTAGTAAGTTAGCTACTGCAAGTTCTGCCATTTGTTCCAAAGGTTGCTTAATTGTTGTTAGTTTAGGGGATAGAATTTCCGCAAAAGAAATATCATCGAATCCAGCAATTGATAAATCTTCTGGGAGGCATATTTCATGTATGCGTGCTTGTTCATAGATGCCTACAGCAATTAAGTCATTGCTACAGAAAACAGCAGTTGCATTTGAGTCAAAGACTTTTTTAGCGACATCTTGCCCGCCTTTTTTTGTTAGTTCAGTTTCAAACAGGATGATTTCTTTATTTGCTTTTGAAAGTACATCGGAAAACCCTTCATATCGACGATACAGGTTACGATACCCGGAAAAATCACCAACAAATGCACATATATCGTGGTTTAAAGATAAAAAGTGTTCAGCAATGAGTTTTCCACCCTCGAAATCGTTGATGCCAATCGAGAAATTACTTTGAACTCGACGATTATCTAAAATTAAATAAGGGATAGAGTATCTTTTTAGTAACGGCAGTTTTCTTTACTTTCCTCTGTTAAACCACAAATAATCAAGCCATCAACAGACCGACCAATTAGTTCATCAATATAACGTGGCTCAAGGGCAAGATCTTCCCCAGAATTACATAAAAAAGTAATGTATCCAGCTTGGTGTAAATGGTTTTCTAAATTTCTAGCAAATTCAGCGAAAAACGGATTAGTAATTTCTGGAACGATTAAACCAATGGTAAAGCTTTGTGATGAAACAAGGCTACGAGCAGTGTAATTAGGTTTGTAATCAAGTTTTTCAATTGCTTCTAAAACATCATTTTTTGTTTTTTCTGTGATCCGATCAGCTTTTTGATTGACAACCATAGAAACAGTTGCTGTTGAGACTCCTGCTAGTTTGGCTACGTCTTTAATTGTTACTGCCAATTTTGTTCTCTCCTTTGATTTTGAACATTTTTTAATTATCTCATTTTTAACACTTTTTTGCAACTGTGTAAGCGTTAAATAAATATATTTGTTAAACGTTTAATTTGACTGAAGTGGCACTAGCGATAACTCCAGTAAGTTTTTTGGGATATCCGATGGGCAAGCAAAGCGATAATGTCCCAAACAAATGGAAATTAGTTATATTTGGGACACAATTTTTGGAGGAAAAAGCTTTTTCGGAACATTTTGCTTGAAGTCAAGAGATAGTTGTCATTCAATATAAAATGGCAAATATTAACAAAAATTTGGAACTGTCTATTTAAATGCTTGACAATTTAAACGTTTAACTATATAATGGTAAATACAATAAAAGCGTTTCGATTAGAGAGGGTGAAAGAATGATTAAAATGATAGTAGTTGGAAGTTCAGCGATGGATCTAGTTGTAACTGCAAAAAGTCGTCCTAAAAAGGGTGAGACCATTATCGGTGAAGCGTTTAAAACTATCCCTGGTGGAAAAGGAGCTAATCAAGCGGTGGCAGGATCTAGGCTTGGGGCAGATGTGATAATGTTGGGATGTGTTGGTAATGATGGATTTGGCAAGGAAATCCTTGAAAATCTTTCAGCTAACAAAGTTTGTACAGCATTAATGGAGTGTATAGAAGCAGCTCCTAGTGGAACTGCCCATATTACGTTAGCCGAAAATGACAATAGTATAATTGTGGTTAAAGGTGCTAATGAATTTATTACACCAGCTTATATCCAAAAACATGTTAATGAGTTTAAATTTGCTGATATTGTTTTGATCCAGCAAGAAATTCCTGTAGAAACGGTAGATTATGTAGTTGATCTTTGTTATGAATTGGACGTTCCGATCATCTTAAATCCAGCCCCTGCAAGAGGTGTCAAAGAAGAAACCATTCGTAAAGCAACATATTTAACGCCAAATGAGCACGAGGCTAATACTTTGTTCCGTGTGGATGATTACCGGCAAATTCTATCTCAGTACCCAAACAAAGTTTTTGTAACAGAAGGTGAGGGCGGGGTTAGGTATCACGATGGTCAAAAAGAAGTAGTAATAGCTACTTATAAAGTAGATGTCGTTGATACAACAGGTGCTGGTGATACATTTAATGCCGCTTTTGCTGTTGCTCTGGCTAAAGGACAAGTTATTAATAAAAGTCTTAAAATTGCAAATCGTGCAGCTTCTCTATCGATTACAAAGTTTGGGGCGCAAGGCGGAATGCCTACTAGGGAAGAAGTTGAAAGAGAGATGGTGGTGGGATGAAAAGAACTGGGATTTTGAATAGTCATATTTCTAAAATATTAAGTGACTTGGGACATACGGATAAAATTGTTATTGCTGATGCAGGCTTGCCAATTCCAGAAGGAGTGGCAAGAATTGATATTGCTCTAGAAAAAGGAGTACCTAGTTTTTTAGATGTATTGCGTGTTGTGTCAGAGGATATGGTGGTTGAAAAAGTAGTTATTGCCGAGGAAATAAAACAACACAATATTCCTGTTCATCAAGAGCTGAAACAACAATTTACAGGACTAGAGGTAAAGTATGTATGCCATGAAGAGTTTAAGTTATTAACTAAAGATGCGAAGGTTGTTATCCGAACAGGTGAGATAACACCTTATGCAAACTGCATCTTAACCTCAGGTGTTTTTTTCTAAGAAGAATCAAGGGTTTATAGAGATACCCTTATACGAGGAAGTGTTGCTAAATGAAGTCAGCTTTTGTTTTAGGAATTGATATTGGTGGAACCAACGTAAGATTAGGGTTAGTGACTGAGGCGCTTGATTTATCTAATTTCATACAATTGAAAACGGATTCGGTTTTCCAATCTAATTGCCCTATTAATGATTTAGCAAGTATGATTGATAACTTCATTGAAAGATATGCAACAAACATTAATATTACCGCTATTTCAATTGGGTTTCCTTCGACAGTAGATAAAGAGGCTAAAGTCGTTCTCTCAACACCGAATATTCCGACCCTGCAAAATATTCAAGTTGTAGATGAGCTTCATACGAGGTTTAAGCTGCCAATATATATTAGTCGAGACGTCAATTTCTTAATGCTATATGATATTTATCAACAAAAACTGGATACACTAGGTGTGCTGCTAGGATTTTATTTTGGGACAGGAATTGGCAATGCTATTTTTATTGATGGGAAACCACTTAAAGGTAAAAATGGTGTAACAGCAGAACTTGGACATATACCAATGGGGGGGGATACTTCACTATGTCCATGTGGAAGTATCGGATGCTTGGAAAATCATGCATCGGGTAGATATTTGGTGAGTTTGATCCAGAATGAATTCAAAGGAACAAATATCTCCGAAATTTTCACTGTTCACGCCAAACATCCTCAAGTTATAACTTTTATCGAAAATATTGCGATCGCGATCGCCTTAGAAGTTAGCTTACTTGACCCTGAGTACATTATTTTAGGTGGTGGCATTTTGCAAATGAAAGACTTTCCAAAAGACTTACTTGAAGAGCGAATTAAAGATAGAACCAGAAAACCACTCCCTTCTGAGAACCTAGAGATAGTTTATGCTAGTGCTGGGCAAGAGAATGGTGTTATCGGTGCAAGTATTTATGCTTTCGAGCAATTATCACAAGAAAGGATGTGACGATTTGCAGATCAAGATAGAAGGGATTCACAAATCATTTGGACCAAATAAAGTGTTAAGCGGCGTGGATCTGATAATTGATCCTGGGGAAGTTCACGCACTTATGGGTGAAAATGGCGCGGGAAAGTCAACATTAATGAATATTGTCACAGGATCGTTAAAATATGATGAAGGTGTAATTTATATAGATGGCGAACCGAAAACGTTTTCTAGTCCAATTGAAGCGGAACTGGCTGGAATAACCTTTATCCATCAAGAAATGAACACATGGCAAGATATGACCGTAGTCGAAAATTTATTTGTCAATAAAGAACCTAAAACTGCACTGGGTTTTTTAGATACAAAAGCGATGAAACGACGCGCTAGCGAAATTTTTCAGCTATTAGGGGTTGAAATACCACTTGATGCACTAGCAAGAAACCTTTCAGTTGGTAATCAACAAATGGTTGAAATTGCGAAAGCCTTGATGACCGATGCTAAAGTTTTAATCATGGATGAACCAACTGCAGCATTGACAAATAGAGAGACAGCGAAACTATTTGAAGTGATCGAGGATTTAAGAAAAAAGAATGTTGCTATTGTCTATATATCCCACCGGATGGAAGAAATATTTCAAATAAGTGACAAAATTACCGTTATGCGTGATGGAGAAACGATAGATACAAAACCGACAGAAGCAACAAACTTGGATGAGGTCGTTAGAAAACTTGTTGGACGGGAAATTGTCGATTATTATCCTAAGCGGGAGGGGAAAATCTCTGAGAAGACGGTTGTGAAAGTTGAAAAATTGGGGAGAAAGGATGTATTTGAAGATATTTCCTTTGAGTTGAAAGAAAGAGAAGTACTTGGTTTTTTTGGCTTAATGGGTTCAGGTCGTACGGAAGTGATGCGTGCTATTTATGGAATTGATAAATCGGATGAAGGAAAGTGCTATATTAATCAAAAAGAGGTGCGATTAACGCCACAAAATGCTCACAAACACCGCATTGGAATAATTACGGAAAATCGCAAAACAGAAGGGCTTCATCTGGACTTTTCGATTATTGATAATATTGCCTTACCAAATATTAATAATCTAACTAACGGGCTGGTTAGTAAAAAGCAAGAACATGACTATGTTACGGAATTAATTAAAATGTTAACAGTCAAAACTGAGAATCCCACAAATCAAGCAAGTAGTTTGTCTGGTGGGAATCAGCAAAAAGTTGTGCTTGCAAAATGGATCGGTTTAAAGCCAAAGATTTTAATTATGGATGAGCCAACTAGGGGTGTTGATGTTGGCGCCAAGCAAGAAATTTATAAGCTAATTAACAAACTTATTGAAGAGGGGATTAGTATAATCTTGGTTTCAAGTGAGCTCCCTGAGGTGATGGGAATTAGTGATCGAATTATTGTTATGCACGAAGGGAAAATTTCCGGGACAGTACTAGCAAAAGATGCAACAAGTGAACAAATTATGACACTTGCTACGGGAGGTCAGGACAATGTTTAAAGATAAAGTGTTCAATTTATATGGGAAATTTGGTCCAATGATTGGACTTATTGTGTTAATTATTGTGGTTTCTTTTCTAAGTTCCGTATTTTTGACAACTTCAAATTTGACAAATCTTTTACGACAAGTTTCCGTTAATGCGCTAATTGCTTTTGGGATGACGTTTGTCATTCTGCTAGGAGCTATTGATTTATCCGTTGGATCTGTTCTAGCTTTTTCAAGTGCTGTAATGGCAAGCTTAGTTGTGGGTGGTACTAATTATTTTATTGCTCTTATCATTGCCATTTTAGTAGGTGCCGCACTTGGGATGATGAATGGCGCTGTTATTACCTATGGAAAGGTTGCACCATTTATTGTAACACTTGCGACGATGACTGTTTTTAGGGGTGCAACATTTATTTTTACCGATGGTGTACCGATTTCAGGAATTTCACGAGATGGCAATATTTTTCAATTTATTGGTCGGGAGAGCATTCTCGGAATTCCGTTTCCAATTATTATTATGTTGTTGGTTTTTATCTTATTATTCATATTATTGCACAAAACCCCCTTTGGTCGCAAAGTTTATGCAGTAGGAGGGAATGAGAAAGCCGCGAACATTGTCGGTGTTAAAATTTCCCAGATTAAAATCTTAGTCTTTACATTGTCTGGTGCACTTGCGGCTTTAGCGGGTGTTATTATTACCTCTAGGCTTGGATCAGCTCAGCCAAATGCTGGATTGACTTATGAATTAGATGCAATTGCTGCCGTCGTCTTAGGTGGAACAAGTTTATCAGGAGGAAAAGGGAGAATGTTTGGAACTTTTATTGGGGTGCTAATTATTGGGGTTCTCAACAATGGTTTAAACATTTTAGGAGTTTCAACTTTTTATCAAGAAGTGGCAAAAGGCGCTGTTATTTTAGTTGCAGTGTTGTTGGATCGTAAGAATGGTTAAAATTAATAAACTTAAGGAGGTGGTGCATCATGAAATAAGCTTCAACGAGAGTTTAGAATTTATAGGTGTTTCATGTTGTATAAAAAAAATAAAGCGAGGTAGAAAAAATGAAAAAACTTTTAGGACTTTTAGGTATTGCGTTATTGATGTTTGTTATGGTAGCTTGTGATGATGATAATGACACAGGAAATGGTGACAATGGAAATGATAACGCAGATAATGGTACATCAGAGGAAACAGATGGTGATATTGTAATTGGTGTATCATTGTCAACGCTAACTAATCCATTCTTCTTAGATGTTGAAGAAGGAATTAGGGCAGCAGCTGGGGAAAATAATGTAGAAGTGCATGTTGTCGGTGCAGATGATGATGCAGCTGTGCAAAGTGCGGGAATTGATGATTTGCTGCAACTTGACTTAGATCTAATTATTATTAATCCTGTAGATGCGGAAGCTATCGTTACAACTATTGAATATATCAATGATACACATGATATTCCTGTTATTACTTTAGATCGAAGTAGTGATGGTGGTGTGATGGTATCCCATGTTGCTTCTAATAATGTGGCTGGCGGTGTCCAAGCAGCTGAATTTATTGTTGCGAATGTTGGCGAAGGAGCACTTGTAGTTGAATTAGAAGGTCAACCAGGAGCATCGGCAGCAAGAGAGCGTGGAGAAGGTTTTAATAGTGTTGCAGATGATTCTTTAGATGTTGTTGCTCGTCAAACAGCAAACTGGAATCGGGCAGAGGGTCTGAGTGTATTAGAAAGTATTTTACAAGCACATCCTGAGATTGATGCAGTGTTTGCTCATAATGATGAAATGGCTATGGGAGCAATCGAAGCATTAAGAGCTGTTGGGATGCTTGATGATGTTTTAGTTGTTGGATTCGATGGTATTGACGATGCCTTAGACGCGATTGCAGCTGGTGAAATGGCAGCTACAGTGGCGCAACAGCCTGTATTAATGGGAAGAATGGCGTTAGAAGCTGGTGTTGACTATCTTGCAGGAAATCAAGTAGAGAGTTCAATTGATACACCGCTACAATTAATTGTTGACTAATAGTGAAATATTCAATAAGATAAAACAAGGCTCAGATTTTCTTATGAAAGAAGGATCTGAGCCAATTTTTTAAACAAATTTCAAGGAGGTTTAATATGAAGAAAATAATTTGCTCTTCGATGATGTGTGCTGATTTTGGCGCATTAGAATCAGAGGTTAGAGTTTTAGACCAAGCTGGTACAGATGTTTTCCATATTGATATTATGGATGGCATGTTTGTGCCGAATTTTGGCATGGGATTGCAAGATTTTGGGTTGATTCGCAAGAAGACGGAAAAGCTAGTCGATGTTCATTTAATGATTCAAAATCCTGGTCAATATGTGGAGATGTTTGCGGGGATGGGTGCGGATATTATCTATTTTCATCCAGAAGCCGACTTGCATCCGTTGCGAACGATTGACAAAATTAAAAATAAAGGTAAGAAAGCAGGTATTGCCATTAATCCTGGAACTGCAGTTGCAACAATCCAGGAGTTACTCTCAGCAGTAGATTATGTCATGGTGATGACGGTTAATCCCGGATTTGCTGGACAAACTTATATTTATTCGGTAGATGAAAAAATTAAAGAATTAGTGAAACTACAAGGAAAATATGACTACGAGATCTTCGTTGATGGTGCGATTTCACGTGAGCGCAT
>Ga0123355_10022058_pt1 | contig 10202 bp, 9 predicted proteins | sample TergutEmb28metaG_3_FD_89872 | JGI IMG/M metagenome (GOLD analysis project Ga0123355, IMG submission 89872) | Embiratermes neotenicus P1 segment gut microbial communities from Petit-Saut dam, French Guiana - Emb289 P1 | ecosystem: Host-associated > Arthropoda: Insects > Digestive system > Gut ... | reverse complement strand
GACCTTATTAACGGCAATTTTTATGTAAACGGCGAGCCGCTGGACGATGCGTTTTCTCATGAAGTTATATGGTCTACCGGGAATATGCTCTTCCCCGTAGAGGTGGAAGAAGGGCGTGTTTTTGTGCTGGGCGATAACCGCAACGGCAGCAAAGACAGCCGGTACATGACCGTAGGTACAATTTCCGACAGGGATATCCTTGGCAGGGTGCTTGTAAGGATATGGCCGATTGGCGCACTGGGGCAGGTGGAATAATGCAGATACAGTGGTACCCCGGCCATATGACAAAAACCAAGCGGATGCTTGCGTCCCAGCTTGGTGTCGTGGACGTGGTAATAGAACTTTTGGATGCCAGGCTGCCGCTAAGCAGCAAAAACCCGGATATTGATGAGCTTGCCGTAAATAAGCAGCGCTTGCTTGTGCTTAACAAAGCCGACTTGGCCGATAAGGCCGTTACGGCCCAGTGGGAGGCGCATTTTCGCCGGCTGGGCTTTTTTACGTTGGCTTTGGACTCTACGCAGCGGGCCTCTGTTAAGCCGCTGGCTGCCAGGGTACAGGAGATCATGCGCCCTAAAACAGAGAGGATGCTTTCGCGTGGGCGCATTAGCGCGCCCATACGTGCTATGGTTGTGGGCATACCCAATGTGGGCAAGTCTACGTTTATTAACCAGCTTGCGGGGCGGGCCAGTGCGGCAACGGCCGACAGGCCCGGTGTGACCCGTGGGCGGCAGTGGATTAAGGTGCGGGATATGCAGGCCAGGGGCAACGTCCTTGACGCCGCGGATTTTGACTTGATGGACACGCCGGGCGTGCTTTGGCCCAAGTTTGAAGACCCGCAAGTGGGGCTTAGGCTAGCTGTGACCGGTGCTGTCAACGACCTTATTTTGGACAGGATAACGCTGGCCGAGCATCTGATTAACATGCTGCTTGAGATAAACCCGGTGGCCATTGTGGCCAGGTACAGGGTGACTACGGATATGCAGGGTACGGCTAAAACTGCAAGGCAGATTTTAGAGGAAATAGGGGAGTCGCGGGGCTTTAAGATGAAGGGCGGCGTTATTGATTTGGAGCGTGCCGCGGTTACGCTGCTGGATGAGTATCGGGCGGCTAAGCTTGGGCGGATATCGCTTGAAAGCCCGCCGGAGCTGGCCCGATAAACTTTCGAAAATTTTTCGTATGTACGGGACGCATAAACTATGCGTCCTTTTTTTATGCCCGGAGGTTAACAATCGCCCTAAAGCGCGCCATTGAGGTATCCCTGTAAACCGTAAACCTGTTGAGGCGGAATGGGTCGGACGTGCCGGTGATATATCCTGCCTGTATAGTAAAGGCCATAGTGATACCGGCTTCCCTCAGCGCTTCTATTACGGTGTTGTTGTGCTGGCCGTGCGGGTACGCGAATGCCCTGTGGTTGGATACAAACGCGAAGCTTTGCAGGGTGTCTTGTAGTATATTTTCGAAGGTTTCTGTTACTAAAAGCGTGTCGTTGGTGTCGCCTGCCAGGCGGTGCATGTCATGGGTGTGGCTGGCGGTCTCGATAACCTGGCTGGGTGTGCGCAGGGTTATGGCCGCGGCCCTTGTCAGCGAGTCATGGCATATGGGGAGCTGATGCTCCCCCAGCCTTTCGGCGTCGCCGGTTATTGGGAAGATTACGGCCCTCATCCCATACCTTTGCAAAATTGGGTAGGCGTATACATAGTTGGAATAATATCCGTCATCAAACTGTATCATCACACTGCGGGCGGGCAGTGGCCTGCCATGATACAAGAACGCCTCCAGCTCATCAAGGGTAGGGGTGTAGAAGCCGTTGTCCCTTAGGTAGCGCATTTGTGCCGCGAAATTTTCTGTGCTGACGGTCCAGGCATTGCTGCGGAAGCGGATGTTAACCTCGTCTGGCAGGATGTGGTGGTACGTAAGCACCGGGATTTGCCGCGCCGGGGCGGAAGACAGTATGAAGCGGTTGTTTATATAGCCCGCACCTATGCCAAGGTGGTCTGCAAGGAAGCATAGGGATACCATGGTCCTGCCTTGGATTAAGGTTGGTGGTGCCGCTAACTCTACTGCGCGGCCGCTTATCGTGGCTTGGGTGCTGCCTATGGTTATTGCCGCGGTTAGGCTGCCTCGGCGGATGGTGATTTGCTGTGTGTTGCCGTCCCAGGCTGCGGTGCCGCCGGTTTGCTCTATTATTTCGCGCAATGGCAGTAGGTCACCTGTTGCCGGGCCTATGTCTGTGCCGTTTAATATTATTCTGGCTTCGGTTTCGGCAGCTGATGCCAAGGTTGGAGCCAGGGTTATGGCTAGCAGTAGGATTAAAAGATGCAATAATTTTTTCATTTGTGTCCCTCGCTTTCTTCTTGCGGAATGATAGTATACCGGCTCCAAGATTTCAAGGCGGGGTATAGGAATTGTTAATGGATTTGTGGTAAAATGAAAGCACAAAAAACCTGAGGGGTGAACCAATGGTACATTAATCCAATATGCCAATATTAGTAAGCATCAAAGCCATACTTTTACAGGGCTTGTTTCGTGTTGGAATTGGATTAATGAGCGTAGATCACAAGGGGCGTACCATGCCCTCATATTGCGTGCTTATTGTCCTTTTCCGCACAGGAAAGGGATTTTTTATTTTGGAGGAAACTACTATGAGTATGAATATAACCTACAGGCAGTTAGCCACTCATGAAGCGGAGCGCATTGGTGAACTGGTCATATCAAATTTTATCAAAAGGGCATGGCGTGAGGTAAATGGTGTGAAGCAATGGGTTGAAATCAACTGGCTGGATAAAGGTTTGCCTGATGGATATGAGCATCATCTGGCGGCGCTAAAGGCGACATTTACCGGCGGCGGTTTTGTTGTTGGTGCGTTTGACGGCGAAAAGCTAGTCGGGTTTTGCAGCATTAACCGCGAAATCTTTGGCGGCCGTAACAAATATGTGTTGCTGGATCAGATATTTCTTTCTACTGCGTACCGGCGCAAGGGCATAGGCCAGGAACTGTTTTTTATGTGCGCTAAGCAAGCTATGTTATGGGGTGCTGATAAATTTCACATTATCGCCGGTTCGGCAGAAGATACCTTGGCTTTCTACGTAGCGTTAGGGTGCGAAAACGCGAAGGAATTAAATCAGAAGCTATCCGAAGAAGATAAGTATGCTGTCCAGCTGGAATATGATTTTAATACTATGGCCCTGCCCATAAAGTCTGACCGCCTGTGCATAACCAAGTTTTACGAGACAATGGCGGAAAGTACCCATAAAAACTCATTGGATGAGGATAACAGGCGGTTTGTTCCTGATGAGGTATTTGAAACAGTTGCCGAAGCACATGCGGTCATAGATGCAATTGTTTCATTCTATTCGCAAGAGGGCGCGCCTCAAATTTATGCTGTTCATTTAAAAGATGGGCGGCATATAGGCCATGTGCAGGCGGTGCCTTTGCCCGGTGAGCAAGACGCGTGGGAAATTGGGTTTCATATCGCAAAGCCCTATACCGGACAGGGCTGCGCAACCGAAGCGGTGAAAGCCTTTCTGCCTGTAATCATGGAGCATTTGGGGATTACGCAAATTTATGGAATTACCCATGCGGACAATGTTGCTTCGCGCAGAGTTTTGGAGAAATGCGGTTTTGTATTGGAATATGAGGATGCGAGGCGGATAAGGAGCCGGTATAATGGAGACTAAAATTTTATCCGGCGGGAGCATGAATCAAGTAGTAAAAATTGGCGAAAATGTCCACAAAACAACCAAAGGCCACCCCATGGTGCGTGAGTATCTTCTGTACTTGGAAAAAGAAGGCGTAACAGGTGTGCCAAGGTTTTTAGGATTAGATGAGCAGGGGCGTGATATCTTCACATACCTCCCCGGAAAAACCATGGGGCCGGACTACCCAGCCGACCATCCTTGTCTCCATTCGGACGAGGCGATATGCGATATGGCGCGGTTTATGCGTAAGCTGCACGATGCTGCTGTAGGTTTTTTGCCAAGGGCAGTCCAAGGCGGCTGGGCAAACCCGTACTTCCCGGACGGGCCATATGAAACAATTTGTCATGGCGATGCCGCTATATGGAATTTTGTATTTGTTGATAACCGTGTTGCCGGGTTGTTTGATTTTGAGCAAGCGTATCCGGGGACGCGCTATTGGGATTTGGCCAGTACATTGTCTATGGCGGCTTTTCCGTTTTACTTTGATTACGACGCGTCTAAACACGCGGAAAAAGCCAAAAGGCAGATTAACTTATTCTTTGACGCTTATGGTATGCCTTGCCCACCGGACATTATAGACATTGTAATTGACAGGGTTCAAAGGGACTTCTGCGAAGACACGGTGGCCAGAGCCGCCGCGGGTGATAAGGAATGTGCCAAGATGCTAACAAGAGGCGATATAAAGCATTATCAAAAATTTATAGCTCACCTGAAGAAGCACGGGCATGAATGGATGTAAACTATTTGCGTTAAGCCGAAAGAAGGACGAAATGGTAAAGTATTGGGTCAAGAAATTATTATGGATTGTGTTTGCGATAGGCCTGCTGGCGGTTGCGGTAAACATGTTTATGGCGCCGCACAACATCGCGGCCGGCGGGCTTACGGGCCTAGCCATAATTTTAGAATCATGGGCCGGCATAGACCGCGCTATTGTTGTGTATGTGGGCAACGGGATAGTGATAGTGTGCGCGTTCATATTCCTGGGCAAGGAAGTTGGGATTAACACCATGATAGGCGCGGGGCTGCTGCCTGTGGCAATTGACATTGTGCCTCGCATTGACCTGGTAGAGGACAGGATGCTTGCTATGATTGTGGGCAGTGTGATCTTTGGCATTGCGGTGTCTGTCATGTACAAGAATAAGGCGTCCAGCGGAGGGACTGCCGTGCCTCCGCTTATTTTGAAGAAGTATGTAGGGCTTAAGCCGTCTGTCGGGATGTTTGTGACGGATGGTATAGTTGTACTGCTGTCGCTTGCGGTGTTTGATACGGACTCGTTTTTGTTTGCGGTGCTGTCTATTTTTATCACGATGATGGTAATGGGCTATATCGAAAACGGCCTCACGAAGCGGAAGGAGATAAAAATCATCAGTCCGCAGCATGAAGCCATCCTTGACGATATTGTTAAGGTCTTGGGCAAGAGTGTGACTATTTTGCAAACAAAGGGGTCATTTTCCGGGCAGGAAACGCCTATGCTTATGCTGCTTATAGACGCAAGCGATTACAGGACGTTGATTGAAATTGTGGACAAGTATGATAAAACCGCCTTCTTGGTGACTACTGTGGTCACGGATGTGCATGGGCGCGGGTTTACCTATGGGTCGGGGAGTGTGTAAGATAGCGCAGTTTAACAAATCAAAGGAAGCAATACGACCGTGGCATTTTGTCACGGTTTTTTTGTTTGCAAAATTTTTATTGCAAATCGTACAAAAACATGATATGGTCCGATTATTGGTATTCCGAATGGGGGTATGTTTATGTCATTAAAGCACGGGCTTCTTGGACTGCTTAGCCTAGAGCCACATACAGGTTACGAGCTGGACAAAGAATTTAGAGAAACAATGAAATATATTTGGCAAGCGAAAAATAGCCAAATATATAACGAGCTGGACAGAATGGAGCAAAAAGGCTGGCTTGTTAGCGAACGCATAGTACAAGATGAAAAGCCAAACAAGCGGGTCTACTCCATCACCGAAAGCGGAAAGGTCGAATTGCTTAATTGGCTATCTGCACCCGAAGACGATGTGAAAAATGCCCTGTCTCAAAAAAATGCGTTCCTATTAAGAGTTCTTTTTGCAGGAAATACGAGCAAGGAGGCGGCATTAAAACTGCTAAGCTCCTTCCGTGACATATGTCTTTTGCGAAAAACTGAACAGGAGGGTATAAGAGCGGCAATTGCCCGAGATGAGCCAGACTACAACAGTGAGATGACTATGTATTGGAATCTTGTTGCGCTGCATGGCGAAATAGCAAACCAAGCAAGACTTGAATGGGTAGAAAAAGCAATTGAAATACTTGAAAACAAGGAGTGAGAGTATGTATCTGCTTATTTTAATTTTGCTAATAGGCGTTGGATTAATAAACCCAATAATTGAGTTGGTTAAAAAAATAAGAAAAGTACCAGTCCCACAATCGACAGAGCAAACAAAAATCAAAGGTTATATTATCAATTTTGCTTGGAGTCTTGGACTAATATTGTTATTTTCAATGCTTTGTATATTCGCTGGCATAAATTTTTACGATATTGGGCTTCGGGAAATAAGCCAAAACCAAAACATATGGTTTACAGCCATTCTCCTAGTAATATATGTGTTGTTTATGATTTTTGCGGTGTATTCTATGCTTACCTACCTATTTAATCCGAGTGTTAGAAGAAAAGAAAATGAAGAATATAAAAACAAATGGGAACAAGAATCGTTACCTCGAAGCAGAAAAGAAAAAATTTATTGGCTGTTTACTTCATTAGGCACTTCAATTTGTGATGAATTTGTTTTCCGCGGTGTTCTGTTTTTTCTCTTGCAAACTGTTTTCCCTAATATACCAATGCTGGTTTTATTGGCAGCAACTTCTATTTTGTGCGGAATTAGACACGCCAATCAAGGATTTAAAGGTATTGCCGGCAACGCATATGGCGGAGCTTTGCTGGGGTCTTTATTTTTAGTTACAGGTAGTTTAATCCCCGGTATGATTTTGCGTTTTAGCGGGGCTGTTTCTCGCGCATTTCCGCTTACCAGTCGTCATCCGGATATTATGCCCGAAATAGAAGAACAGAATATTGTTGAATGTACAGAAATTATCGAAGGAGATGAATATGTAAGAAAAGAAATTGATTGGAATGAAAAAGTCGCAAAAATTGCACTGTATAGTTTTACAATTTTTGTCACGGTTATATGCTTGATATTGCTTCACCTAAGCTCATCTGAATCTGTAATTTCCGTTTTTGTTAATATGCTTGGCAGGTTCCGCCTGGTTCATATACTTGTCATAATAGCGGCTGTCATTATTAATTTTGCTTGTATTGGTGTTCACGAAGTTTTACATGCTATCTTTTTTGCCCCGTTTCAGAAGAATGGTTTTAAGTCCATAAAAATTGGCAGCAATCAAATAGCGTATTTTTGTGAAACCAAAGAACCTATTAAGGTAAAGCAGTATATTATCGGCTTGGTTGCACCAACTATCATAATGGGTGTAATCCCTGTAATTATAGCCATTGCAACCGGTAATATATATTTATTACTTTTCGGTTGGTGGATGACAGTTGGTGGGAATGGTGATTTTATGATTCTAGTAAACGTATTAAAGTATGATAAAGATACATGGCTTCTTGTAGCCGCATCAGAAGAAGAAATATATTATTACCAGGCCAAATCACCGGCTTTGCGAGCGTAGCGGTGGCAGTATCGTTAAGCATTTTTATGAAAATTTATACACTATCCTTGTCGTTGCAAGGGGCAAAGCGACGAAGCAATCCAAGCTTGGATTGCTTCGCTACGCTCGCAAAGACGGCGACTTGCATATTTATTCAGTTCATCTGCTTAACGAGACAGCATCTGATGCAAAAGTGAGCCGTTCAGTTTTGTCAATTTGGTGAAAACCATAAAAGTAACACCCTTTTTGTATCAGAACAACCGATGCTCGTCACGCAATCTCCCGTCACACCTTAAAAAGTAAACCTAAACTCCTCCGTAACAGTAACAAGCCGCCCGTCTTGTATCCGCAGGAAAAGTATAACCCCACGCCAACGGCACTCACATGTGCGCAGCAGAAATTCCTCCGGCGTCATTACAAGACTGGGGTCGTGGAAGCAGTGCAGGCGGTTTTGCGCGCCCAGGTGTTCCAAAAACTCGTTAACGTCTTGCGTGTGGTACCGCCTGAACATGTCATCATATTGCAGGAAGCGCAGGGCCGCGTCTGTTAATATAAATTCCTCATTACCGGTTAGGTCAAAAACTCTAACTGTCTCGTTTTCCAGCCGCCTTGTTACATGCCCGCTTGGGAAGATGTAGTACCGCCGCCTTAGCTCCCACAATCCACCGCCAAAAGTACCATCGTCACGGTAGTAGCCGCTGTCTTGCCGCACAAAGCCACTTGGGAAAACTTGCTCTACGCCGTTTTCGTCTGTGTCAACATACTGCGGAATACTGGTCCCTGGCGGGTCTACTCCAAAGAAATAATCCTCGAAGAAGCCGTACTCGTATAGCTTTTGCCGCGCCTCTTCGCCATCGTCCTCATTGCCAAAGACATTGATATTTTCGCCGCGATGCTGGAAGTTATTGTCCTGTACATACAGCCGTGCCTCGTTAAAATACAGCCGCCCTTCGTGTATCACTGCCCAGCCCACTATGTCATAATCGTATGGTGTTAGCGGCATATTATCAGTAAACCTGCGGGGCATCGGCTCTAAGAAATCCCTATGCACTGCCGGTACATAGTACACTTGATGCGGGATGTCCCCTGTACCGCCCATGTCAAACCACGGCGCGCCCAGCAAGAACCGGTAAACCGGCATTAGCATGGCATTATGCGCCGCTGTAATGTACACAAGCTCAACCGAGGCTGCCTCTGCAAAGGCGCTGCCGGGCCACCTGCTTGTTGCAAGGCCCGGTATGAAATACCCGTCCAGCAGCATTTGCCGTGCTTCTTCCGGGGTGATAATGGGATAGTATCCTTCTAAAAATGCTTCCATATGGGTTGCTGGCGCAAGCGGGATTTGGATAGCCGCAACACCACCCGTATCCGAGGGGATAAATTCGACCCAATTAAAATTGAAGTTGAGAATTGATTCCTCCGGCGTGCCACTGGAGTCGAAAATCCTGTGGCCGTGTTCTTCAAAGGATTGCGGCTCGCCAATATAGTTGAAGTCACGGAGTATGCGCGTGGCGTTACGCAGGGTTGTTGGTGCCGTCATAGGGATAATATCCGCAAACCTTGACATAAGATACCCTATAGCCGCTTCGCGCTGGCTGTCCGTTGCATCGTGGGCCAGAGACGCCCCTGCCGGCAGCTGCATATTTATTTCTGCTGTAAGTACCAGCGCCAATTCCAGCGTGTACATAATCGAAAACTGCCGGCCTTGGCCAATATTGGCAGGGATACCCGTAGCCGCAGCTATGCCTTCGGCAAGCCGTGTCACTTCCCGGCGGAATACTGTCATATCATCGTCGTTAAGATTAAGCGGGATATCTTCCAAAGCCTGTGGGATTGGGTCTAAGTTAATCGCGTTGCTTCTAAATACCGGCAGCACATCAATTTCGCGGCCAACAGTATGCCATGGGTTGGCTGGGGTGATATATCTCTGGCCGGGCGGGAGGCTAACTGTAGGTGAATGCACCTGTGGCAGCAGCAAAACCCTGCCAGGGATTCTATCCGGGCCGAGATTCGGCTCATAGCCGTTGCCCCCAAGGAAAAACGCAATCGTCACTACCAACGAAACAGCCACGGCACCTACAAAAAGCGCCGCCACATTGCCCAAACGCAGCCAGGTCCTTCGTGCTGTACGCCTTGCCGATTTTACCGAAAGGGCTTTTTCAAGGATGCTGTCGTCTACATGCTCGATAAGATGCAGCAATTGTTCGCTTTTTTTCATATATTAATGCCCTCCTGCTTCAAATGGATTTTTAGTTTGTTGCGCGCCCTAAACAGCATGGATTTTATCTTGCTTTCGCTTACGCCAAGGAGGCGGCTTATTTCCTGGATGCTGTCCCCTGCAAAATAGCGCCGTACAAATGCCGCTTGGGCGGTATCACCCAGCGTATGCAAGCAGTCATTGATTGCGCTTACGGTTTGGGTGTAATTAAGCCGCTCGTCTGCCGTTTCTGGCGTGAAGATATCGTCCAGTTCGCTTAGCATAAGCGCTACTTGGCCGCTTCCGCGTTTAGCCGCACCGGCCGTCCGCCAGCGCTTGAGTGAGAAATTGCGCGCGATTTTTGCCAGATACGCGCCAAAAAATTCCGGCCTCTTGGGCGGTATGGCTTCCCATGCGCTTAGTAGGGTATCGTTTACGCATTCCTCTGCGTCTTGGTTGGAATGCAGTATGTTGCGGGCTACCCGGTACAGGTTGCGCCCGTACTTTTCCATGGTTTTGTCCAGAGCCGCCTCCGAACGCTGCCAGAAAAGGTTTAAGATTTTTTCGTCGTCTATGTTAATCACCTCTGTTTTGGTTATATATAGCTTAATCCAAAAAAAGCTGGGGTGGTTGCACTGTGTTTAAATTATAAACAAAAAATT
>Ga0123355_10022057_pt1 | contig 10203 bp, 9 predicted proteins | sample TergutEmb28metaG_3_FD_89872 | JGI IMG/M metagenome (GOLD analysis project Ga0123355, IMG submission 89872) | Embiratermes neotenicus P1 segment gut microbial communities from Petit-Saut dam, French Guiana - Emb289 P1 | ecosystem: Host-associated > Arthropoda: Insects > Digestive system > Gut ... | reverse complement strand
CCACAAGTCGCTTCGCATGCGGAAGACAGAGCCTAAATCTTTGGCAAGTTCACGGAAGTCTACCCTGCCGTCGGCAGTGTAGTAGAAGTTGATGCGGGTTTGGTCAAACAGCAAATGAACGTCAACAAGTTTCATTTGCAAGCCGTGTTTTTTTACCTTTTCGATAAATATTGGCTTAGCTTCTTCTTCGCGCACGCGGTTGGCGGCTTCTTGTTCGAAATCGGCTTCGGTTGCTTTGCGCACAATGGGTTTAAGCGGTTGGGTAAGCATACCGGAATCAATGAAACGATTAGCGAAAGCCACGCGACCCATATCAATTCCGCGTTCAGTTTCGACCAAAACATTATCGCCGATAGCAAGCTCTGTTTTGTTGGGGTTGAAGTAGTAGACCCTGCCAACACGTTCAAACCGCACGCCAATAATTTCGACCTGTTCGCCGATTTTTGTTTTTTCTTTGGTATGCTTTTCTTTTGCGGGTTTGTCGTGTTTGGGCTTGTCGTTTGAATGCTTCTCGTTTGTGTGCTTGTCTGTCATATTTATCTCCTGTTTGTGTTCAAGTTTTCCCAAAAGTCAAAGAGCATTACTTCCATGTTCAGCAGTAAATTTGTGTTGCTCTTTAGCCGCAGGCTTGCGTTGAATATAGCATCTACTCGGCTTACGGGATTTATGTTATGCTTGCTTGAAATGCTGGAAATCGTTTCTATGATGTTTTTTTGCGCAACATGTTTTGTTGCTTTGTAAGTAGCTATGTCGCGGTAAAATAGCGTAAAAACTTCAAGCAAGGTGGGGATGTCGTTTTTGTTGTCGGATAATTTGAGTGCGATGTTTAACAGCATGAATAAATCGTTAGAGTGTATAGCGTTTTCTATTTGTATAAGCATATCAACCGTCATTGCATGAAGTGTGGCGAATTCGGCTTCTGCCAAGCGTTCGCTGATGGAAACATCTAATGGCAGAGGTGGGATTTTGACTGTAGTACACCGAGATAAAACCGTGGGTAAAAGACCGGCTGCGCTTTCTGTTAAAAGCAAGAAAACGCCGTATGGCGGCGGCTCCTCTAATGTTTTAAGCAGTGCGTTTTGCGCTGCGGGGGTTAAAAGGGTAGCGTTTGTGATGATGTATATTTTGTGGTTGGAGCTATAAGGTTTTATGCCCGCAGGGATTACAACCTGCGAGCGGATGTCTTCAACGCCGATGGATTTAGTTTTCGCGGGTGAAATATAGATTATATCAGGGTGGTTGCCGGAAGCAAACGTTTTGCACGAGACACAGCTGCAAGTGTTGGCAGGGTGGCTTTCGGCAATGTCAGTTTCTTTGCATTGAAGCTTTTTTGCGAAAGCATTGGCTTGTTTTAGTGCCTCGCTTTTTTGCCCTTCGACGATATATGCGTGGGTATGCTTTGTGCTGAAAAGAGGGATATTCATTCTTGCATTCATATCATCAAATCCATTTTATACTTTCTTGAATTCTTCAATGTTTAGTAAGAAGATTGTTGCGCCGCCAACGGTTACTTCTACAGGGTATGGCGAGAAGCTTTCACCTGCGCTGATTTGTGAAATATTAGCAGGGGTGAGCTGTTTGCGGGGGCTGCAGTTCCTTTCGATAATGCTGATTAGTTCATCCACGCGAGAATCGTCTACCCCGCTTATAAGCGTAGTTTGACCGGAGCGCAAGAACCCACCTGTTGAAGCCATTTTTGTAACCCAAAAACCTGCTTCGGCTAATTCATCGGTAACTCTGTAAGAATCTTCATCTTGCATTATAGCCATTAAAAGTTTCATGCAAAAACCTCACTTTAATATCTGTTTGTATATTTGTATATTGGATGCCTCTTAATGGGAGATTATATCATACTTTGAAACTGTTTAGCAAGGGGACTACACGTTAAATCTAAACAAAATAACATCCCCGTCTTGTACGATGTATTCTTTGCCTTCGAGGCGGACTTTGCCTGCATCTTTGGCGTTGGAGTAGCTGCCGGCTGTCATTAAGTCGTTGAAGTTAACCACTTCGGCGCGGATGAATCCGCGTTCAAGGTCGGAATGAATTTTGCCGGCGGCTTGTGGTGCTTTTGTACCGATAGGTATTGTCCATGCGCGGACTTCTTTTTCACCCGCGGTAAGGAAAGACATTAGACCAAGCAGGGTGTAACCTGCGTTGATAATTTTGGCAAGCCCTGTATCTGTAACACCGAGTTCTGCAAGGAATTCGGTTTTCTCTGCGTCCTCAAGGTCGGAGAGGTCTTCTTCCAGTTTTGCGCATACAGAAAAACAGGTTGAGCTGTTAGCTTTTGCGTATTCTTCAACCTTTTTGGCTTGGGCGCAGGTGTCTAACTTGTCTTCTGCTACGTTTGCGGCGTAGATAACGGGTTTGTATGAAAGCAGGGTGAAGTGATGAACCACTGCAGCCTCATCCTTGTCAAACTCTAATGTTCGTGCAGGGATGCCGTCTTCAAGGGCTTTCATAATGCGTTCAATGAGCTTTAGCTCGGGCAGGACGGATTTATCTGCCTTGGCTTCTTTTGTGCGTTTTGCGTGGCGGCGTTCTAATACTTCAAGGTCGGCAAAAACCAGCTCTAACTCTATAGTTTCGATATCACGAAGGGGGTTAATGTCTTCATAGGCGTGTTGAACGTTATCATCCTCAAAACAGCGAACTACGTGGATGATGGCATCAACTTCACGAATGGAGGCTAAGAATTTGTTGCCTAAGCCTTCACCTTTGCTGGAACCGCTGACAAGCCCGGCTATATCTACAAATTCGATAGCCGCGCTGACAACGCTTTTTGCTTTGTACATTGCTTCAAGCGGGGCGAGACGTTCATCGGGAACGGCTGCTACGCCAACGTTTGAACCTGTGGTGCTGAACGGGTAATTAGTTGCTTTTACGCCGTTTTTTGTTATTGAATTAAACAGAGAGCTTTTGCCTACATTGGGCAGCCCAACTATGCCAAGTTTCATCTTTCAGTAAACCACCTTGCTATCTTTTTTTAGAAAAACAACTTCCTATGAATGCACCGATAATAAAAGCCGCAAAAAGAATTGCAATGTAAATGATGCTCTCTTTGAATTCTTCTTTTTGGCGCAACTCTTCCATCTTTAATGGTAACGCCACTTCTTTTTGTTTAACACGAAAATGCTTGCGTGCGAATTTTGACATGATAGCTCCACCTTTCTTTAATCTAATAGTAAATTTTAGTATATCATAACATTGCAAATAATAACAGCCTTTTTTGAAAGACTATTGATATAACTATTTATGAGGTGATGATATTGAGGAAAGTTATTGGATTGTTTTGTGTGGTGGTGCTATTATGTGCTGTTGGGTGTGGCACTGCGGAAAGCATAACAAATAGTGCTGAACAAGCTGCAAGCGAGGCAAGCAGCAGAATGCAGATTATTACGAACAATGGGAAAGAGAAGGTCTTTCGAGATATTCCTAAGCCATGGAATATTGAGGAAATGATTGAAGCGATTGATGGGGTCGAATATGCAAGTGTTGTGATTAGCGGGGGTAAAGCTGTTGTTTCTGTTGAGCTAAGTGGTGAACTGGAAAAAGAAGGGTTACTTGAATTTAAGAAGATGGTGGAGAGGAAAGTAAAGCAAATAGATAGCAGTATAACGAAGGTGGTTGTGAATAGCTGCCCGGGGTTGGTGCCTCTTTGTGAGATGTTGTAGCTTAACTGACAAATAGCAGGTAGTACCCTATTGCAACAATTACAGAGGGTAGGAAGTTTGCTACCCTTATTTTTGTGTCCATGACCATGTTTACGCCGATGGCTAAAATCATTATGCCGCCTACAGCGGAGATTTGGGTGATTAGGGAATCTGTCATTATATGTTGCATGTGGCTTGCGAAGAACTCTAAGAAGCCTTGGTAGAGTAGAACTGCGACGGCGGAGAAAAGGACGCCGTAACCGAAGAGAGAGGCGAATATCATTGCGCTTGCGCCGTCTATGATGGATTTGGTGAAGATGATGTTGTAGTCGTTATTTATACCGGCTTCGAGAGAGCCTACTATGGCCATTGCGCCTACGCAAAAAAGCAGGGTGGCAACAACGAAACCTTCGGCGAAGGTGTTGGGGGTGTTAGGGTTGTTTTGTTTAGCGAACTTGTTTTTGAGATTTTCGCCGAGGCGTTCGAGTAGGTTGTGCAGGTTGATGAGTTCGCCTGCGAAGGTGCCGAGAGCGAGGGATGAAACAAGCAGCATAATATCGCCGTTGAGTGCGCCGGATATGCCTATTATGGCAACGCAAAGCCCGATGGCTTTCATTACGTTTGCCATTGCGTTTTTTGAAATTCTGCCTTTAAGCAACAAGCCAACAACGCCGCCAACCAAAATGGCGGCGGCGTTAACTAATGCTCCTAACGGCACAATCACGCTTGCTTCCTATAGAACAAAATCCCTAAGGTGTTCGGACCGCAGTGGCACGAAACAGTGCTGCCGGCGGTTGTGATGTGGATTTCGTCGAAGTTCATGATTTCAGCAACTTGAGCTTTTACAGCTTCGGCAAGGGCTAAGTTGTTATTGTCGAGGGTGTGGGTTATGAATAAGCGGCGAGTGTCGATAGTGGATTTATCGGCAAGTTTGTCGTTAACATAATCGCCAAGGGCTTTGCTTAGCTTGCCGCGGTATTTTTTGCCGGGACCCATTTTCCCGTCTTTAACGCCAATGCAGGGCTTTAGGCTTAGCATACTTGCTGCAAATTTTTGTATGCCGGTGCAACGCCCGCCTTTGTGCAGGTAAGTTAAAGTATCGATAACAAAGCTGGCATCGACAAGAGGTATGCGGCGTTTGATTTCTTCGTGAATGGCTTTAGCATCCATGCTTTTTTCCGCCATTTCTGCGGCATCGAGAACCAAGTGTCCCATGCCGGTGGAAAGGTTGCGGGAGTCTACAAGATACACGTTATCGTAATCTTCGGCGGCAACTAATGCGTTTTGCATACATGCCGACATTTCAGCACTGATGATGAAGTGGATTATTGCATCGCAGTTTTGCAGTTCTTCATCCCAAATTTCTTTGTATTCTACTGAATTAATTGCCGAAGTGCGGCACATGCCTGCGCCGCTTTCGAAGTAAGCAAAAATTTCCTTGGGGGTGATTTCTACCCCGTCTTTCAACGATTCGTCACCCTTAGAGATGCTGAGCGGCACAATGCGGATATTGTGCCGGGCAACAAGCTCTTTTGATAAATCGCAGGTGCTGTCTGAAATGATTTTGATTTTCATACATAATCCCCCCGTATTCATATTATTCCGATGCTTTAGTGGCGGCAGAAAGACCGTCGTCTTCGGCATCAAGGTCTTCTTTAGTGATGTCTTTGTTTCTGTGGAACATGTCATACAAGACGGGTACAACAAACAGTGTCATGACAGTGGCATAGAATAGACCGCCTATTGTTGCTACAGCCATGGGCTGCATCATTTCCATACCTTCGCCGAAACCAAGGGCGATAACGCTCATAGCGGCGATGGTGGAAATGGCAGTCATAATAATGGGGCGGATGCGCTTTCTGCCTGCATCTATGATGGCATCTTTTTTGGATAACCCTTCCCAGCGCATCTGGTTAACACGGCTGATAAGCACGATACCGTTATTAACGGCAACGCCGGAAAGCAGTATTAAACCGATGATAGCAACGATTGAAAGTGACATACCGGTAACGAAAAGCGCAAGGAAACCACCTGTGAATGCAAGCGGGATGGTGAACATGATGATAAATGGTGAAAGCAGTGATTGGAACTGCGCTACCATTATGAGGTAGGTGAACAGTACGCCGAGTGCAAGCATTAGCATCAAATCGCCCATGGCATCGGCAAGGGCTTCAGCTTCACCGCCTACAATAATACGTGTGCTGCCAATGGGTTCGAAATCTGCGAGCAAGCGTTCGATTTCAGCGTTTACATGGGCAGTGTTGTAGCCGTCAAGCACTTCTGCGGTAATAACGGTGAAGCGGTTGCGGTTAATGCGGTTGATAGAGGTAAAGCCGAAACTTTCGTATATATCTGCAATATCCGTAAGGTTAATGTAACCGGCTTGCGTATTAAGCTGAAGGTTGGCGATGCCGTCCCAATCGGGTGCGATAAAACCGGAATCTGAAACTATTACTTGGTAGCGCCTGCCATCAAGCGTCATGTGGGTGGAGCTTTCGGGGGCTGTCATAGAATTCATTGCGGCTAAGAATATTTGTGCGGTGGTTAAGCCGTTAGCCATAGCCATATCACGGTTTACGCTGACGCGCATTTCGGGTGCGCCGTGTTCCTCAACGTCTGTAACGTTGAAAGTGCCTTCTACTGAATTGATGAGAGCGGCTACTTGTATAGCGGTATCGCGGATGTCATCAAGTTCTGAGCCCTCGATACGGATGGATATTTGGTCGCCTACCATCATGGCTGTCATATCTGCGCCGCCGCCTATTTCTGCTTCAAGTTCAAATTCGTCCATTATATCACGCATTAAGGCTACAACTTCACTTGTAGGGGTAGATGCGTTATCCTCCATAAGAACATAGATGCTTATGGTTGTGCCGCCGCCCATCATAGCACCCATGTCTCCAAAGCCCATGCTGGCGGCCATCATACCCATCATTCCGCCGCCACCAACGCTGGTGCCAACGGTTTCGACACCGCCTATTGCGCGGATGCGTTCATCAACCTGTATTGCTACTGCAACGGTATCTTCGAAGGTAGAGCCTTCGGGCATGTTGGCTGTAGCTTCAATTTGCCCTGTATCCATATTGGGGAACAGAATCATTCCGCGTTGATTGATAGCCCAAAAACTAAGAATAAATGCAGCTATACTTGCGCCCAAAACAAGCCACTTGAAGCGAAGTGAGAAGCGCAAAGCTTTTTCGTAACCGTTTACAAATTTGGCGAAGAATCGACCCTCTTGGTCCTTCTTCACATTTTTGAGCATAATGGAAGAAGCGGCGGGAACAACGGTTAAAGCAATGATTAAACTGGCAATAAGTGCGTAGGCTATGGTTAAACCAAAGTCTTGGAAAATTTGGCGTGTCATTCCACCTGTAAAAACTATTGGAGCAAACAATGCTGCTGTTGAAAGTGTAGCAGCGAATATAGCGCCGGAAACCTGCTTCGCGCCGGAAACAGCAGCGCGGGCAACGCTTCTGTCTGTAGAAGCCCGCATACGGTAAATATTCTCGATAACAACAATCGAGTTATCTACTAACATACCCACGGCAAGTGCCAATGCCCCCATTGATACCATATTCAAGCTTACGCCCGAGAAGTACATTAAAGTGAATGCGAGCATGATACTAACAGGTATTGAAACTGCTACGATAAGGGTAGGGCGGATATCACGCAGGAACAAGAGCAGGATGATTATTGCAAGTATACCGCCGATGATAAGGTTTTGGCTAACGCTGCCTATAACAACGCCAATCATTTCGCCTTGGTCCATCAAAATAGCGTAACCAAGACCGGTGTTGTCGTTAACCAACCCGTCCAACCTTGCACGCACAGAGTTTGCAACGTCTGCCGTGGGATATTCACTTTGGCGCTGAATGCTTAGCATAATTGCGGGGTTGCCGTTAACACGGGTGAAAGAGCGGTCGCTGTCGTCTGATGTGTAAACGTTTGCCACATCTGAAAGACGTATTGGCTGCATACCGGAAAGCCCCATAGCAGCAGGGTCAAACAAGAGCATGTTTTTAATATCGTATACACTGTTAAAAGTATCACCAATACGCACCATGTATTCTGTGTCGCCGTGAGTTATCATACCTGCGGGCATAGAAAAGTTTTGTGCGGTAAGCAGCATTGAAATCATATCAACGGTTAGCATTTCAGCGGGGATACCGATTGCGGGGGTCTCAGTGTTACCCACGCCCATTGCCGCCGTAACATCTGCAATTACGGTCTCGGTAATATAGGGCATTTCTGCTTGCAGTTGTGCGTTTGCTAACTCAAGGGTAAGACCTTCAGCCAAAAGCTCAGCCATTCGTGCACCGCTTGCTGCTTCAACTGCAGATACAATTGCAATTTCTACATACCCTGCCATTAAATCTGTCATATCAGAAAACGCAGCTACCATCGATTGATTTACAGCATCAATGCGTTCTTGTTCGATAACAATATTAAGCTGGTTGTTAACCAAGCCGGACAAACCAACCACGGCAACGCCGGGTACGCCTTCCAATGCGGGTGCAATAACCTCGCGAGTGAAGTCTGAAAGGTAAACAATATCAGTATCAGCCATGTAGATATTTGCCATCATTATGGGCATCATTTCCGGGTTCATGCGAATGGTCATTGGGCGAGAAGCATCATCGGGTAGAGTTATCATGTCCAAGGCTTCTCGTATTTCCAGTGAGGCTGAATCCATGTTTGTAGATTCGGTAAACTCAAGAATGATAATTGAAACATGTTCACTTGAAATGGATTGTACGTTGCGAATGCCGCTAAGTGTGCTTAGCCGCGTTTCAAGTGGGATGGAGATGTCACGCTCTACCTGCTCAGGTGTTGAGCCTATGTGTGTTGTGAATATTGCTGTAAATGGCAAATCTATTGACGGCATAAGGTCGGTCGATGTGTTCATAAATGAAACAACACCCAAAACAACCACGAGGATAATGCCTACTAAAACGGTAAATGGCTTGCGAACGCTAAATTTTTCTAACATGATTTTCTCCTTCAGAAAATGATTATGATGTTGTATGAAGACAGCCGTTTCGAATGCAACCTTATTATTATATATATGCGTTGATACAAAAGCAAGAAAAATATCTTGATATTTTCGGAAAAGGCTGGTAGAATGTAAAAAGCATTTCATATTTTTGTAATAACTTGTTAATAGTGGTTTGCTGCACGGCTTGGAATGTGCGGTGTTGCGAACCCAACACACTTTCAATTTTTCGCAGGAAAAGTAAAAGTGTTATAATATACGAAGCAGGCTACGGAAAGTTTGCATCGTTGTAGGAGAAAAGTATGAACAAGAAAGCACAAAAAGGGACAGACTCGGTAAATAAACGCACAATTATTTATTTAGTATGCGGGGTACTGGTTGCAGCTGCGGTATTTACAGCCGCGCTTGTTTTAGCGTTGGATTCGGAAGACACGCCTGTAAGTGCAACGACAGAACCGGAACTGGATGTAATGTTAGGAAGTGCCGGATTAACGGATAGTATGCTGCGTGAAATGGCGCTTGGTAACGACTTTCACCCCGAGACACGACTTTTGAATATAAGAGACAACCAAATATCAGACTTGACTATGTTAGCCGGTCTTGTTCATTTGGAGTACCTAGATATTAGTTTCAATCTTTGGCGCAATGTTACACAGCTATCGCCTTTTATATATTTGGAAACACTGATTGCGAGCCGGAACCAAGTTGTGCGTCTTGACAGTTTTCCTTATCTGCCGTACCTTTCGCGCTTGGATTTGATGCACAATGGTATTGGTGATGTTTCGCCGCTTGCACAGCTTACTAATTTGACATCGCTTGAATTAAGCCAAAACAGAGTTACGGATATATCGCCGCTGATAGGGTTGACTAATTTAACGCTTCTTAGCTTGGCGGGCAACGAAATTTCAGATGTTTCAGCCCTTGCTGCGTTAACGCGGCTTACGCATCTTGACTTGTCGTTTAACGATATTTCTGACATTTCGGCACTGGCTGTGCTTACAGAACTTAGCTCGCTAAACTTGCGCCATAATCCGAATCTTTCACACGAGGCAATACACGAACTGCAAGGTGTTTTGTACAATACAAATATTCAATATTCGACTATTGATGAGATAGAACGCCGCGCGGACTTTAGCAACAGGGGTATGTTTGATAATGAGCTAAACACCCTTGTTACAATGGGGTTAAGTGATGTATCCGCTATAGAACGGATTGAACCTAATGTGCGGCACTTGAACTTGTCGAACAACAATATTGTGCTGGCAGGGCTTTTGGGGCATCCGCGTGATGGGTTGCTGGAGCTTGTTTGGCTGGACTTGTCTGGCAACGATATTGAAAATGTGGGTCAGCTGGCTAATCTTGTTAATCTTGAATTTCTTGATTTGCGCAACAACCCGAGGTTAACCCAAGAGGCTGTTGATGCGCTGCGTGCAGAACTTCCTGATACTGAAATATTGTTTTAACGAAAAAGAGTGATACTATGCCTTATCCCAACGATATATTAATTCGTGCGGAAAAGCCCGCACGGTACACAGGCGGCGAAATTAACAGCGT
>Ga0123355_10022055_pt1 | contig 10203 bp, 9 predicted proteins | sample TergutEmb28metaG_3_FD_89872 | JGI IMG/M metagenome (GOLD analysis project Ga0123355, IMG submission 89872) | Embiratermes neotenicus P1 segment gut microbial communities from Petit-Saut dam, French Guiana - Emb289 P1 | ecosystem: Host-associated > Arthropoda: Insects > Digestive system > Gut ... | reverse complement strand
CTCTATGCAGTGAGCCCCGGCGGTACCACGGTGACCAAGGTGCCCCTGACGGTCTCGCTGCCCGGCGGCAGGACCTCGACCGATGATGGCGCGAGCCCGACCGGGCAAGTGTTCAACCCGACCACGGGTTTCACGCTGACCTCAGGGTCAGTCAGTGCTCCTGCCACGTTCATTTTCGACTCCGAGGCAGGCCAGATTACCGGCTGGAGTGGGAAGACGGGGGCTGTGATCGAATTCAGTTCGCCGACCGCCGTTTACAAGGGCCTTGCCATCGCTACCACGGATGCGGGCACGTTCCTGTATGCGTCAAACTTCCACGACGGGACCGTTGACGTATTCAACAGCAGCTTCCAGCAAGTGCACCTGCTCGGCGACTTCCGTGATCCTTCCATTCCCGCGAACTACGCACCGTTCGGTATCCAGGAAATCGACGGGCTGCTTTACGTAACCTACGCTAAACAGGACGCGGCGAAGCACGACGACGTGGCCGGTCCCGGTCGCGGATTCATCGACATCTTCACGACAGACGGGCTCCTTGTAAGGCGCCTGGCATCCCACGGACTCCTCAACGCCCCCTGGGGGCTAGTCCGTGCCCCGGCTGGTTTCGGCCCCTTCGCGGGAAAGCTCCTGGTCGGAAACTTCGGCAACGGCCGCATCAACGTGTTCGACCAGTTCTCCGGCCACTTCTTCGGCCAGCTGCGCAACGAGAATAGTCAGCCCATCACCATCGACGACCTGTGGGGCCTGGACTTCGGCACCGCGACAACGGGTGGCACAACCACTCTGTTGTTCAGCGCCGGAATCAACGACGAGCAAGACGGACTCGTCGGCTCGATCAACGCACTTCCGTAACGGAACACCGGTCGGTCGTCTGGGCCGGCTGCTAACGCCGGCCCAGACGACGTGCACCAGTCGCGCGTTGACCTGCGCCAGGTCGCAGGATGGCGGCGTGGGTTGTTGACGCTCGGCATCCCGCACGCCGACAGCCCGTAGTAATTACGGCGCGCTCTTAGCCACCTGATCCCAGAACGCGCAGTTGTGGTCCGCCGCCATCTGCGACGTCGAGACCAGCTCGCTGTCGCCGGCCGGCTGGAGCGACATTACCTGCTTGCTGTTCCGGCCGAGTGTCGGCCAGTTCGGCATGCTCGTGGCGTTTGGGTTCCCATTGCGTGCGAACGCCGTCACGAACGCGACCTCTTGGTCCTGGAGCACCTGCTGGTTTGCGTCGAGCGCGGTCGTCTGCGGAGTCACGAACCATGCTCCGACGTGGCTTGCGCCCTGCGCAGCGAATGCGGCACTGGCCGCGCTGTAGGGCGGCAGGTCGTTGTCGTCGATTTCGTACTGATACGTCGGCATCCGCGATGCCAGGTCCCGGGCTGTCTCAAGAGACGGGCAGACTGTGCCCGAGTCGGCCTCCACGGTCCGGATGGCCACGCCCGGTGAGTCGAACTGGCTCAGCGGATACAGCTTGAGCACCTGCGCCGCGAATTGCCCGAACTGGCTGTCCACGACCGCCGTGTACTGGGCGGCGGTGGTCGCGCTGCCGACGAGATTCTCGTCCCTGTCGGTTCCGGCGATGACATCAACACGGTTGGCGCGTCCGGCTGCGAGCGCTTGCCGCAGCGTCATCGTCAGCGTCGTCCCGTTGATCGTCGGCGCGACGGTGCCAAGCCCGCCGTCCTGGAAGCCCGCCGGGAAGAAGATGCCGGCCGAGCCGTTTCCGCCCGCAGCCGACTGGGCGGTGGCCGCGGGGAGGTTCCGCAGGCATGAGGCGACGTTGGTGGTGCAGCCGACCGCTGCCGCGAACTTGTCGCCCGCCGCCAGCGACTGGGCCTGCGTCGGGAGCTGCGACTTGCAGTCCTGCTGTTGCAGCGAGTTCGGTGCGCCAAGCAATGTGTTGTACTCACCGCTGACGCTGATGCCTCGCTCGAACAGTCCCCGAGCGGTCGGCGATGCGATCTGGTCGCAGACACTCGATCCGCCGGCCGACTCGCCGAAGATCGTCACATTGCGGGGGTTTCCGCCGAATTTGCTGATGTTGTTGTGTACCCAGCGGAGCGCAGCTTGCTGATCCTCCAAGCCGTAGTCGCCGGAATTACGCCCGAGCGCGCTATCCGCCAGGAAGCCGAAGATCCCGAGGCGGTAGTTGAAGGACACGACGACCTCGTGGCCGGCTGAGGATAGCAGCGTGTTGTCGCCGTTCCCATTGCCGTACACGAACCCGCCCCCATGGATGTGGACCAGCACCGGAAGATTGGCCGCCCCGCCGGCCGGTGCCCACACGTTGATGAACAGGCAATCTTCGCTCCCCTGGAGGGCTGCGCCGGCACCGAATGACTGTGTGCACTCGCTACCGAAGGTCGTCGCCTGCAGCGTTGTGGTCCAGGGAGCCGGCGGTTGCGGCGGCTGCCAGCGAAGCTGGCCGACCGGCGGCGCCGCGTACGGGATGCCGAACCACTCGTCGGTGGTGTTGACGGTGAGACCACAGATCGGCCCGCTGCTGATCGCCACATCGGTATTCGCAGCGCACGGAATGCTCGCGCTCGCATCGGCCCGCGCAGGTCGCGCGCCGACTCCGGCCGACGTCAACAGGAGAGCGACCGCGGCAAGCGCGGCGATGACGGCAGCGGCCAGACCGCTCCGTCGCGGCGTGAATCGGGGGACCTTCATGGGGTTGACTCCCTTCTGCTGTAGCCAGGCACACGAGTGCCCCTGTCAAGCGCTCCCCATGGTCTGCGGACATCCAGGTCCCGTACGAAGGACATCCAGGTCCCGTACGAAGGACATCCAGGTCCCATACGAAGCTGTAGACCGGAAGTGTCACGACGTCAATCCCGATCGACGGAACGGCGCCGTCTGGGCGGCCAGCGACGCCCTGGACGCGACCCGTGGCACAGAACCGAGGTGCTTGTCAGGCCCCGGTCATCCAGCAGGCGGCTCCCCTGTCCGCATGAGAACTGTGCGTTACAGGATTCTTGCTATCCGTAACGGGTAGTAATCGGCGCAGATCGGGGAGACCAGAGCGGGGGAACAATGCGAATCAGGAGATGGCAGCCGACCGGAGAACTGATGGGGCCGCCTCCCGTGCCCTTGGCAGCGCCCTGCTGCCTGCCGTGCTGTTGCGTGGTCGCTCTCGTCAGCCCGTTGCTGCTTGTCGTTGCTCCGGTCCGGGCGGTGCGTGCCGCGGCCCGGTCTTGGACCGGGTCCCAGCCGCACACCGGGACCGTCAAGCACGCTACGGGTCCCCTGCCCGACGGTCGGGCAGCCCGGCTGCTGTGCCGCGGCATCCGCTTCTACCAGGCAGAGCTCAGCCCCCTTACGCCACCCTGCCCGCAGACGCCGAGCTGCTCGCAGTACGCGGCCGAGGCGATACACCGGCACGGAGCGGCCCGCGGAAGCTGGCTGACGGCACGCCGCCTGCTGCGCTGCCGACCAGGCGCCGGCGGTTTCGACCCGGTGCCATAGCCGGCAGGCGACACAGCGAAGTCGCGCTTAGCGAAGGCGTCTTCGGCATGCCCGATGGCCTGATGCCATCAGAATGAATGACTCGAGCGGGCGGCGTCGGGCCTGATTGCTTCGGGCACATCCTTACTCCCCGCAACCGCGTCTGGATCTGGTCAGATGAAGTAGTGGCCCTGTTCGATGTCCTCGATGAGGCCGGGGTGGGTGGGCTGCCAGCCCAAGAGTTGCTGCGTGATGGTGCTGGAGGCGGGCATGTCTGTGCTGAGCAGGGGCACGAGCATCCCGCCGTACTCTTCGGCGGGCAGGGACTTGGCGGGCAGGTTCAGGTTCCGGCCGATAGCCTCGGCGATCTCGCGGACGGGTACACCTTCGTCGCCGACGGCGTTGAGCACCGCACCGGTGGGCGCCTGCTCAACGGCCAGCCGGTACAGAGTCGCGGCGTCCTTCACATGAACGGCGGGCCAGCGGCTGGCCCCGTCGCCGATGTAGCCAGCGACGCCCTTGGCCCGGGCCATGGCGATGAGCTGGGGGATGAAGCCGTGACGTTCTCCCTGGCCGTGCACCGAGCGGGGCAGCATGACCAGGCAGGCCCGGACGTCCCGCTCCGCGGCCGCGAGGGCGGCCTGCATGTTCCTGATACGGGCGGCGACGGGTCCGGCGGCAATGAGCGCATCGCGTTCCGTCGAGGGACGGCCGGGCGTGGTAATCGTCGCGCCGGAGATCAGCATCGGCTTGCCGGAGCCGGCGAGAGCGTCGGCAAACGTCTCGATCGCCATGGCATCGGCCTGCACCGCGGCCTCGAAGCCGGGCCTGCCGGGGATGAAGGCCAGGTGGATGACACCGTCGCTGCCGAGGGCGCCGGCGCGCAGGATGCCAGCGTCGGTCAGGTCACCGCGCAGGACATCGGCGCCCATGCCGGCGACTGCCCTGGCGGAGTCGTCCGAGCGAGCTAGCCCGAGGACCTGGTGGCCTGCACTGATGAGTTCGGGTACGACGGCCGAGCCGATCCAGCCGGAAGCGCCGGTGACGAAGATACGCATGGAAGTCCTCCCTGGTTGTACTGCCGGTGCAGTGGATGTGCGGCGCAGGCGCCGCGACCGGACCATGATGCGATCCAGTCGCATTGACTGTATCACATTGATGCGACTGCGTCGCATTGAATATCCCACTGATGCGATCCGATCGCATCGCTTAGGATGTGACGGTGAGCAGATGGGCACCGAATGCGCGTGAGCGCCTGGAAGACGCCGCGCTGGATCTGTTCGTGGAGAACGGCTACGACGAGACGACCGTCGCGCAGATCGCAGACCGGGCGGGCATGAACCGCGCCACGTTCTTCCGGCACTTCGCGGACAAGCGCGAGGTCCTTTTCGGCGGGGAAGACGTGCTGGCCGGGCTGTTCGCCGACGGCATCCGAGCCGCGCCCCCAAGGGCGACGCTCACGGAATGCCTGCAGGCGGCACTCGCGGCGGCCGGGACCGCGATGACCCCGCGGCTGCGGGCCGCAGCCGCCCGGCGCAGGCTGGTAGTCGCGGTAAACAGCGAGCTACAGGAGCGGGGACTACTAAAGCTCGCCCGGATCACCAAGTCGGTCACCGCTGCCCTGCGCGAGCGCGGCACAGACGAACTTACCGCGCGACTGGGGGCGGAGACGGGCATGCTCGCGTTCAGCGTCGCGCTCGAGCGCTGGATCACAGCGAACGATGACGAACCGTTCCCGCCCTTCGCCGACGCGGCCCTGAGTGACCTGCAGGCGCGTGCCGCCGAGCTCGTCCTCCCGTCCCGCCTTCTAGCTTGACGCGGGCTCCAACGAGCAGGGAAACCCAGCTGCGCGAGAGCCACGCCATCCTCCGGGAGGCACGCTAGCGTCTGCCGTTGGCCGCTACATGGTGACGGGCCGCCACCGCAAGAGATGGGCCTCGGCCACAGTCCCTATTCGATCCAGAACGGCCGCGATTATCAAAGAGGCGATGACGGCCGCGAACACCTCGCCGGTATTGAACACGCCGGAGCCAGAGACGATGAGGTAGCCGAGGCCGTTCTGCCCTAGGAACATCTCTGAGACAATCGCTCCGGAAAGGGCGTACGCGAGAGACAATCGACCCGCGGCTACGATCCACGGGATCGTTGAAGGCAACACAACTTTAAGGATCACGTCGCCTCTCTTGCCACCATACAGCCTCACTATAGTGAGGTAATTGCGGTCAATCGACCTGGTCCCGGTGATGGTGTTGGTCAAGGCAATGAAAAGGACCAGGGATATCACCAAGACGGCACCAGATTCAGTGCCTATGCCGAACCACAGGACAAAGAGTGGGGCAAGCGCGATTCTCGGCAGCGCATTGAAGGCGGTTACGAATGGCTCAAAGACCGAGGTCCAGAACGGCGACAGTCCTATTATAAACCCCACCAGCGTGCCGACAGCCATACCGATCCCGAATCCGATTCCCGCCGCCTCCAGGGTGATTCCCGAATTCGACACCAGGCTGCCACTCCGCAGCAGGCTATAAATGCTATCCCACGTGCTGCTAGGTGACGGAAGAACAAGCGAGCTGACTAGGTGCTCGGCGGTGATCAGATACCATATTCCGAGCAGCACCAAGATAATAGCGAGTCGGAGGCCGAATTTGATCCAGCTTGCCTTGGTAATTCGCGCTCGTCTGACAGTCGCAGGGCCGATCGCTGCTTCTTTCCCGTGAGCTTGCGACAAGGCCGGACCGGCCGAATTATTCATGGCCACCCTCGTTTCTGAACTGACGGGCAAAGATCGCTAGCTCCTCTGCCGACGTTCTCGGCACCATGTACTCACTCATGTCCAGCACTGCCGAAAAATTGTCCCGGAGCGACTCCGGTGTCAGCCGCGGATCGCTGTAGCCGACGGTCTCGCCAATGAACACTCTCGCGACGCGGCCGCCGCCGACCGCGAATACTTCACCGGTAACGGCGCAGTCCTCGTGGACCAGAAAGACCGCGGCGGGGGAGACCAGCCACGGCGGGAACGTCCGGCGCCGCCACGCCCGGTCGCTTGCCGACGACCCATCCATCCGGCGGGTGCTAGCCCAGGGTGCGAGCGCGTTACAGTGGATGCCATACGCGGCCCCGACGGCTGCCACATTTTTTGTCAGTCCGACAACCGCGAGCTTGGCGGTCGCGTAAGCATTCCTCCGGGATTCCACCTCAAAGCCGAACAGACCAACGGTGGAACTAGTGTTGATGATGCGACCGTACCCCTGCGCTTTCATCGCATCCCAGGCAGCTTCGACGTTGCAAACCGCGGCAAGGACGTCGACCGCGAGGGTTGGCTCCACATCGCTCTGCGGCGGAGCCGCGGCGTTGTTAATAAGGATGTCCAGCCGACCGCATTGCTCGAGCGCTTCGCCAACCATGGCGACACTCGCGGCTCGCGTCCCCAAGTCGTAGCGGGACGCCGTCGCCGCACCTCCCTGACTCACGATCTCATCTACGACCGCGCAGGCTGGGTTCGTGCCATCGACATCATCACGGTCATTGACGAATACATGTGCCCCGCGCATCGCGAGGGCAAGGGCGTACTCCCTGCCCAGCCCGCGTCCCGCACCGGTCACCAGCGCTACTCGCGTGTGAAAGCGCAGTTCAGACATGTAATTCCACCCGCAAGCTGGACCATATCGACCGCATGTGCCCCTGGAACTCGGCACTACTGAACATGAGCTCTTCAACCTGGCGCGGGCGCGGCAGCGCGATGGCCGATTCCTTCAGCACTGTTCCGGGTGAGCTGCTGAAAATGATGACCCTGTCCGCCAGAGCCACCGCCTCGGATACGTCGTGCGTGATGAGGACCACGGTGGGCCTCTCGCGTTCCCAGATGGACAGGAAAACCTCCTGGACACGCAGCCTGGTCTGCATGTCCAGCGAGCTAAAAGGCTCGTCCATCAAGATCACCTGCGAACCCGCCGTGAAGGTCCGCGCGATGGCCACGCGCTGCCGCATCCCCTGCGACAGGGCGTGCGGAAAGGTCTGTTCCGAGCCCGACAGGCCCACTGCCGAGAGCATCTCCGCCGCCCGGCGAGCTCGCTCGCGCTTAGGCACACCAGCCAGCTCGAGGGGCAGCTCTACGTTCGCCTGCACGGTACGCCAAGGCAGCAGCGAATCGCTGCTCGGCATGTATCCGACACCGGTCCTAATGCGCGTGACTTGCTCGCCATTGACGTACACAGAACCCTCAGTCGGCTTCAGGAGACCCGATATCAGGTTCAAGACCGTGGACTTACCGCACCCACTGGGCCCAACAATGGCGACGAACGTCGACGTACCGATGCTGAAGTTGACATCCCTGAGAGCAGGAACGCGACGTCCGTCGGCAGTCGTAAAGCTGTGGTTCACGCCTTCCAGCGCGATCGCGGAGTGAGAGCCCTGACCGGCGCCGTTTTCGCGACGAGCGCTCAACAACGTCCGCTGGCCTTTCACTCCGCCATCCTGCCCCTCACGAGGCATCGCACGCACCGTTACGTCATCCTCCGCTCATGACGACGATATGGGGAGAACCCATTGCGAGTATTTCAGGCTCCCGAGAGGGCTGGTGATACCCGCCACACCCGCGGCCGCCTCCTTGTTGTACACCTCCAGAGACGCATCGAACTGAGCCTGCGTGATCGTGCTGCCGCTCTCGTAGGTGGGAGCCAGTTCCTGCACGAGCTTGGTAAGCAAGGACAACGAGACGCTCGGGAACTCCTTCTGCACCCCCTTGGCGACCGCAGATGCGTTCGCGGGATTGCCGATGAAGGCGTCCGCCTCAGCCATCGCTTCCTGAACCTTCGCGATGGTCGTCGGATTCGCGCTGGCATATGACGCGGTCACGTTCAGTGAGGTGAATGGGGCGCTGTTGACGATCGGAGCGGTGTCACCGTCCTGAATATTGATTACCGTCTCGACGGAATTCCCCAGCTCGGTCTGCGTCGGCTGGAACACAACGCCGCAATCGATGCGCCCGGCGTCCAACGCCGCGACCACGTCACCGGCACCGCCCGAAATGTAGACCCAGTGGACCGAGTTGATGTTGTAGCCGTTGGCCTCGAGGCTCATGAGCACGTCGGCCGTGTCCTGTGAAGCAGGCGCGCTGGACTCGATGTTCTTTCCGACTAGGTCTTTGATGCCTTGCGGATAGGACGCGGTGATACCGATCCCCTTACGGCACACCAGCGCGGCCGGGTACCTGTGCTCTAGGCCTACCGCGACTTGCATCTGCGTGTGCGCAGCCTGGGAGGCGAGGATCATAGCGGGAATGTCGCAGGCGCCGAAATCTAGCTTTCCCGCCACGAGAAGGCCGAAGGTGAAGGTACAGCTGCTGGAGTAGACCCGGTTCGCCTGAATGCCGAGCTTGCTGAGGTACCCCATGTCCATCGCGACGTACTGGGTGAGGCTCGTGAAGGATGCGGGAGACATGCTGATGCTCACTGCCACCGTCTGCTGACTGGTGGGAGAGGTCGAACCCTGGCTGGTGGAGGTGGAGGAATTCGAGTTCGGGCTGGTGGAAGAACTCGAGGTGCTGCTGCTACACGCTGAGGCGGTGATGGCTAGGACAGCCACCAAGCCTGTGCCGAGAGTGCGGTATATGGGTCGATTGTTATGTCTCTTTCGTCTCATCCTTCGTCTTCTTTCGATACTGAGTGGCGGTTCGGTTCTCCTATTCCCAGTACTCCGGATATGTCCGCATAGTGGTCATGTAGTCGCGCAGCGCGATCTCGCCAGATGGCAGGTGCTGCCCGAAGGTTGACGATTTCTCCCACTTGAGTGAGATGTAGCCGTTAAAGCCCTTATTGCCAAGACGCTCGAGCATGTCGGCCACCGGGAGCATTCCGCTGCCAACGGCGACAGACTCGTACCGGACGTAGTAGTAGCGGCCGTCAAAGTCGGCCAGCCCGTCTTGGACCACCCGGCGATCGGCCAGGCAGATCTGGAAAATATAGTCCGTGTAATGGTCGATGAGCTCGAGAATGTTCTCCTGCATTACCAGTGAATGTTCCGGGGAGAACTCGACTCCGATCCGGGGGTCGCCTGCCCTTTCCGCGGCTGCCAGCAGCTGCTCCCCGCTGGCGCGGCCCGGATGGTTCTCGATAACCGCCTTCACGCCCGAAACCTGGTCCAGCGCACGCGCGATCGCTTGCCATGCCTGCGTCAGGTGGCTGTCCCACATGTCACTGGCGGGCGGCGCGTCGATCACCACCCGAATGGCAGGCGCTCCGACTTCGGCAGCCAGCCTTGCATGCAGCACAACATCGCCTTGGTAGTCGGACCAATGGGGCTCGCCGCCACGGTAAATCGGAGTGTTGTAGCAGAGCATGCTGGAGATCTCGATACCGGCTTCGTCGAACACAGCCCGGGTATCGTCAATCTCCTGCTTGCTCGACTCCAGGCTTAGGTTGAAACCCTCGGACGGCGCCCCATCCCGGCGGGCGCACCGCAGGTCGACGCCCCGGTATCCGAGCTCGGCGGCCCGCCGGGCTACCTCAGCGTTCGGCCAGTCCGGCATTCCAAGAGTCCAGAACCCTAGTTTCATGCCTACCTCTTCGTGAGCAGTTGACAGCTCGCTGAGGTCGGCAAGGCCAAGCCCCAGGCGGGTCAGCCGCGTAAGCGACTCCTTGAGGCTAACACCATCGCCAGTATTCTGGAAGACCTAGCCTATATACTGGATGAAAGATAGGAGAGTGACATGAACGGCGCAGGTAGTGGCGGCTCGCCCGGAGCGGACTGTGAGGGGCGGCG
>Ga0123355_10022054_pt1 | contig 10204 bp, 6 predicted proteins | sample TergutEmb28metaG_3_FD_89872 | JGI IMG/M metagenome (GOLD analysis project Ga0123355, IMG submission 89872) | Embiratermes neotenicus P1 segment gut microbial communities from Petit-Saut dam, French Guiana - Emb289 P1 | ecosystem: Host-associated > Arthropoda: Insects > Digestive system > Gut ... | reverse complement strand
CTTTTGTGGTATTTCCTTTTTTTGATCTAATATATTTAAATTCCCCCGTGTCAAAAAACCAGTTTCCCTCAATTAAAAAATTAAATTTTGTGCCCCCCCCCCCTCCCCCCCCCCCCCTTGCTACGCCACTGAGTGGAGTCATTCCTCATGGTCCCTCTCTAGGTTTGCATGGCGTGGACAGAAACTCTTGTAAGAGGTGAGATTTGGCAGCAATGTTATTAATTATGTTTAAAGCGTAGTACGGATTGAGACATGCTTTTATAGAACCAGACTTGTACATATGGCTAGGATTATAATTTGTTGACATTCCACAGATCCTTTAAAGTGCAAGGACGTGGAATCTCACAAAATGAATACAACACGATACAATATATATATATATATATATATATATATATATTATACTCTCTATTTATGTTGTAAGAAATCATATTCTATAGACCAAAAATAAAGCAAAGATGAAGTATTTCCTTGACCACTCCATAAATGCTTATCTCTACTCTTAGCCTCGGCACTCACTTTATCCTCAGAGACAGGATAATGGGTGGTCCCCACAGCCAGTCTGGACGTTTTGGAGAAGGGAAAAATCTCTTACCCTTACCGTGATTCCAACCCCGGACCACCCAAATCACAGCCAAGTCGCTATAGCGACTACGTATATCAACGGTACTGGAGTCAAAATTACTTAGCAAAAGGCGCTTTTTGTCGGCTTTTAGCCGACAAAAACCCTTACATACAGTAACAGTGAGCTACTTCAATGCTGACATTTAAGGACTTCGATATCACGATTTATGATTTTAATTTTGGACGGCAGAGCACTGTGTAACTTCGTTAGTGCACCATTCACACCTTTCTGATAAACAGCGATGTTGGCTTTTGGCACATGGAGGTCGTGTTTATATATGACATTTATACTTGCAGCACATGGGTGAGAAACACGGATCCGCATTCACGAGGAAAAACAGATGTTGCAGATAAGCCTAATCTGACAGAATTATAAGGCACTGGGAGGTGTAAATTAAGGAGAGAATGAGTTTACCTTTTTCGCATACGAATGTAAATTCTGAAACCGGCTTCCATACAAATTAATGATCCAGATTTAATGGCCTCGCCCCGTCCAGTCTAAGAACAATCCAACATGTAAGGTGTATATATATATATATATATATATATATATATATATATATATATATATGAGTTCAGTTTAACTATCATTAGATGAGCCGGAACAGCTGAGCCAGTGCAAAAACCGGCCACAGGATTGACGACCAAAGTTCCTGGCAGAAATTCTTGTCACTATCATGTTGAGATCCACACTGGGGCCCAGCAGGTGCCTGCAGTGGCCACACATGGATTCTTTCCAAGGGATTAAGCGGCCACGGCGTGAACATGCTCCCTTCCCTCCATACCCTCCACCTACTTAGAAACAATACCCCCTCTCTCAATGCGCCTTAATGGTGTGATGTTGAATTATAGAAAAAACATCACCGCTAACATTCTATTGGTTTCGAAAAAAATTCATACAACATTCTTAAGCTCACACATGCATTATGAGGATGATAAACCAAAGATTGTAGAGGAAAGACATGTAGCACGCACGGATGAAGAAGCGCAGGCGAAATGTTAATTGTGAGGAGCAACAAGGAGGCACTGGAGAGAAACAGGGCATTTGTCAACAGTGTGCTGAAAATTCAGGTTCCATAACGGCAGGGAATTTCTTTACCAAGTCAGTAATTAGCAGCTGCTAGGAACAGCAGACATTTGAAGTTCCTGGTCCGTCAAAAATTTTTGAACTATTTTACACTATAGTGGTATCCGATGTTCTTTATTTAGTAGTCTGAACGAGCCCAAAATATTAGGATAAATATGAATGGAGATATAATAATTTGAACAAGAGACGTGCAAAATCAGCCTCTGGAAAAAAAAAAGTGGTTGGTAAAGTCAAATGTTACCCGACATTACCAAAAAAGACTGACAAACACAAGAAACAGGCGAGATAAGAATCAGGTAATACTGAAATTATTTCTGTCCTAAGATGATGCATTTCAAACAGCACCTTTGACTTGCCGAAAGCAAAAAGAGGTGAAATGTGGCAGGTAATTTCAGATAGTGTCCATCATTTACGGCCACCTCACGCCTGCAGTCCGAATCGCCGTCACGCGAAACTCACTGGTCATACGAATAAAAGTTGCAGTGCATGTACGTAACAGTCAAAATGCGGCTCATTCGAATGCAGTAGAAAAAACCACCTTATATTTTACCATAAAAGTACGTAGGTTTTCACATAGAGTGCCATTTATTCTTGTCACATTTTAATCAAACTTTAATTTTCTCGACAAATTTTCGAAAAATTCTCAAATATGAAATTTCATGAAAATGCGTCCTGCGGGAATAGAGTTATTCCATGGGGATGGGCGGCTTTTCGCAATTTTACTAAGGCGCCTAAAACAGATTTTTAAGATGTCGACGGCTGCAATTTTTTTAGAGCTGGGATTGACCACAAAGTACGGGCAAAAGATTTTCCTCGTTTCTAAAGAGTCAAGGCCGCCTCTATAAATCCCCAAGCCTCCCATTCAGCGGCTGCCGGGAACCTTTTCCTCTAAAACGGCCTGGGCCTGTATCATTCACCTCCATCTGGCGACGAAGTTAACTCGTGAATCTACACCTCCACTTCCCATACATTTTCATAGCGTCGTGCTTCATTAAGCACATAGGCTCTACCTTCACATACATCATTGCCTACCTCCTTTATATTCCGGGACTCAGCTCTGCAACCGCAAAGCTGAGGACACACAGGAGTATGAATTAGATAATACTGATTCCCATTCCCTACACAGCGGCAAACCTGGATCTCGAACTGTATGTCATGTTCGTTAAAGTTTTGTAGAACTTGAAATAGCAAAATGGCGGATGGGGAAAAATGGTTTTGGGTGTAGGTTTGATGACGATATGTATGAGCCATTGGCGCTTGGTAAGCGGAATCTTGTACTGTGCAGATATACTCTTGTAACGTATACAAATAAACAATTAGAATATTAACAAATACAAAATAGTACAGTGCACTTCGAGTTCTGCTAAAATGTATGGCTTATCCCACTCTGTAGGTGGCGTGACGTCAGTGGAGAGGCGGAGCGGCTAGACGTTTATAAGCGAGGGGCCACGTACTGCATACGCTCTTTGCTTGCTCAGGGCAGCACATCACTGGCAGCGCAGCATTGCTGCTACGACAGGTAATTTGTCTTGACTATCGCAATGTGGGCAAGCGTCTGCCGCTTGTGGTATATACCGCGAGCTCACACAAGGGGCCTCTTCCACGAGTGTGTTTGTGGCGCTTCTTTAGCGCGTTCGAGTGGCGACTCTACGTTTCCTCTGTCAGCTCTAGTATTGAAATGGACATTGAGGAGAAAATTGTCATTCTTTTATTATCGCGCAAGAAATTGAAAGGAGAAGAAGTGAAGCACAAATTCTTCATAGATTGCCCGCTGAAATCTAGGCAGGAACGTTGCATATTTTACACTGTATTTAATGACATTGTCCCTTCATCCTTATAAAGCTACGATGCAGACCTTGTGACCCACATAGCTGGAAGGGCTAGAGCGTCGGTAGTAAACAGTTTAGTGTAAAAGTTGTGCTCATTATGCATAAATAAACAGCAGACCATTAAAATACTAACTGTTCAAAGAAATGGCGCGTCGGAATAGTGGCGCTGATGGTGACAAGGTTAAGCGACACATTCCCGCTGTAACCAACGCAGCGAAGTCGCTTTACTATTAGTGACGCTATGGAACTCGCTCGTGGAAATGGGGCCGACTTGTTCACATTCCCCACCTCACTTTATGAAAACCATATCCTCACTCATGGGCCTTTCTAACGTCTTCCCTCGAGTAGTTCTGGATTGACTCGCCGCCACCGACATCTTCCAAGTTTTGAGAACTAGACTGTTTTGGGTTATTACGAGTAGTGCTGATTTCTTACCGACGCTTCGGGACAATCTATCGTTCCCATCCCAAGGGTCAAGGAAAGAAGGCATGCAAAAAGGGCATCAGGCTCGACCCTTCAGGACGGGATCATTAGGTTGTCCCGAAACGTCAGTAAGAAACTGCCACTACTCGGTGCGTAATAACCCAGCATAGTCCAGTTCTCTTCTACTTCGCGGCGGAAGCCTGAAATCGCGCATTCTTCAAGTTTTATCTTAACACCATATCGACACTACCCTGCCACGTGGAGGTAGCCGTGAGAGCGGATGAGGCAGCTCGCAAGCCGTCGCTGCTCGTTACGGACACCTATGTCCCTGACTGAAGAGAATGCAGTTGGCCTCCACACTGTGGGTGGAATCCCTTAACAGTCGCGACGACGGTCGAGGGAAAGCATGCGGATCCCGTCAAAAAATTAAGTATAAGCATGATGTAGTGTCTTTAAACAAATACTAATCACCATTTGTTAGGCCTTTCATTAATAACAAGCTTAAAGTCAAATTAATGCAAAGCCCTAACCACACAGAGCATTATAGACAATAATTGTATTATCTCACATGTACACAAAAAAAGGACAGCACATCGGTTACTGGTCACGAACAAGCGACGGTCGGCTCTCCCCAGCGCAAAGTACCGTCAAGTTCAACTGCACAGTCCACAGTCACTAACAACACCTCAACAGCGTTGAACACTGGCTACTGGACTTGAATGATGCCTGAAAATTTTGCGAGGAACACCTCTGAGCACTCTGTTAAGACCACCATATGAATCCAAAGGCCAGGAGAGGGCAGTCCACATCTTCTGGAAGGCTGTACAGTGGGCCACAGAGCATGGTATTTCAGGGTGACCCCTTCATACACAATTTATCTGGCCCACTCACATCCACTAGGCTGGGATAAAGGCAACCTTGTTACCGGGCATGCTAGATCCTCACCTTAATGTAGAAGTGGCCTGCCCTTCAGAGAGGGTGTACTGCTCTAGTACAAGCAGCTCATCCCTCTCTGATGGATCATGCATGCCCTAGCTGGACATCAGCCCACGTCTGGAAGCTTCAAGTGCTACAATCTAGGTGCCTTCAGATTGCAACTAACGTGCCCCAGTAAGGTAGTAACCAGCAAATTTACAATTATGTGGAGGATCCACTATTAGCTGACATCATCAGAACAACAAGAGTATAAGTCAAAGTCAGATGATGCAGGGAACCCTTTTGTTTGGCAATTTGGAAGGCACCCCTGCTGAAAACAGGCTGTATAATATCATGACTGAAACAACAAAGGTGACCAAAGGTCAGGAGATCAGTTGATGCTGCCCACAAGGCAGCCAAATATACAGAACAAATGTGTGTAACAATGTTTTACTACCCTGACAGAGGTTTTCAATGATTTTCCTCAGATGTAAGGCTAAAACTACAGTACAGATAAAGAAGGTGTACGGCCCACATTCCCTCATCACGGAGCGTTCAACCAAAGTGATTCCAAACCGCATTAGCAATGGCCATCAGCCCATTCTATCACAGGTAACGGGTTCAATCCCTAGATATCCAACCAATCAGTTTTCCTTCCAAAGCACCAGCTGGTAGATGGGAACATTTCTGGCCAGGTGTAACCTTATGCCTTCATAAACCTGTAACACAGCTTTCACTACCTACCTGTGCATTTCCTACAGAGTCCATAGATAATGCCAGGAATGGACGTCAACTTGCGGCAAGTGTGTCTACACTGGCAGCTTTGTAGATGGTTGGTGATAACTGTTCAGTTTGCTTGTAACTCACTCAATATACCAAGTTGATATCAGTCTAAATATAACCAAATTATATTTTATTTAATAGAACCACATGTTTCAGCTTAGGCTAGGCCATCCTCAGGTTAAAAAACAGTTCTAAAAACATACTGAGGTAGAAAGTATGAATGGGTGTATAACATTTTAAATTGTTATTGTCGATCAGGCACATATCATCAATTGTTTAAAAAACATAAAGAGGAACATTTGAAAATATACTGCTACCAATTTTAAATATTATACAACTACTTGTACATTATACCTCAGTATGTTTTAAATCTGTTGCCTGAACCTGAGGATGGTCTAGCCTAGGCCGAAACATGTTGTTACATTACATAAAATAGAGTGCAGTTGCATTCAGACTGATATCAAATTTGTATATTGAGTTACTGCGTAACACAACAGGATGTCACATGTCATAGTAACTCTCTTGCCACATGCTCACATGGTACATCTATCAGATTCCTATGCTTCTCACAATAAATAGTATCAATTTCCCCACAATGCAAGAAATGATTTGTCTCTGTAACAAAAACTGTTTTCTGTGAGGTATGTACTCAATTTTATACACTATTTACTTGAACTTTGAACTTCAAAGGATTAAGCAATATAAAATTTTGAGTTTCTTACAGGAATATCACATGATTGAAACTATGGTGGAAAATATCTCAAGACCCTGAATCAGGGGTACACAAATAATTTTATTTGGGGGCCAGATGAGTATATTGTGGGGTGATGGTGGGCTGAAGAGCATCACCATGAAAATTATTCCATTACAAAGTTTTTAACAATGTTCCACTAAAATCCACTAAAACTAAGAGAAGAATTCCAAAAATTCTGACATGCAAGGTAATTGTATGTTCTTGTAAAGGATGAAAAGGTAACTCTTCAGCACACATACAATATGCCCCCGATCCAGACTGGCTTACACAGAAATGTTCGTAGTTCAATCCAATGTAATCTCATTCACCTACTAAAAAACTAAACTCCGTGGCTTTAGTCCGCGAGCGAACCATACCGACATTCACCTACTAATTTACTGATAACAGAATACAAAAACCAAAAGACCTGTCACTCTCATCCCAGTTTTATCTGCATTATGTACAACCTTAGGTTTCATTTAAATATCACAGATATGTTTACTTTTAATATTATAGGTACAGAAGGCTCTTAACCCGAGGTTCTGGGGCTGGTACTCCGGATTTTGTGAGCCCAGAAGTATCAACTTCACTACATGAGAAGGTTGACATTTTACCCTGGAGGCTTTGCAAAGGCGACTTCACCAGGTCCTGTCAACAATTTAATCATGACCATTACTTATGTGTTTAAACCTGTGATGAATGTCACTGTTAGTGCCTTTAATTCAGCAGCCTGACCTCAGCAATGATGTATATGATGGCTGAGAAGGAAATTTTAATTTTGAGTGACATAATATTTCTGAATAAGTAGAGATATATGCATTTAGACTTTTATATCTTCCACATGTTACAGGTACAATGCAGTACGGCCACCAAATAATGACAACAATTGCACAGCAAATCCTGATGAAGAAGAATTCCTACAACAAGTCCAAAAAGCACAGTATTTTTAAAATTTCAGTGTCATGTGATATAGAACATAGTTCTGTTTCTGTAATTTAAATACTAATTCTTACACCTATATGAAAAACTGATGTACAGAAATATTTTTTCCCTTCAGATGTTTCTCTCCTATCTAGAACTAAGTCTCAGTGATTGTGCACCGTTAGTTACTGAAGTACCTGGACAGTTCAATTACACAGGATGTAAAACCAGTATCATATGTCGTTTGTATTCTGGATTAATCTGGTTGGAAGTTTATCACTGTGCTTTTTAATTGTTTATTACTTGTGCATTTTCTGCAACACACATAGAAAAAGAAGTTCTGAATTCTTTTTGATCACCCCACTGACACACTTATGCAGCCTGCCCAATACTGATGGTATGTATACATGTGTTTCAAAATTCTCTTTCCAGCCTCAACACCTGTACTCCTATGTTATATTCTCATAATATGCTGCATCAGTGAAACCCAATGTGTATTCTTCAGAAGCCCTGCAAAGTCACCAAGGTTTCCACTTACCCATTCCATTACTACAGATTTCAGTATGAACATTCAAGTAAAACAGTTAGTTTCTTATTAGTATAACACAAAACTGATACAGTCAAGTCACATTCCACTCAGTTCATGCTCATGGTTGTGGAAAGCCACAAATTCTGAATCTCATCAAAGTGTGGATGGATTTTAGCAAAAGCAATACACACCTTAGCAGGCTTACAGTTACATAATTTGGAGCATAATGACTGCCATACATCATTTCATAAAGACTCTCATTCAGAATATTGCTAAGTTCAGATCCTGATCATGACTAAGATGCATATTTTTCTGTACAAAGATCCAAAAGTTTTGCATTGGCTTAAGGATATAGATAATCCTCATGGTGATCAAAACCTCCTCTATAGCTTCCCCATGCTTGTCTTAACCTCAAAATGCTCTACAACAATCATCAACAAACCAACGAGATCTTGACTGGAAGGAAGAAATCACAACAATACCGTCTAAAAACATAAGCTAAAAATCGTGGGATAAAAGGCAATATGACAAACCTACCCACAACCGTGAGGACGGTAGCTCAGTCAGTATTGTGACTAAGCTATGAAACAGAAGACTGAAGAATCAGGGTTCTATTCCTGGCAAGTCCAAGCTTCCACTTACCACTACATCCAAAACAGCTATGATGCCTGTACAGCCTCTGATATAATGGGTACCATCACTGGCTTGGCATAAGCCCTAACCACTAATCTCCACCCATCATAAATTAACTTCCACAAGAAGGCCAAGGCTCACAGTTGGCTGTAATGCCAGCCTGTACCTTTACATGTAAATCAAAGCACTGAAACTAATAAACAATGTTATGACACAACTAAAGGGAAAGTCCAGGATATTCATTCCAAGTTAAATTCCCTAAATGCAGCCAGTCATTAAAAGTCCACTTGAGGTTCATGGATCATAGATTATGAAACTCTCTCTTATCCCCAAGTACACTCTGTTCATATCCTGTATGTTCAATGTCAAGTGAAGAATCATATTCTGTATGAAGCACACGAAACAGTAAAGTGTGAATATGTATCTAGCAGCATACTATTTGTGAATATTCATGACGACTTCAACAATAAACATTAAAAAGCGCCATTGTCTTGCCATTTGTTTTATTTTGAATGTGGTAATTACTGCTGAGAAACTATGAACACTTCACTCACCAGCATACAAGCAGTGCATGGTGTTTTTCACATAAAACTTTCAAGCAGAAATATACATTCAGAACTCAAGAGCTGTTGAAATCAATATGGCACATTTGGGTTAATTTAAGTCTTTTCCCAAATGTATAAATAAGTCTTACTCTCAAATAAGCATAACACTATATACAGATGAATAAGTTAGCCATTCATCTTCCAGAACTTGTGTTCACATTTGCAAATGCACAAAGGAAAATACCCTAACAATTCATTGCATATATTTCAACAAGAGAATTTACCACATTTTCAAGGCATGTTGCATAATAACATAAACATATTTACACTAATGTAATGACCCAACAAATGCACACCAGTAAAATATTCATTTTTTATTGGTGTGCATTTGTTGGTTCACTACATAAGAGTAAATATTCCTGAACTGTATGGACATGGAAACTATCAAGTTCATTAATGCCCAGGAGGGAAAAACGAGATCATCTGTAGAAGAATACGAAGGATATTTTACCAGTGTGCATTTGCTGGTTCACTACATAAGTGTAAGCAGTCCTCTAATGCATGGATATGAAACATATTAGCATAATCATATGCTGATTTATCTTCTACAACATGCCATTTACTTCATAATTTTATCCTTTTTTGTTCAAATAATACATTTTTTGTAAACCATGCACTAAAATTAACATACCCATCCTGGTAAGATATGGCTAATTTGTAGGAGTACTATTCATATTTAACAAAATAAAGTAATTTCCTTTAACACTGTATATATGTAATATACTTAAATATTTAACAATACTCTTTTAGATGAGTCACACACATGTTGAAAGCACATGCTGATCCAATGACTAGAAATCTATTGAGCAACATTTTCCATTGAAGCAAGAGTTTCTTAACCTTTTGGCGCCGGAATTATTTTTTTAATTTTAGCACACCCTCCATATAAAATGTGAATAATACAGGAACCAAATATGTTAGATTTATGAAACAAACTGCATTTTGAAGAGGAAAAAACGGAGAGTACATAACATGTTTAAAATATTCAGTACCTATATGTGTTTAATAAATATATAAAATGCAACGTTTAGAGGTTAGCGGTGCGGTACAACCACTATAGTCATCGTTAGGCGTCAGAGGGTTAAACATGGATATTCAACACTGTTCATGCCAGTTCCGTCT